>JAABUP010004045.1_pt1 | contig 24693 bp, 21 predicted proteins | sample 5559201 | NCBI WGS metagenome assembly JAABUP01 (sample SAMN10711887, study PRJNA513373) | rock metagenome | isolation source: Antarctica rocks | place: Antarctica
ACATCGAAAACTCTGTGGGTGACGCAATGTGCTTTGCTTGTACAAGAGGCAATCACAAGGCTGTTGAGATCCTTACTAAGAAATGCGATCTAAATCGTAGCGGACAAGGCGGCTGGCCGCCACTGGCGATAGCTGCAGATAAAGGCTTCGTGAAATCTGCCCAGGTTCTGCTTCAGCATGGAGCCAATTTGGAAGGAGAAGGACCGGAAAAATGTACCTCATTGCGCTATTCTGTACGCCGAGGCCACCTGGAATATCTCGCCTCCTGCTTGAAAAAGGAGCTGATCCGAATACCCCTCGTGGTGGATCCCCAATCCTGTTTGACTCTGCTAACCGCGGGGACATTGAAGCCGTGAAGCTACTTATCACCTATGGCGCTAACATTAATGCGGTTGATGAACTTGATCTTAGTGTGCTTATATCAGCGGTAATGCGGGGACATGTGAATGTTGCGGCCTATCTCCTCGATTCCAACGCTGATGCCAACTACGCGTCACCTAGCGGAGCCACTGCGATCCACTGGGCTGCGGCGTCGCATTTCGCCGACCTCGTGCAGCTCTTGATTAACAATGGAGCAGATTTAAGTCCCCCGACTACGCACGCTTGGTTGCCGATCCATTATGCTTACCAACACCCGGATACAACACGTGTTCTGATGGAGAATGGCGCAGACGCCAACATTACTTGCAAAGGCTTGACACCCCTCTTCCTCGCAGCCTCAGGGGGTGAGATCAAGGTCGTGGAGGTACTCTTACGATTCCATCCTGATCTGGAGATTGTGAAGCAGGGTGGTACAGCACTGACTGCCGCTGTAACTGGAGGGCACACTGAAGTCGTGAGGATGCTCTTAGAAGATGGCGCGAATGTGAACCATACATCAAACGGCGGCCAAGGTGCTCTCCACTTGGCGGTGCGATCTAATAGCGAGAACCTACTTCGGACGATCATGGAATATCACCCCGATCTCAATCTCGTGGACGATGACGGAGATACGGCACTGCATTACATATCTTCAGACACTTGCCTTGGTATTGCTAAAATCCTTGTTAACAGTGGCTTGAGTTTTGAGTCGCGCAACTACGCGCGTGAGACGCCGCTTTGCAAGGCAGCAATGAACGATAACCTCGACATCGGCAAGTATCTAATTGCAAAGAAAGCCGAGGTCAACCTACTTGGAGGCAAGTACGGCGGCCCTCTGCACGTTGCTTGTCATTTCTCAATTTTCGAAGTTGTGAAGACACTCGTGGCAGCAGGTGCAGATGTGGATCTCCTAGATTCATCCTCTCCTGGGACACCCTTACAGTCTGCCTGCTATGGTTCCCCCAAGTCCGAGGACAGAATGGAAGAGCAGACAAAGGTCATCTCATACCTTATCAACGAGGCAAAAGCGGATGTTACCGTCGTAGGCGGTCTCAAAGGCTGTGCACTTAATGCTGCGTGTATTGGATCCACACCCGAGGTTATGCAGCTCATTCTACAAAAAGGCGCTGACATTGAGACTATCGATGGAATGGGTTGCGCTGCAGTGCATTTTGCAGCGGCGAAAGGTTTTGCGCACTTCCAAATCGTCCTTGACGCTGGAGGAAATGTTGAGCAACAAGATCAGATGGGAAGAACAGCGCTCCATTGGGCTGCTATCGGCGGGCAAGCTGATAACATCGAGCGAATATTTTCCCTTTCGCGGGGTCTATTGGATCAGCCCGACAACGATGGCTGGACCCCTTTACTCTGGGCCGCGAGAGGGGGGGCTATTACGCATGGGAAGCCGGCACCGGTCACCCTGCAGGAAGAGATCATCGGCCTTTTGTTAGATAGAGGTGCAAACCCGTGCGTCATAGGGAATGGATTGGACAGAAAGTGGTCAGTGGTAAAGATTGGAAGGTACCATGAGCTGGACGACTCGAGTGTCCAACTATTGTTATCAGCACTGAAGGAGAAGTTGGTGACTGACAGAATAGAAGATGACTGGGACGAGGCTTTGCACGCATCCAGAAGAGCACTAAAGCAAACTGCACATTGCGATGGTTGCCTGACGGCAAGTATCTTTCCATTGTCTCCCTCCACTTCTTTGTTCCAAGCCTACCCTTAATATCTCCTCTGCAGCGCTTCCTTTGCCTATCTACTAACTGTAGATTGGACAGAGGATCTACGGCTTTCGTTATCGTTGCGAGAAATGCTTAGATTTCGACTTCTGCTACAAATGCTACCTTTCTCGGCAGTCTACGCACCACGATCACACGTTCAAGACGATCGGTCCCGAGTACGAACCTGATATTGATGTCAAGGATGATAACGGCAACAGTGATTATGACGATGACATCGACGATCATCGTAGCCTTAGCATTGCTAGTGGTAGTCTTGATGGCTTCAGTGATAGTGAAAACGTGGGTAATGTTGATAGCAGTGACGGCGATAGTAACAACGGCGGTGATAGTGATATAGGTGGGGACTAGTATGAAAATAGCAACGAAAGAGTGAGTAGCGACCAATAGCCTTAGCTTGTGATTCGGTATGATTTTTCTTTCAGGTAGAATCTACATTATGTCCCTTGTTTAGGCAATGTCGACGCAATTCCGAGTATCTTGCTATGATGTATTTCTGTGAATCGAGGTCTCGGCATCGGGTATGCAAAGCCAAGTAGTTGCAATGGAGATACAGCAAAAGCAGATATCATCGGTGAAGGAGCAAAGACTGAGGATCACATGGCAGCTACAATGCAGCCTCTGGGTAGCCACCTCCCAAATTTGCGAGACAGAAGCTAGCCTAGAGCGTCCCGTTCTCAAGTCTGATTAGAGGTCGATATTGCTCCAGTTTGTAAGCAGTAGACTGACTGCTTCGTACGACGCTTAGAGGTTAAACTTGCGATTTTCATGCTAACATGATCCATGTATAGCGTTAGCGGCTACTTGTCAATTCGCACGAATCCTAGACCGAGCAAGCCGCCCGCTATAGGGGTCGTTTCATGACTCGAGGCTACGGAAAGGGTCCGTCGCTGGATAGTGACGAGAGCATCTATGATCCTCGTCACGTGAAATGCTCCCCTACTTCGAAGAGATGGCTAGGCAGCATTCGGGAACAAGGGTCGCAAATTGATGAGGCACGATTACAGCAAAGGCGACGCCGACTCAGGCATTCAATCAGAGGGCCAAGGAACGTCGATCCATAGATTCTGACCACTTTAACCTGAGCATGCATTTGAAATTCCTACGCGGTAGCGAGCTGCGCTAGTATGAGATGGGATTTATTTGCCAAGGCTGACCGGAGACAATAGTAGCCAGTAACGACGATTTCTTACACTGTCCTAGCGTGGGTCGCCAACGGTCGTTGCAACTTGCAAGACACTGTTCTGAGGTGCGACCTTCAGTCCTTTGCGGTTATCTGGTCACTGCAGGAAAGCTGATCGACATGATCGTTCCGTGTGTAGCTGGTGACACGTCCTTCCACCGCGTTCTAGACTTCTCCCGAGAGCGAAGCTATCAGAAGATTGATAACGAAACAATGGGCCGGATCAATGCCAAAAAGATAACGATGGGAAGATGCCCGAAAGTATCTCTAGTTCCCGAAATCGTGCCATTTAAAGAGTAGAGCGGGCAAGGCAATACCTTATAGAGGGTGGGGTCGCTAGAGAGGACCCCGATGATGAGCCTGGGCTCGAAGACCATCCTTGGCATATCAATGATCATAGAAAGGAAATGCCAACAGCCACAGGCGTAATCTTTCATGATCTGAAAGCGCGAGAATCCGAAAGATCTGAGACGTTACCCAGCCACTTTGCTTGTTAGTAAAATGGCTTTCTCATAGCCTATCCAGTAGATCAGATCCAAATTTTTCTTCACGGGGCGCACCTATCATTGGGTTTCAAAGTAAGGCGAGGTTTTGTCTCTGTTTTTTTTGCTGCTGTGTTTCCGTTCGTCTGGTAAGGGTGTCCTCACCACCCTGCTCAGGGTGTTTTTTCCAAGGTTGCTATGGTAGTCCTCTTTCGGAAAGGCGGCCTCCTATTAAACAATCTTTGCTGGGTACCTAACCTTGGCCAATTGATCTACTCTGTTAGTCTCCAGCTGATTTTATCTCCATATCTTGAGATTTGACAGAATTATGACGGTCTCCCAATTAGCCTGAGTACCTAGCGCTGCTAGAAACTAACGTGCGGACATATCTTCCTCGTCGAAAGAGAGAACTTCTATAGAGATGCTGTTTCAAAGACTTTTAACTGCTTTCACCCATTGCCCACTGTAAGTCCTCTCTCGATCGAGTGAGCCTTGCGAGAGACCGGTGATCGTAAAATCTTCCCAAGCTTGTCTACTGGAATCTGGACATGGCTGACAGAGATTCTCTTAGATAGCCCCTATGTGATCTCGACATTGGTAACCGTATTTTGGTCACGCTAGAGAGACCTCTAGCCATTGGCTGTTGCGTTGCTCCCCTTTCCCTAGAGACATGCTATCATAAACGGTTCCCATTACGAGCCACTCGCATTTTTGCTCGATCATTCTGGTCTGCCGTTCCACGATTTCTGGATTTTGAATGCAGTAACGCCGTCCGTGCCGGGTCCAGCATCCTGGCCAAGCAAGATGTGCATAGAATTGACGAAGCCCTTTCAGCTTTGACAATGGCTGAAGGATCCGTGCATACATGTTAACGATGGCCGTGCATTCCTCTTTAGTCAGGCTGGCAGCAAATGAAGCGACACCGCCTCCATATGGAAGATTTTCTGACATGTAAACCCGCACCGTGAGCAATGGAAGGCAAAGCCGCTCTTTGACGTGATCGATTGATCGCAGCCATTCTTGATAAGCAGGTTCATGAGGACGGAGATAGTCTGGATCGAATGGTGGGAACCCCACTTCTAAGAATCTTAGAAAACGAAGTGCATCTGAAGGCACAATATCTAATAAGAAGCTTGAGACTCCTAGACGATTTGGCGTGTTCTCCGCCGGCTTATTACACCCTGCAGAAGGGGTAATGACAAAGCGATTCCTCAGGAAAAACACAGCTCGTGCGTCTTCTAGCAACGAACGACATACAAGGAATAGAGACTTTGGTGGAGACCAGCAATGGCATTGGCTTGAAAAGGCCGCATGAAAGCGGCGGCAGAAACAACCAGCGTTCGAGTATTGCCAGCAGTTTCGATATCGACAGGCGTGGTGCACTTCTGGAGGGCATTCCAAAGAGTCACATCTCGTCACGCTGTACCGAAGATAGAAACCCTCTTGCGGATTCCACTCCACTTCGCGGAGGGGAGTTATTAGATCTGTGTACTCAAGAATTTGGCGACGAAGCTCCTGAGGCAGATCTAGAAATCGGAAAGGAGAATCTATATGATCTAAGCGATTACCCATCGCCCGTGTAGCCGTCTTCTGAGCTAGATCTTGATTGCGGATATCGGGCCGCCGTCCAAGTCGGATGGCGCAGTCCGCAAGCGTTGGAAAGCTAAGAAGTGGCTTGACTACCTCTTCGGCTGTTTCATGGTCTTTTGCATCACATATCAGATATAGCCGGAGCTTGAAAGGTTTGATGTGCGTTGCGATCCGGCGAGCCAAACCGTGCCATTTACATAGAGTCGTCTGCTCTTGATGTGAGAAAGTCCCCAGAGGCTTGTCGTGCCGGTAGTGATTGCTACGCTGAATTGGGTAGCCATCAGAGCATGCATTGCCTGCGTCACAAGACGCGACGTTCAGGTGCACCGTTAGGCAGGTGAGGAACGAAAGTGATTTTGGGGTCAGGTTCGAAAGCGCTCGAAGGTTCCCAGGGTCCCTATATCGGACGAAAAAGCTGTTGGTAGAGTAGAGAGTGACGGAGGCCTCGGCATAAATGGTGCGACAAGTTAAAAGTAAGTTGCGAGAGAATTTGAAGTCAGCGGTCTTAGGCCATGAGTCAAGACTTGAGTCCAACCGATTGAGATCGATGTTACTGTATTTTACGAGGCCAGCTTCGCAATAGATTCGATGTCGGATCACCGGCGGAAGGCATAGGAAAGATCGAAGGTGGGTGCATGTCGGGCTAAAATATCCACAGATCCTGCGCTGGCGTGAACTGGGCTGATGGGCCTCCATCGATATGTCGAATGTTTGGGGATAGAGCATGTCCTGAGCGAAGATGCTGGGTGGACAAGGAATTGGAGCCATCATCACCTTCTCGAATGGATTGAGTGAATGATGATCCATCTTGTGCTGATGACAAAGCTCACTATCCTAGAGATGGAGGATTAGGATTTTCTCGAGACTGTGACAAGGTATCATGCTCGGATGTGGCGTACAGGATGTCGAGCAACTCTTTGGAGAGTGTCAGTGAGCATACAACACAAGTTTTTCCACCATGTTTCTACTTGCTGGTATGCTCGTCTTTAACGAAGTGACGAGAAATTTATCTACAAGATCGCGGTCAGGCTAGCGGGCCGCAGGCAGCCAACGGGCCGCTATTGGCTAGGGCCCAGGGGACACAGCAAACGCGTCGCGGGTCTTTTTGACGCGTTCTTCGACTACGCGTAAGAATCACTTCTGCAATACGATGAATCCTGGAAGGAATTGGATAATTATAGCTCATTACGAGGCGATTAGAGCAAAGCATTTTTGGCACAAGACCCTCCAGTATGTCCAGCGCACCAGTCTCTGCTAGTAAAAAAGCAGAGCGGGCAAGGCAATTCCTTAGAGAGGGTGGGGTCGCTAGAGAGGACTCGGATGATGAACTTGGGCTCGAAGACCATCCCTGGGAGTGGATCTACTCTGAGGAGCCCGCAAAAAAAGCAAGTGATGGACCAGAAATCATTGGCGCCCGCATGGGAGATTTCCAGTGCATGGTGGGGGACTGCGCGCTGCTGAAGGCGGAGGGCAACGGGGAGGCATGGATTGGCTTAATCTGCAATTTCGAGGAGGATGAAGAGGAGGACGAAAAAGTGGCTAATTTCATGTGGTTTTCTACGGAGAAGGAGATACGAAATAAGCAGAAGAAGAGGACTGATGCATTACCGAACGAGCTTTACATTACACCATCATGGGACATTAACCCTCTGATATCAATCAATGGCCGAGCAACAATAGTCTCGCCCCAAGATTTCCGGACCAAATACCCTTCCGGAAAAGTGCCTCGCTCTTCAAAAGACTATGGCAAAATCTTTGTTTGTCGACGAGGATGTAATACACGCACAGCTACTTATACAGACGAATTTGACTGGGGAGATATATTTCAATCCGCCGACGATATTCTCCCCCTAATTGAACGCGTCCAGAGCCAGACCAAAGCCACAAGGAAGCGGAAAAGAGCAGATGAGGTTCATGAAGACCCAGCGGACAACTGGGATCATGTGACTGCTGAGCCGTCTTCGCCTAAGACCCCTAGCAAGCGACGAAAATTCTCCCATGCCTCAACTCCAACTTGGAAGACCAAGCGCACGCCGAACAAATTCGTCACCCCGACCCACAAACGTATTATCATCAAAAAGCCCTTAACCTTCACCCCTTTGAGCACCCGCATCCTCTCGCCTACCCACACGAGCTCTCCCTTCCAACTCGCTCGGACCAATTTGCACGTCTCATCCGTCCCTCTTACCCTTCCCTGCCGCACATCCGAATTCACCACCGTCTACACTCACCTCGAAGCCGCGATAACCTCCGGCACCGGTGCCTGCATCTACATATCCGGCGTACCAGGCACCGGAAAGACCGCCACCGTCCGGGAAGTCGTAAGCCAACTAAACGCAAGCGTGCAAGCAGAAGAACTAGACGACTTCATCTTCGTCGAAATCAACGGCATGAAAGTCACCGACCCACATCAATCCTACTCACTCCTCTGGGAAGCCCTGAAAGGCGATCGCGTGAGCCCTTCACATGCCCTGGGGCTACTAGAGCGCGAATTCGATCATCCGAGCCCAAGAAGAGTACCCTGCGTAGTACTAATGGACGAACTCGACCAACTCGTGACCAAAAACCAAAGCGTCATGTACAACTTCTTCAACTGGCCCGGCCTACGTCACAGCCGACTGATCGTCCTCGCCGTCGCCAACACCATGGACCTACCAGAGCGAACACTAAGCAACAAAATCAGCAGTCGTCTCGGCCTAACCCGTATCCTCTTCCCAGGCTACACGCACGAACAACTCCAAGAAATCATTCGTTCCCGTCTCTCCCACGTCCCAGATAACATCGTCGACCCCGACGCTATACAATTCGCAAGCCGCAAAGTAGCAGCCGTGAGCGGAGACGCAAGACGTGCACTCGATATCTGCCGACGAGCCGTTGAGGTCGCTGAAGCGGAGAGCCTTGCAGAAGAAAATCCGCTGCTCGCCACGCCGAGTAAATCAGCTAGGAGGAAAGAGCAGAAGGCGATTGAGAATGGAGATGTCGTGAAAGCGAAATCTAATGCTGGGAAAGTGACAATTACGACGATAAAACAGGCGATTAATGAAGCTACCTCTAGCCCACTGCAACGCTATTTGAAAGCCCTGCCATTAGCAGCCAAATTATTCCTCGCAGCATTGCTCGCCCGCACACGACGCAGTGGCATCAACGAATGCATCTTGAGCGATGTTATCGAAGAAGCAAAGAGACTGAGCCTGATGGCGGCGGATAATCCTCAAATCCACGACTTCTTGATGACAGATGGAAACCCAGACATCAAATCCGATGGGCCGCCAAACAAAAAGATTGGTAAAAACCAGACGGCACCGAGGGTGTTGGCTATGGGGTTTGCTGCTGCTGAGTTAGCGGAGGCTGGGGTGATTGGGTTGGAGGAGGGAAGGAGAGGGGAGAGGACTGGGAAGGTGAGACTGGGGGTTGGGGATGAGGAAGTTAAGCTTGCGTTGAGGGATGATAGGGAGGTGAGCGGACTTGGGTTTGGGTGACGAGTGAGAGAGTGATTGGATTTCCGCTTTATTTATCACGCGCTATGATACCCCTTGACGCCTGCGCTATGCAACCCTGGATATAGAAATCAGCAATACCACACATTCGTCTCCAATGCCATGCAATCAGCCATATTAAAATTTCTGCCTTCCCAACGTAGGCTTCCAATCCAACGGATGCGTCTCCGGCGTCGCCTCCACATTCTGCCTCCAAACCTTAATCGTCTTATCCGCCTCCCCACAAATCAACCTCAACCCCGTCCGATCAAACGTACTCGCAAAGATCCCGCTCTCAGCGTCCAGCGACCCCGGCTGCGCAGTCGTATCCAGACTCTGATACCTGTGTCCGGTCTTCCAATCCCAAAACGAAATGGAGCCGTTATCGCCGCCGGAGAAGAGCACGTTGTCTTCGTTGACGCTGAGCGTGTTGATGATGGCGTTTTGGCCGTCGAAATTTTGCATGAAGGCGCCTTCGGGACATTTCCATTGCTTGATGCTGTTTGTGCTGCCGCTGGCGAACGTCCACTCGATGGGATGCTGGGCTAGTGCTCTGACGCCCTTTTTGTGATGTGTAAGCGCGCCCATTGTTTTACCCGCCGTGAGATCCCACAGGCGGACGGTAGCGTCGAGAGAGGATGTGATGATTTGGGGCTCCGCGCCCGCTTGGCAAGTCAGATCAGAGACCGTTTGTCTATGCCCGCTGAGCACGTGCACATTGCTGCGTGTTCGCATATCCCAGACTCGGGCTACACCGTCGCGGCCGCCGGTTACGAGCACGTCGAGGGTAGGGTGTAGGGCGAGGGTGTAGACGCCCGATAGGTGCCCGTGGTAGTGCCGGATTACTTTGTTGGTTTCGAGATCCCAGCATTTGACCATTTTGTCTTCGCCGCAGGAGAAAAGGTAGGGGTGCCGCGGGGAGACGGCGAGGCCACGGACGGTGGATATGTGGCCTGTGAGGGTTAGGCGGAGGGAGCCAGATGCTAGGTCCCAGATTTTTATGGTGCGGTCGCCGGCGCCGCTGGCGAACCATTGGTTATTGGGCTCTACTGCCAATGCGCGGACCCAGCCTAGATGACCTGATATCACTCGCATGAGCTCCCATGGTGCATGCCATTCTGGTTTCGGTTGCTGTATATTCTCCCTTCGAACTAAGCTCGACGATGGCAAATTTCTCTGAGGCGTAGGTCCATTGGCGTTGGGTGGTGCTCCAGCTCCCGACTTTCGTATCGCCAGAGCGGTAGACGTTCCCCCATCCATTCCAGATTTTGCAGGTATGCCTTCGATCATCTTAGCTGTTGTAGAATCGGATCCCTCCTGCTTTGGTTTCTTTCGGCGCCCCGCCGCAGCGGCGGTCTTCTGTTTGGCGGCAAGCGCCGGTGGAAGCTCTCGAACGTCGTCATATTCGTTGCGAACTCGTGACGACAGACCAGCTCGCTCTGCGAGGTAAAAAGGATTTTCGGTTGGCTTCTCGCCATAGAACGGCGCTGGTGTGGTGTAGTCGGAGCCGAACAGATCTCTCGTTCGTTTCGCGGAGGTTCTGGCGAGCGAGTCGATCGCTGGTGAAACTTCAGTCATTTTTCTAGAGAGTCTCTGGACGGTAGAGGCAGATAATTGAATCTCGAAAGCTTGAAACTCTGCCGCAAGTATGCAGCTAGTGGCCTAGTTCTCGAGCTAAGCCGCATCTGTCAGTATATCACCAAATCTTGTCGTTGGTCTTACGCTCGATGTTATTGATTAAACATCATTCATTATATTTGTTTTTCAAATTGTCTCGCCATGGATCCAGAAATAGAGTCCAAATATGCGATTCACGCAGCTGCTCGAGAGGGCAGAAGTACGCAATGCTCTCCACCAATGTCATGCTTACATATGCTGAAATCTATCATAGCTGCTGCCGTAGAGTCTTTCATAAATGTAAACAATGAACCCCCCATTTAAAATTTCATTACTCAAGAATCTGAACCAAGGCAAACCCCAAACTCGCAACGCAAAAAGATGACGACGAACGCCTGCCAGTCCACTGGGCCGCTTCCTACAATCATCTCCCAATCGTCGAGCTCTTAGTTTCAAGGAAAGACTTTGATCCCGATGTTCAAGTTCGTGCTTCTTTCTGAATATTGAACATCATTAAAGGCAGCAATCGCTGAAGCGCCACAGGACGCATCAGGCTGGACACCCCTAATGATAGCCTCCAGCCTCCGAGACGGCGACGACGTCGTCGACCTCCTCCTAAGCAAGAACGCAGACGCAACTATGAAAAGTGCGTCTCTTTTCCTCTCAGATCCTATCATACAATAATTGCCCCAGCTAACCCTGACAACCAAATGTCCAGATTATAATGGCCAAGTAAAATCCCCTGTCCAATATAAATGTATCCTATTTGAAGCATACTCATCCTACCAAATAGACAGCCCTACACTTCACCACCTCGAAAAACAACCTCACCACAGCCCGCAAACTCCTCTCCCACCGCGCCTCCGCCCGCATAAAAGACAAGCGCCAACAACTGCCTCTCCACCGCGCCGCAGCCATCGGCTCCGTACCCATGGTGAATCTCATGCTAGAGAATAAGAGCCCGTTGAATGCGAGTGACGGGGCGGGGTTGACGGCCTTGCATCATGGTGAGTCCGATCGTGGGATTTTCATTGTTGTTTTTCGTTTCCTGCAAGGGGCTGGGCTGACAACGATGTAGCGGTTTCGGAAGGACATGGGGATACGGCGTTGGTGCTTTTGAGGGCGGGCGGGGAGACGGATAAGAGGGATGGGGATGGGTTTTTGGCTATTGATTTGGCGCCTGATAAGAAGGTATGTCAAGACTCTCGGATCAAAACACTGGTTGCGAGGACTAAACGACTATCGCAGACAAGAGACTTTATATTACGTAGTGCTGAGCGCGAAGGGATAGAGATAGCGATTGCATGAAGTGTTGATTCGGGTTGCACCCTAGATCATTTGCTAAATTGCTGGCACTGCCTGCCACGAGGGGGCATTGGTTTATCTGGTTTATCGTACATCGCCATCACACCCAACCCCTGGACTAGGCGCATCACTTCATAGTGCTCTCCACCAGCTCCCGATACATGCCCTTAAGATCCTGCACATCAGCCTTCAACTCCTCCACCCTCTCGCTCTTCTCCCCCAGCATCTCAAGCGTAGTCAGATACCTCTCCTCCACCCCCTTCAAGCTCTCCTCCAAGTCCTTCACCCGTCGCTCCCACGCTATCTTCTCCTCAGCTTCCTTCATCAAACTCACCACTTGCTCTCTGGACTCATCCCGTTGGCGGGACAAACGGCTAAGTTCGTCTTTGTGGACGGCTTTTTCGGACTCGAGACGACGGACCGTGGCTGACATGCGTTCGACTAGTTGGACGCTGGGGCCGGCGGCGGCGGTGGAGACGGAGATTAGGTCGTTGATGGTACGTTCGGGGGTTGCTGGGGTATGCACACCAGCGAAGAAATCATCGTCCCTGTCGGTCATAGAAGGCGTATCGGGATTGCCGTTATTGACGGAGACTTGTGGGACAGTGCTCATCGAATCTTTACGAGAAGTATGTCGGTTGAATTGGGAGTCCATGGTCTGTAACGTATGGAATGGCTGTGATGATGAGCGCTGACTGATAGGGCGCTCGATGGGAGAATTGCCTGTCCCCGAAATAGCAAGGCCTTGGGTGCGGCGGTCGTAAGGGCTGTTGCGGCCTGCATTTGAAGATTTGCGAGTCCTAGTATGGGTGACGGGAGATTCATTGCGGAATTGTTGGTAGAGGTCTGGAGTCGAACGTGATGTCTCTTCCCGAATACGAGTCTTCTCATCCTCGAGCCTTTGAGCAAGCCGAACTTCCCAGGACTCTCGCTCAGCTTTGAGGTCCTTCCTAGTGGCGGTCATCTCAGCTTCGGACTTGGCGAGTCTTTCCTGGAGGGTTGTGAGTTGGGTGACGCGAGACGAAAGCTCATGGTCCATGTCCTCTGTCTTGGCGTGGACTCGTTCAAGCTCTTCCTCCATCCGTCGGGATTTGGTATTCTAATTGTCATCAGCATGAACAAAATTGGTGCTTTCAGAATTGTGACCTACAGTCTCTCGAGCTTTTCGCCGTATGTCCGCTTCCCTTTTGGTAACTTCATCCCTTTCTTTCTCCAACGCCGTCAGTCTGGACAACAGTGATCCTTCAATACCTTGCCAATTTTCGCTGGCCACAGCGTATTGATTCTGCAACGTCTCGATCTGCCGGAGAAGCTTGGCCTGAACGTCTCCACCCTGTCCAGCTGAAGCCTCTTCGGCTCGAGCACGATATGCCTCTAATCTACTCTCAAGGATGCTCTGCTCTCCCTGTCGTTCTATCTCTGTGACTTTGGCTCGTTCCTTTTCCCGTTCTGCTTTCTCCCTCGGCTCCCGCAGCTCGTTCAAATACTGTTTCTCTGCTAATTCTTTCTCTGACTTGATACTCGAAAGCTCATCTGCAAGATCAGCTGCGCGTCTTCTTTCCGTCTCGAGAGCTCTTTCATTAGCTTTGACTTCTGCTTCCTTCGCTGCAGATGTGTCTTGTGAGAGCTGTACTTGAAGGTCTGTAATAAGTGAATCTCTGGCTTCACAACCTGCCCGTGTTGTTTCCAGGTCGGTTTCCGCCTTTGACAAAGACTTGACTCTCTCGGATGCCCGTTTTTCGGCAGTCTCTGCGCGCTTAGCTCTCTCCTGAGCTTCCCGCGCTGCCTTCTCATATTTCTCGATCAATCGCTTGGAATCGGCTACTGACTTCTCATCCTCATTTGCCTTTGCTCGCAACCTTTTGATAATGCTCATATGCTTCAGCTCGGTCTGGGAGAGTTTTTGGCCCTCTTCTATCAGGAGTGCAATTTTCTCATCTTTGACTGCCACTTTCTGCTCAAGACTACCTTGCTTAGCGTCTGCTGACGCACTCTTGGCGATCTCAGCAGCTTCTTTGGTCAAGTATTGTAGCTTGGACTGTAATGCATCTATCTGTTCAAGGTAGGTATGGGTTTCCTCCTGCCGTCGTAGCTCTGCTGCCTCGTGATCTGATCGCATCTGATCTATGACTTTCTCATATTCCTCGGGCATCTTCAGCCCAGAATCTATTACTACACCATTAGTCATTGGTGACTCTAAAGCACTTGGCGTTGTTGCTCGAGCCAATTCAAAAGATTGTCGGGTTGAGACTGAGCCTCGAGAGTCTGTTGAAGGGCGCGGACCATTGGATTCATCCTTCACCTCTTCTATTGCGATAGCGGGCATGTCTATTGTGGGCTCGATACCAGGCACCTTAGCTTCAGAGGCCTCTTCCTCTACTCCGTCACCAGCGCTTGCGCCGTTCGTCGTAGCTGGCTCATCTGGAGCCTTGTCCTGCCCGTTGTTGAGTTCTGTCACGCTGCTCTCCTCCCTTTGTAAATCCGAGCTAGTCCTAGGACTCATCGCAGCATTTACCGGACTCGCTGTCCTAGAAGGCGCCCCAGAGGTCGTGACAGAAGTATCGCCCTTCTTCGCCAGAGTCTTGTTCGCCATAGCCCTTGCCAGCTTCTCATTGAGGCGGTCCTGCGCTCGATTGGCCGAAGCCGTTCGCGATACAGCAGGCTTTCCTGCCGGAGGAACTGCCATTGCCTCCTTCCTCCCCGGCTGCTCCTGTTTGGACCCATCTCTGACTTCTGATGCTTTCTTTGCAGTTTCTTCGTCTAACAGAATGTTGTCCAGCCTCGACTCCACCCCGGCGAGGAAGGAGCCCCATCTCGACGCTGATTTCTGAGCTGTAGGAAGTGGTGATGCCATGTCAGGCAGATCGCGGAAGCCCTTTCAAAATCCCCCGTTTCTTGACCATGCTGCCCCTTCGTCTCGCTCAGAGTGGGGTGGTTCTATAGGGGACCTTTAAGCTCTGTTGGCTACGCCATGCCGCGAATTAAGTTAGAACGCCATGCGACTCAAGGAGGGCTCAATGTTCACGTTGGCTACGGGACGGATGATCTGGAGCGCATAGAGACTTGATGAAGATAGCCAGCTAATTAAAACCGAATGTTTATAAGAATCGAATGGTGATTGTTCAATCGGCATCTTGGAGGACCTGCTCCGCAACGTAACCAATCCCGCAAGGCTGACGCCAAGCAAACAATTGTCAACTTTTGACGAGCACCTTAATCGCAACTCCAACGTCAATCACTGATATTTGATTTCCTGTCTCCAATCAGCCAAGATGGCCATCGCCGTGCGTATCCCTTCCCAAACCCCAAACCGCTCATCTAATCCTTCCTCCCCCAGGCAATCGGCCAGCTCTGCTCCACAGCCAGCATGACCCACAACCTCGCCCAATGCCAACTCCTCGTCCAAAAAGCCGTAGCAGCCGGAGCCAAGGTCCCCCTCCCCCATCCCTCACACCCCAATACACCCCACTCAGTATCTCAGGCTCTCATCCCCTAGGCACTCTTCCTCCCCGAAGCAAGCGACTACATAGCCTCCACCCCCGCCGAAACCATCTCCCTCGCCCTCCCCACCACAACCAGCCCCTTCGTTCTCGGCCTCCAAACCGCGGCTCGGCAATCCAACCTCGCCATCAATGTCGGAATCCATGAGCCCGCTCCGGGCGGGAAACGGGTGAAGAATACGTTGATTTGGATCGATGAGAAGGGGACGATTACGCAGCGGTATCAGAAATTGCATCTCTTTGATGTGGAGATCGAAGGCGGACCTGTGTTGAAAGAAAGTAATAGCGTTGAGCCAGGGAATGCGATACTCCCACCCTTTGAGACAAGTCTGGGGAAGATGGGTTTGATGATCTGTTTCGATCTCCGCTTCCCGACCCTATCCACACGGATTCGTGACCTGGGAGCACAAGTGCTCACGTATCCCTCCGCATTCACGGTGCCGACGGGAAAAGCGCATTGGGAGACTTTGTTGAGGGCGAGGGCGGTGGAGACGCAGAGTTTTGTGGTTGCGGCGGCGCAGGTGGGGAATCATAATGGGAAGAGGGTTAGTTATGGGCATGGGATGATTGTGGATGCGTGGGGGAAGGTGGTGTGTGAGTTGGGGGGTGTGGAGGAGTGGGAGAGGGGGGGCGGCGAGCCGGTGCTGGGGGTTGGGGAGGTGGATTTGGAGGCGGTGGAGAGGGTGAGGAGGGAGATGCCGTTGAAGGCGAGGAGGGATGTGGTGGATGTTGTGGAGAAGTGACGGGGGTTTTTTTGGAATGATAGCTTGAGGGTAGCTTGAAATTACAGAATGCGCCGATTATCGACCAAGAACCATGAATGTAGAAGCGCAATGCCAAAACGTCGAAGAAAATATCCAATCAATCATCCAGCAAAGAAAAGGACTTTCTTCACCCTCGTATGAAAGGAAAACTCGTCACCTCATCTCCAAAACCCCACATCAATCATATCGTCATGCCCATCATCAAGTAAACACCCAAGATCTCGGCCTCGACTTGCTCCTACTCGGGCTCTTCTTCCTCACCAACATCAACTTATCCCTCTCTCTCTTCAGCTCCACCGTCGTATCAACCAACTGTTTCCTCTCGCGCAAGTTCTTCGTATGCTCAAACAGGATGACTTGATCATGGTCGGGGATCCAGCGTTTGATGATGATGTAGTTAGCGTCGCGCTGGATTTTTAATACATTGTCAGTATTTCTTGTTTTTGGGGGAACGAAGGCTGGGTTTGGTGAGGGGAAAGCTTACCTCGTCCCAATCCCAGGGAAGGTCGTAGATATCTAGGGTTTCTGGACTCAAGTGCTTGCGATGCACCCTTAGAAAAGTCGGTCGTCGGAGATCTACTATCTGCTCATGGCCGTGCCCCCCGTGAACAAGAGCATGTTCCTGACCATGATGCTTTTCCTTCCCTTTCAAAATTTCCTTGATCTCTTCCTCATCGTATCCCGCTTTCTGGAAATCCTTGACAACCCTCTTCTTGTAATCCTCATCCGCTTTTCTCTTCTCCTCGGCTGCCTTGGCTTTCTCCTCAAGCTGCTTGATATTATACTCTTCAATGGCTCTCTTCTTGAACTTTTCCTCCTCCTCCTTCTTCTTCAGTTTACGCGCTTCCTCCAGAAGCCTCTCTTCCTCGAATCTCTCACGTTGCCGCTCCTCCTCTTCTTTGGCGCGTTCTCTTCTCTCGAGCTCCTCTACTTTCGCCTTCAGCTTCTCACGGTCGTAGTCATAATGTTCGTACGGGCTTGGGCTCCGACTCGGAGTTCGTCGATGCCTGTTGTGTCTTCTATGACGGTGTGGGCTATGGGCGCGGTCATCCCAGCTGTCATCTGAATAGTCATCGTAGCGGTAATCATGGTCATGGGATCTGTGCCGCTGGTGGCGATGCGGACTGCGCTGGGGAGAGTGATTGTCAACAACCTCGTTGTTGATGACGATCTGAGCTGGGCGACGCTGATCGGAAGCTGAAGCGGCACGCATTCGGCCTGCGCCGGCAGGACCAGCAGGCACGAGAAAACGGTTGCCGTCTTGATAATACATTTGCGGATGGCGGTCGACGTGATCGGAGGCCAACCTGCCTCGACGTTGGCCGGGTCGTGCTTGGTGACCGTTGACGATGACTGGCTCATACCCACCAGGAACCCACATCGGCTCCATGGTTGATGTATGAGGTGGTGGGGTTGGGATGAAACGTCAGACGCAGCGATGACTGGACGAGATCTTAGCTAATCAGAAGGAATGACACAGAATGACAGCGAAAGTCGCAAAAAGATATGGAGAGTCAGAAGGAGCGGTCAGCTCGTCGACGCCGAGGTCGCATCATCTTTAAATAAAGTATCTGCTGGCTGCATTCCGAGGCGAGCAAATTAAGGTGGGGTCACAGCTGAAAGTGCCGCCGTGGGTTGGGGGCTGAATATGTACTCGGGGCATCTTTCCCAAGCCATCGTCGCCCTACCAGCTTCGGATGCAACCCAAAACATGCCTAATCCACGAGACCTCTAGGGGCACCCCATAGGGCTTGTTCGCCGGGATTAGGGCGTGGCAAATTACTGGACGCCTGGAAGTCTAGGCTGTAGGTAGGGACCGCCCCTGGCTGGTATCGCGGCACAGCCGCATAGAACTAGAACTAGTAAGTACTTCTGAAAGCCGTTGGCTGTATGTGTTGCCGACGAACCACCACACCTTGGGCAGGTCAAGCATCACTTGCAGCATGGACTTGCACAGGCAGTATCGTAGATGATTCAAACAGGTGACTGGTTCCGCTCAGCTGGTATCGATGCGCAGCAGCAATGTGGGTCATTGCATGCTGCCTAGCCTCATTGGGGCGGTGGAGAATACCTCTTTGGTGTACTTTAAAAATACTCCCCACTGCGATAATCCACGTCACACTGCGCTGCGGCTTGCAGATGTGTGCATGATCGCACCGTTCGAGAGAGTTGAAGATTGCCTCGTCATAGTGCTGACTTTAATAGCCTCAGCTCATCCTTCGCTGCGGAAGCGGCCCAATCATTGATTGATCTTTTCAGCACCGGACTATTTCTTGGGTCAGCCATTTGTCATTCGTAGAACAGCCACAGAGATCAGCCACAGAGTATGTCTCTTGACTTGCGATGAGGCTCAACGAATTTTTGAGAAGGTCACAACGAGACAGGCGAATTCCTCTCAACACAGTCCTCCAATTCCGCCTCGCCATAGTCGCTGGTAAGATCGTCATCGATGACGGTATGCCTCATGCGTAGGATTCAGACTGATGTCTCCAAGGCCCCCCAAAACATAAAGAACTCCCAGTACTCGGTAATGAGTACGGTCAGTAGATAGCCTATGGGCGCAGGCTTATGTACAAAGTCCAGGACTTACATTGCTGAGCAACGTGCGCCAGAGACAGGCCAAGAAAAGAGTAATAAGTCTGGTAGTAACATTCTGGCATACTATATAGGCTTCTTCTCTGGTAATTTGGCGGGTGAAGACTAAGAGAATGAAACCTCGTACGGCTGGCCTAGCTTCGTTAGACCCAATTTCCCTCGTAGGAAGGGACGAGCAACCAAACGTCGATATACTGAAGGTCCCTTTGAAAAGACGGGTTCCATTATATACAACACTTAGGATCGACACTCCCGATATGGCGAAGCAAGTTGACTCATCTCAAATGACTCACAGCGGGGTTCTGCATACGGCTACCCGTTGTTGGGAATTTGACATCTTTGCATTTCAATTCACAAATTGTGAACACGGCTTTACTGCGATTATAGCGGTTAGAAATCGTAGTGACTCTATATTCTGTCTTCATCTGTCCTCTGCTAAACATGATGAATTTGTATTCAGACACTTGATTCTCAATTGCTTGTTCTCAATCAAGATTCATGTTCAATAAACAAGCGATGAGCATTGTCAATATCGGCACGGCCTCATTGGTCGAAGATCTGACTAAAGTGGGCTTGGATAGTAGTGACCAGGAGACCAAGAAGATATGTAAGGTCACTCCAATGACGTTCGATGAGGATGAGCTGGTGGAGCTTGAACTACTAAGGGATGAGGAGATTGACGTTCTGGTCGACCGAGGCCTCATATCCTCAAATAACCGCTGGAATCCCAAGTACCGCAAGGGTTTCACCCTCAAATGCCCCAAAATGGCACTGGTAATCACCACAGGCGACGGATGTCCTGTAAAGCCCCTGACCTATCAGATCACCAACATCAATCTACCCCGGGTGATCATAGACCAGTTGAGAGTCAAAGTAAGGGCTATTGATGAAATCGACAGACGTGCAAACACGAGCGAACAATGGTGCAGGCGCCATCTGAGTGACAATGGGTGTTTTCAGTTCGAAATGGCCGCTTTGCACATTATCGTTGAGACTATTGCCTTCCTGAAGTATTTTCGCTCCGATCCGACCTACTGGAAAAACAAAACTACACTACGAAGGACCGACTACGAGCTCTCGTTCGAGAGGAGAGGTATTCTCAAGAGCTACTATAGACTATATAGCCTCCTTCCCGATCCCGACAACAACAAAGATATTTACGATCCCTTCAATCTGGACTGGTCGAAGAAGGAAACTGATATGACAAATGAGCGAGAATTGGCTTTGTCGGAAGTGAGAGGAAAAAGTGAGATCGAGAATAGTATGTTTGGCATTGATCCGTCGAGCGTCCAAGGGCATGATCTGGTCAACTCCATCTTGGGAAAAACGCCTGAAGAAGTCTGCGACAAAATTCCGGAATCTTTTCGAATCCTGCATATTGAAAGTGTGGTGCGCAGGGATTTGGCTACTAAGTTTTTGCGGAGGCAGGCTGTGATTCGGAAAGAGCTCGAGACGCTTCCGTTGAATATTCTTAAGGGATGCTTGAAACAGGAGACGAGATTGGAGATGGGAAAGAGGGCTAATGAGCCTCAAATGCTGGTTGATCATCTCGTTGATCCAGATTTGACGTTTCATTGTACGAGAGAAGATTTGATCCCTTCGATTGTACGGCAGGGTTTCCTCAAACCTGATGGGGAGAAAGATATCCGTTGTGGAGCTACCTACGGTCACTCATGTTCAGCGAGTGCATCTACTCTGATCAACAACTGACGTCAAAAATCAGGACAAGGAATTTACCGCTCACCGGATCCTACCTTCGCCCTCATGTCTACGAATTTCCGCTACACCCCCACCAAATTCAACGAATTCGCATCTCTAAAGCTAATCGCTTGTGCAACCATCACCGGCAGAAGCAGATTCATGACCCGCGGAGATGGCTGGCGTGACCAAAACGAAGTGTTCCCAGGAGCCCATTGTCACGTCGCCAATGATCTCCTGGAATATGTCGTCTTCGACGCCACGCAGATAATCCCCTGCTACGTCATCCATCTCGACCTCGGTCGTGATGCGGCAAAATATATCACGACTCTTTCACAGAATCTTAGCGCCTATATCAACGACTATCGCGAAAGATGGCGGAAAAAGAGACATGCTCGGGAGAGGCTTGCGCGGACGGTGCTTGCACCGGGGGATAAGGTGAGGCAGAAACAGGCGCTGTTTGCTAAGGCGCAGAAGTATTTCCCGTACGGGTATGGGGCTGCGAGTGGATCGAAGTTTGTGGTGTAGGATGTTGCGGATGTTTCGGAGGATGAGGAGGAGTATGGGACGTATCAGAAAGAGAGGCTTGATGGGACGGTGGAGACTGATATTTGGGCTTTGGACGGTTATACGACGCTTGGGCTGGATGGTGATGGGGAGATTGGTGGTGGGGATGATGGAGAGGAGGTGGGTGATGAGTGTGAGGATGGGGACGAGGCGGCGGGTGAGCAGAAGATTGAATGGGAATTTGAGATGGGGCCGGGAGGGAGGACGCGGTTTGATGAGTTTTATGAGGCGAGGAAGGCTAAGAATAAGAAGGGGGCGCGGATGCCGAAGAGGAATGACCGGTGAACGGGTGGTCGGTACTAAACCGTACGTGGTTTTGAAAGAAGTCAAAGTGAAGGGACCACAATATTGGGAAGCTTTAACGAAGAGACAGCATACCGAGACATTACACCAGTCATCGGATATGAGAGATGCGCGACAGCCAAAGTGATGGAAAACGCCACCAGTCTGCCTGAGCTAATGAAAGCCACACTGTGAAGAAATTCTTGACAATGGCTAAAAGGCACGACGATCGACAAGATTCGAAGAGGTTGGTGATCGGCACAGAAGAAGTGATAGCAGATGGCTAAAGACAGAAAGTAGTTGACGAAAGTGCGGATCAACTGGAAAGGCGCGAATTGAGAGGAGCAGTGACAGATCATGCGAGGGTGATGCTGGACTAGTGTATTTAGCATGTATGGAGGCCGTGTGGCCTCCGGAGCTCGTTCTTCGGCAGCTCCTATCCTATGTACACTATAAATCCGTTTTGTTTGCTTACCTCAGAACTCCATTTCAGCGGAGCGTCGGCGGTCACTTACGAGATTTACCTGTCCAGCTGCTAGAAATATTCGCATCTCAATATATAGTTCTTGACTCCATGATTCCTAGTTTTGGCTTCACGCGATTGCTGTGCTTCGTATCTGGCCGTTCTCTGAAAACATCAATAGCCCAGGCAAGGATTGCTGTGGCAAATTTGTCAGAGGCATTGGCGCTGATGTTTCCATCGAGGCTCTTTGAGCTGCTGTGATACCCGACCATGGATTATGGGAGGCAGATCGAAACGGTACAGATTCATTCTGCGACGAATTTGGAAATGATGAACCATCGAGCGGATACGGTTCCCGAGGGTCCGGAGTGTCCCTGCACATTTGAGATACCACTAAATTCACACTATTTAGCTGATTGTCATGGAAATATGAGGGGGATGGGTAAATGAAAGAGATGCCACTTACAGGCTATATAGAGTTGTAGGTTGGTTGGATTTCTGACCGAGTTCAGCATCCCTAAGGAGTGTACACAGTTGTTCCAATCAAACTGTTCTGGCGGATCGGTAGTGGAATCCAATGCGTTATCTCCGAGGTAGAACCGGATAAATTGATACATCAGAGTGTACGTCTGATAATTTCTGTAAAAGACATTGGGATCGCCCGCAAATCTATTGTGGTGGACCGCAGGACAGTGCGGACTAGTGGGGTGATCTTCTTGGACGAAAAATGCTGGACAAAGGAATATGTAGGCCGTTCCTTCGGCGTAAAATGCGGGGACCGGCGTATGTCTTGGGCTACCGCTTACGAGACACCTCTGCCACGGATCGTAATCGAGGTCTAGGCTCCTATATATCTGTGCAGAATCCTCTGTCACACAGGCAAATCGTGGTGACTTTAGTACTTTTGGCTCCGGACTGAGACCTACTCTCGCCTTTGAGTAGTAAATAGCATTGAAGATTGCTTCTACGGCCTCAGTGGCGGATTCTTCTTTGAACATGGATCTGAAACCGTAGGGACTGGAGACTCCAAATACCGAGTCTGACATGCCTTTGAGGGCTTCGTGTCTCGTTTGACTGACTCGCTCATGGATCGCGTTGATTTCGTCGCCACAATTCTCGATGAGGACGAAGCTGCGAAACCCTGTCAGGTTCGTTGAAGCAGTGGCTGCTATGAGAGACGGGTTGAGGTCGCTAGAATTTCGACTGATGTCTGACGCGGAATTAGTCGCTTGATGGTATCAGATGAAGAGTGGACTAAGTACAAGCTGTGGAAGGCAACGAGAGTGCCGTGGCGACCGCTGGCACTGCCAAAATCACGAACAGAACCCTACGCATATTGGAATTTCAGGAGACCGAGCTTAAGAAGGGCTTTTGGCTGCGAGCAGCAGGCCTTGCTATCCAATAGCCCAGCTTGAAATTCCGTCTACCAAATTCAATCATAGTGGCATCAAGGGAAAGACAGAATGGAGTAAGAAGAAGTCTTGAACAGGAACAAAAGAGTGGAAGCTACGAAATTAGTAGTGACGCGTGTCAGACATCTTCTCATATGCTTGGCCATGGGAAGCTGTCAAATCAGACTAGGTCGCCAAAGGCGGCTGTTCGTGGGAGAAGGGGTAGACCCAGCCTAAAACAGGGCAATAGATCTTCCGCTGCCATGATCCTGGGCAATTGACGTTCAGCCGACAAGGTTGAACGCGACATATTAAGAGTTGCCGCGCTCGCATGTCGTTGGAGCTTATGGCGATCCTGCAGTGGAAATTCTCCGACAGAATGCGTATTGCGGGGAGAAAGCTGCATCCCTTCGGAATCTACACCTAGGAACCGGTCCTGGATCATGCCGCATTAGAGCCGCATAGTCCTTGTCGCCCTCATCGATCTTACTCCAACGAAAAGGGTCGAAGAACTAAGTAAAACGAGCCCTGCTGGTATGAGAAGGGATACTTGACGATGAAAGCCGTCAACTGTGAGCATGAGGACCCTCAAAAGATCCAGGCGGGCCATGAGGACTAGATCTGGCGCTAGCAGGGGATCCCGCCCCCCCCAAACTCAATTCAAACCTCGACTTCGATTTTCTGCGGGGTTGGATGCCAAGACATTGCAAGAGCTCGCCGAGGCCGCTAGAAAATCTACGTCAACGCCGTTCCTTGACTTCCATTTCTCCGTTCCTTCAAAAAGCCTCCTAGGACGTATTTCGCTGCTCCGGTAGCACCTCCTTTGCACCTCATGGCTCAATCGGGCATGTCGCACATCAACATCTCTTGCTCTTGCACTGTCTTCAACGCCTCTCAGCTCCCCTCGATCTATCACGTCTGAAGTCGAGCGCAATTTCTACATATATACATCTCAGGAAGAGCGGTGACGAGAGCTAGCAACACATCGTAATGGCTTCTACAGGTCTCGATCATCCAAGCGCTGGCCATGTACGCTCGATGAACATGAGTGAGAAATATGACGAGACGCCGATGGCCCGCGGTATCGATGACGAGGCTATACCATACTCTCCTGGCGATGACGGTTCGCTCAAGTTGAGGATCGACAGCACACACCGAAAGCTGAAGCCAAGGCATATACAATTGATTGGTATTGGAGGGTATGCAGAGTTTTGTTATAAAGAGGCGTTTGCGAATCGAGGCTGAATTATACTGGTGCGATATAGAACTATCGGGACAGCATTATTTGTGCAGATTGGTTCGTCTAGTCCCATGAGTAGGCAAGGGCATCGTTTATTGATCATCGTACCCAACCATAGGTCAGGGCCTCATCGCGGGTGGGCCTGGATCGCTATTTTTGGCTTTCACTATATGGTAAGGTTGGCAACTCTTAACGGAATGCTGCGCAATTTAGCTCATGAGATTATTATTCAGGTGCACGTTCATATTAGCGGTCACAGTTTGTAGGATCATCCCTTTCCTTGAAAACCATTTCGAATTATGGCGTGCTGGTTCTTCCCGATCAGTTTCTGAGCTCCATCAAGAAACTCCTTCCTTGTATCTTGTCAACTCTGTACAATTACCGTTTCATTGAGAACCAAGTCCAATTCCAGAATACCGGGAATGCATGCGGGCAGTC
>JAABUP010004046.1_pt1 | contig 24692 bp, 28 predicted proteins | sample 5559201 | NCBI WGS metagenome assembly JAABUP01 (sample SAMN10711887, study PRJNA513373) | rock metagenome | isolation source: Antarctica rocks | place: Antarctica
GTCCGTGTAGATCGTGCTCATGCCAGGCTCTCCGCCACATGGGGGAACACTGCTTCGTAGCCCTCGCCGTAGGTGATCTTCTTGTCGGAGTTGCGGGCTGCCTGGGCGCCGCGCTGCTGCGCGACGAGGGTGTAGTACTCCCAAAGGTGCTCCTGCCCGGCCATGCACCCGATGGCGGCGCGCTTCTTTTCCCACACGGGCGTGATGTCAAGCAGCATGTCCGGCGTCCAGCCGCACTGCTCCGGCTGGTGCGTCTCGAACAGGAACACGGGCGGCGCGCCGAGCACGCGCTGGCCAGGGTTGTGGCCGTGCGCCTGCGCGATGATGCGGGCGTGCTGGGCGAAGTCGGTGGCCGCCGGGTGGTCGTGGTTGTAGATGTCCTTGCGCGAGTGCGACAGCACGAAGGCCGGATGGAGCGCGCGGTAGGCGTCCACCAAGCGGTAGAGCGCCTCCTGCGTGAGCGTGATCGGGTAGTCGCCGAGGTCCCAGAACTGGATGTCGGCCACGCCGAGGTGCCCGGCGGCGGCTTCGGCCTCCTTTTGCCGTTCCGCTTTCACCCGGCCCAGCGTCATGCCCTCCGGCGCCAGAGCTTCGCGCTCTCGCCGCGCTCGCCGTAGGAGAGGCAGGCCACCGTCACCGCGAAGCCCTTCTCCGCGTGCAGCGCGATGGCGCCGCCCGCGCGCCACACGAAGTCCGCCGAGTGCGCGCTCACCACGAGCGCCGTCCTGCCTGCTGTCCCACTCATGATGCGATGCCCTTTTCCGCCAGGTCGTCCGGTCCCGCCATACTCCTCGTGATCCCTCGTCATTGCGAGAAGCGCTTGCGACGAAGCAATCCAAGCCGCCTGCGCCAACGTCGGGCCAGGTTGCCTGGACTGCCGCGCCGGAGCCGGCCCGCAACGACAATCTCCTCAAGACCCGGATGAGACGGGGCCGGATGCGGCAGCTCTGATGCCGGTGGGCAAGCACCCGGCGTTATGGCACGCTGATTGCTGGTCAGCTTACCGCTGACCGGAGAGAATAATGCCGAAACCGTCCAATGATGGCTGACCTGCCAGCCGGCGCCCCCTGGCGCGAGCGTTGCGGCCGTGGCGCCGTGAACGCGCTGGCGCTCGTGGGTGCAGCGGCCATCGTGCTGCCGCTGGCGCTCACCTTTTACCTCAGCGTGTTCGACGAGACGATCATCGTGTTCCCGCCCCAGGGCTACACCTGGCGCTGGTACGCCCGCATCCTGCCGGAGTTCGGCGCACCCTTGCGCACCAGCCTGCTGACCGCGGCGCTGGCGGCCACGCTGAGCTTGGCCATCGGCGTTCCCGCCGGGATCGGCCTGTCCCGCTACCGCTTCCGCGGCCGGGACGCGGTGGCGACGCTGATGCTGGCGCCGCTGACCATCCCCGGCGTCGCGATCGGCCTCGCCATCTTCGTCGCCGCGGTGATGATCGAGGAGCGGACGGAGGTGGCGCTCAGCGGCTCCGTCGCGCTGATGGTGGCCGCGCACGTCGTCATCACCCTGCCCTGGGTCGTGCGGCTCTGCCTTGCCGCGCTCGCCAACCACGACCGCGCCGCGGAGGAGGCAGCCGCCAGCCTCGGCGCCCCGCCCTGGGCGGTGATCTGGCGCGTGACGCTGCCGGCGATGCGCGGCGGCATCGTGGCAGGCGGGCTGTTCGCCTTCATCATCTCGTTCGAGAACCTCGAGATGACGCTGTTCCTGACGGCGCCCGGCGTCACCACGCTGCCGGTCGCGGTGCTGCAATACCTGCAGTACCACATCGACCCGCTGGTCGCCGCGATCGCCGTGGCGCAGATCGTGCTGGTGGGGTCCGCCCTGTTGGTGCTGGACCGCCAAGTGCAGGTCGCGCGGGTGGCGGCGTGAGCCGCCTGGTCCTCGACCGCGTCGGCAAGCGCTACGGCCATTCGGTCGCGGTGGAGGACTTCAGCCTCGACGTGGCGCAGGGGGAGCTGGTCGTGCTGCTGGGCCCGTCCGGCTGCGGCAAGACCACCACGCTGCGCATGGTCGCGGGCTTCGTTGCCGCCAGTGCCGGCGACATCCTGCTGGACGGGCAGAGTATCCTTGGGCTGCCGCCGCACAGGCGCGGCCTGGGGCTGGTGTTCCAGAGCTACGCGCTGTTCCCGCATTTGACCGTCGCGCGCAACGTGGCGTTCGGCCTGGAGATGCGCGGCGTCGGCCGGGCCGCGCGCGAAAGCCGCGTCGCCGCCATGCTGCGCCTGACCCGGCTGGAGGCGCTGGCCGAACGCTTCCCGCGGCAGCTTTCCGGCGGGCAGCAGCATCGCGTGGCGCTGGCCCGGGCACTGGCGATCGAGCCGCGCGTGCTGCTGCTGGACGAGCCGCTGTCGAACCTGGACGCAGCGCTGCGCGCAGACGTCGGACGCGACATACGCTTGTTGCAGCGCGGCAGCGGGCTGACGACGGTCACGGTCACCCACGACCAGGACGAGGCGATGGCGATGGCCGACCGCCTCGTGGTGATGCGGGACGGCCGGGTGCAGCAGGTCGGCACGCAGGAGGACCTGTATGAACGGCCGCTGACCCCGTTCGTGGCCGGCTTCATCGGCCGCAGCAACATGCTGGGCGGCTCGCTGCTGGACGGGCGCACGATGGAGGCGGACGGGGCGGCGCTGCATCTCGCCGGCGCGTTCGCCGGGTCCGGGCGCTGTACGCTCGCGTTGCGGCCGGAGCGGCTGAGCCTGGGACCGCAAGGCGGCCAAGGGCCGGGCACCGCCCCAGGCGTGGTGGAGCTTGCCAGCTACCTCGGCGCAACCCAGGAACACCTCGTGCGGATCGGCCCGGCGCTTCGGGTCGTGGTTCGCGACACGACCGCGCGGGCGGCGCCGCTGCTGTCCGCGGGCGACCTGGTTACGGTGCACTGGGATGCCGCGGCGGAGCGGCTGTTCGACGCCGCGGACGCGCCCATGCCGAACGTCCAACCCCATTCTTCAGCAACCCATTCTTCAGCAACAAGGATCAACAGCCATGCTTGAGGCCGGACCCCGCCTTTCCCGCCGCGCCGCGCTGGCTGGCTGGCGCCGCAGCGCTCCCCTTCGCCACCTCTGCGTCGGCGGAGGAGAGGCTGACGATCGCCACCTGGGGCGGCGACTACGCCAACCTGCTGCGCGACAACGTCGAGCAGCCGGTGCTGGCGCCGCAGGGCATCGCGGTGGTGCAGGACGTCGGCGACGAGGACCCGCGCGTCGCCAAGATGTATGCGCAGCGCCGGCTGCCGCGCGGGGCGGACGACATGGCCTGCCTGCAAGCGGTGCGCGGGCACGAGGTCGGCGAGGCGGGCCTGGTCGAGACGCTGGACGCCAGCAAGGTGCCGAACCTCGCGCACGTGCTGCCGAACCTGCGCTCGCCGTTCTACGCGCCGCACATCTGGAGTCCGCAGGTGATCATCTACAACCCGGACAAGGTGAAGGAGCCGCCGAGGACGTTCACCGATCTGCTGGACCCCAAATACCAGGGCCGCGTCGGCGTGGGCGACGTCAACTACTTCTACGTCATGATGGCTGCCGCACTCGCCGCCACCGGCGACGTGAACAAGGTCGACGCCGACGACACCCGCGCGCTCGCCCGCAGGCTGAACGGCAACGGCCTGCGGCTGTATCCGTCCACCGACTCGATCGGCGCTGGCATCAAGTCCGGCGAGATCGACGTGGGCATCATGTGGCTGGCCCGCGTGATCATGTGGCAGAACGCCGGCATCCCGGTGCGGGCGTCGTTCCAGACTGAGGGTTCGGTGCTTTACGTCTCCGGCATGGTCGTGCCGAAGAACGCGGTGAACAAGCCGCTCGCCTACAGGTACCTGGACGCGATGCTGGAACCCGCGTCGCAGACCCGGTTCGCCGAGCGCATGGGCTACCTGCCGACCGTGGACAACGACAAGCTGACCGGCAAGGTCGGCGAGCAGCTTGCCCTGCCGGACCCGCCGCCCAAGCTGGCGCCGCCCGACTACGGCATCACCGGCAAGCTGCAGGGTCCGACGTCGGAGTGGTGGAAGAAGAACATGCAGGCGTCCTGACGATGGACGCCGCCGTGCGTCCCCTGCGGACGGCCCGGGTGGGCGCCGAACGCCAGGCAGCGGCTGCGGCGGTGTTCCTCTCGCCGGCGCTGCTGATGATCGCGGTGATGCTGCTGGCGCCGCTGGCCCTGATCCTGCGGTTCAGCCTGAACCGGTACGACCTGACGGAGCTGATGATCGAGACGGTCACTGGCGCCAACTACTGGCGCTTCGTGTCCGACCCGTTCTATGTCGGCGTGCTGCGGACCACCTTGGGCGTGGCAGTGGCCTCGACGGCGCTGTGCCTGCTGCTGGGCCTGCCGATGGCCTACCGCCTCGCGCGGATGCGCAGCCGGTGGAAGACGCCCTGCATGCTCGCCGTCGTGCTGCCGCTGTTCATCGGCAACGTCGTGCGCATGGTCGGCTGGGTCATCCTGTTCGCCCGCGGCGGCATGGTCGACAGCACACTGCGCTGGGCCACCGGGCACGGGCTGGAGCTGATGTACACGCACGTTGCCGTCGTCGCCGGCATCGTGTCCGTCAACCTGCCCGTGGTCATCCTGACGGTGCAGAGCACGATCGAGACCATCGACCCCCGCATGGAGGAGGCGGCGCAGAGCCTGGGGGCGCCGCCGGGCCGCAGCTTCTGGCGCGTGGTCTGGCCGTTGGCGCTGCCGGGCACGGCGACCGCCGGCATACTGTGCTTCATCCTGGCGATGAACGCCTATGCCACGCCCTACCTGCTCGGCGGCCCGCGGTTCCAGATGATGGCGCCGTTGGTCTATTGGGAGTTCAGCACCAACAACAACTGGCCGTTCGCCTCGGCGATGGCGCTGATCCTGATGGGAACCACGCTGGGGCTGACGGCGGCCAGCAGCGCGCTGATCCCCCGGCGCTACCGCGCGTGACCGTTCTGCGGCTGGCAGGCTGTGGCCCGCTGCTGACGGTCCGCCGCCGCCGTTTCGGCCGTGCGCCTGTGCCGCACAGATCGGCTATGGCATACCGCAGCCATGAACCAGGGTTCGGTCACACAGCCCATGGCTCATCGAGTCTTGGCTGTTGACCGCAGGATTTCAGGCTCACTGCCAGCATCGACCGCCCGTGTCTTTCGTTCGGTCAGGGTCAACGCCAGCAGTGTCGTCAGAACACCGAAGCCCGCCAGCACGCCAAGCCCACTTGAGAAGTTGGTCGCTTGGCTGCGGACCCAGCCGATGAGGAATGGCCCGACGAAACCGCCGACCGCGCCCACGCTGTTGATGACGGCGAAGCCGGTGGCCGCCGCCGGTCCGGACACGATGTCGGCGGCGTACGCCCATATAACGCCGAACGTGCCCCAGATGCCGATGGCGGCAATGCAGATGCCGATGAAGCTGACAACCGGGCCGGGCGCCACGGCAGCAGCGCCGTAGCCCAATGCTGCCAATAGTGCGCCTGCTACGAGATAGCGTTGCCGCGCGCCGGTCCGGTCGGAACGCCGCCCCACCAGCACCATGGCAATGCCCCCGAGCGCATACGGGATCGCGGCCAAGCCGCCAACCTGCATTTGCGTCAAGGCGCCGAAAGCACTGATGATTTGCGGCAACCAGAAAACAGTGCCGAAGTTGTCGCAGACTAAGAAGAAGGTGAATGCCGACACGAGCAGGACTTGTCGGTCCATGACGCCGTCCAGCAAAGTCGTCGTGCGCCCCCGGCTTTGGACGTGCTGCTGCTGCGCGATCGCCGTAGTCAATGTCTGACGATCGGCAGCGGTCAGCCAGCTTGCGTCATGCGGGGTCTCCGGCAGGAAAGCAAAGGTTGCGAGCCCCACCAGGATCGCAGGGACGCCCTCAACGATGAACATGAACTGCCAGCCCCTGAAACCCAGCAAACCGTCGAACGACATCAGCCAGGTTGAGAGCGGGGCGCCGATGACATAGGCCATCGAGGTCATGGCCATGATGAGCGACAGGATCGCGCCCCGAGACTGGCCCGGCACCCACCGGGCGAGGTAGAACATGATGCCAGGCAGCAGACCAGCCTCGGCAACGCCGAGCACGAAACGCAAGACGTAAAGGGACGTCTCGCCCGAGACCCAGGCCATCGAATTCGCGATGATGCCCCAGGTGATCGTAATTCGGCCGAGCCAGGTCCGTGCCCCGAAGCGCGCAAGAGCGATGTTGCTCGGAATTTCAAACAGGACGTAGCCGATGAAGAACACGCCAGCAGCGAAGCCGTATGCTTGCGGGCCAAGCGACAGGTCTTTGTTCATCTGCAACGCGGCGAAACTGATGTTCGCCCGGTCGAGCAGGCTGACAAAGAACATCAGCATCAGGAATGGCACCAAGCGCCGCGTAACTTTTGCCGCAACACTGGAGATCGGATCGGTCATGGTGCCCTCTGCAACGGCGCTGGCATGGTTGGATCAGTTGAAGACGAAGCCGGCACCAGTGTTGATGACTTGACCCGTCATTGGCAGCGCATGACGGGTAAGGAGGAAGGCGACGATGTCCGCCATGTCCTCGGGCAACTGGGGACCCGGGACGGCACGCCGCGTCTCGTATTCCTGGTGGCGCTCGGCTGGCACGTACTCAGTGGCCTCGTTGCGCATGATGCCGGGTGCGACCGCCACGATCCCAATGCCGCGCGGCCCCAATTCCCGCGCCAGCGACCGCGTCATCGAGATGACCGCACCCTTGCTCGCGACATAGGCGAGCAGGCGTGGCGGCCCCCACAGGGCGGTGTCGCTGGCCATGTTCACGATGCGCGCGTCCGGTCGAAACAGCGGCGACAGTGCGCGCGTGACAAGCCAAGTCCCGCGCACGTTCGTCCGCATCACCCTGTCCCACAGGTCGAGTTCGATGTCCTCGAACCCGGCGCCGCCGACGTTGGTGGCGATGGCGGCATTGTTGACCAGGCCGTCAACGCCGCCCTCAATCCGCTCAAGCTCGGCCGCGAAGGCGTCGATGGACTCCGGCTCGGCGATGTCGACGGCAGCAAACCGTGCGTCGATGCCGTCTGCCCGCAGTTTTGCGACCGTCTCGGCGCCCATTTCCTCCTGGACATCAGCGATCACAAGGCGGGCGCCGTGGCGGCCACAGGCCCGGGCGATCTCGCGGCCGACGCCGCGGGCGGCGCCGGTAATAACAATGGTCTTGCCCGTCAGCATCCCACCGCGGCCTGTTCTCTCTCCGCGCGCCCGCTCGTTTGCGTAGCGGCCGGTTGTGTGGCGGCCAGCTTGTCTTCAGCGTCGATTTGCGCCTTGGCGCGGCCGATGAGCGTCTTGCGCAGCCGGGACACGCCGATGTCGTGCTGGTACAGCATCTCTCGCCGCCGCGCGTCCTGCGGCATCGCCGACAGCATCTCGCGGTCCTGCTCCAACACGCGCCAGTGCCGGGTTTCGAAACGTGCTCGATACAGGAAGCGCCAGAGCTCGCGGGTGAGCCCGCTCACCTTGCGCGTGCGGTAGAAGAAGATGCGGCAGTTGTTCTCGTCCAGCGGCGTCACAAACGTCAGGATGCGCATGACCCCGCCGGGTCCGCCAGCCGGCGGGTAGGGGATGTCGAGCCGGCAATACGGAAGCGGCGCGTCCGCGACCACCTCAGTCCAGTCGAAGTTGTCGCCCCGCTGACCGACCCGGCCGATGATGAAGCCCTCATCGGTCTTTTCGATCTGCGTCAGGTCCTGTTTGGTCCCGTACGCAAGCGTGAATGAGTTGGCGTGCAGGTAGCAGCCGTGCATCGGGTCGGCCAAGTTGTCGAGAGCATAACGGTAGTTGCACTCCCACACGCCCGTGCACAGGAACGTCGTGTATTCATCGTTGGTGAGTTCGTACGGAAGCTCGAACTCGGGAGCCTCGGGCTGCGTGGCGCTTGGGATGTATGCGAACACTGCCCCGGCCATCTCGCGGACCTCATAGCGCCGGACCGCCATTCTGCCCTCAAGCGAGCAGTTCGGCATCGCCGGCACCTTTACGATGCATCCTTCCCCGCTGATGACGAGACCATGATAGCGGCAGGCGATATTGTCGCCTAGCACTTCGCCCCGCGACAGTCGCGCCCCCCGGTGCGGGCAGTAGTCCTCGACGCAGTTGATTTTGCCCTCGGTGCGCCACAGCACGATGTGCCGGCCGAGCGCCTTGGCCGCGAACGGCTTGCCGTCGGCCACGTCTGAGCTTTTGGCCACAATGTACCATTGACCCTCCAGTCCTTGGTCAAGCCGCTGCTCGATGCGTTGCTTTATATCGCTTACAATCATCTATAACGCTCCTTGTTGACGCCGCTAGGAGCCTGTCGGACTTAAGCCTGTCACGCAACTATCTAAGACAAATACCGAGCTGAGCGCAATTCCACTATGGTTCCTAGCGAATGCGGGACATAATATTCCAAAAAATCCCGATTTTTGCTTAAGTCCGACAGGCTGCTAGGACTGATTAAAGGTTCAGGCCAAAGGCGGCTCGACTGAGCCGCGGGCCAGTTCGACCGCGTCAAGCTCCAAGTTGATCGCCCGCAGCTCGGTCTCAAGCACCTGCTCGGTCCAAGGGCCACCTTCCCCGGAGGGCCGCGCCACCTGGCCAGCATTCAGCGCCTCCACCAATTTTCCGAGATCGTATCCGCCGGTGCGGAACTGGGCCTCCAGCGCAGTGGCGAGCGCCTCCTCATTCACAGTCAGCTCTCGACCGAGGGACTGGCGAGACAGCGCAACACTCAGCTCATCCATTTGCACCTCACCGCATCCAACCAACATTGTCAGACGAAACAGTCCGTGCCATTGGGTAGAGTGTCAAGCATCTTTAGCAGAATGGAAGGTGGTTCGGCATGGATTGCACCGTAGACGACATCCTGGCGGCAGCGCGCGGGCCAGGTGGCGCCGACCTGCGCGGAGCGCGGTTCCGTGGCCCCGTCGACCTTGCGGGTGCCCAGTTGGGCGACGTGGACCTTTCAGGCGCCATATTCCACGGCCCCTTCCTCACGCGCGGCGCGCAGTTTACTGGCAGTGCATTGATGCGAGGCGTCACCTTCTGCGGCGACGTGGACAGTGGGGGAGTGGTGTTCGGGAGTGACTTGCGGCTGGATGGCACCAGGTTTGAAAAGGCTGCCGTGTTCTCGCGTGCCGAGTTTCACGGCATCGCCTCGTTCGATGGCTGCTCGTTTGGCGGGCAGGCGTCGCTGGACGGCATGGTCTGCCTCGCCAACCTGTCGCTGGCGGGCACTGTTTTCCATCAGGCGGTCAGCCTTGCGGGGACGGAGTGCCTCGGGGGGTTGTGGGCAGACTGCACGACGTTCCCGGCTGGCCTGGACCTGACCGGCCTTGAGATACATGGCCGCACGTGGCTACGGGGAGCAACCGCCGGCGGCAGCCTGGTGCCGTCCTCGCTGGCCGGGTCAGCGCTCCGCTATGGAGACCTCTGGACGGCGGACGGCCGCAGCCGCCACGGAAAGCTTCCTTAGCCTATATTGCCCCTGGCAGCGACAAGGCTGGGCTGAACTCGCGCGCAACTGGGGCATCCTTGCTTGTCAGGGCAGATTGCCGAGCCGCCTGGCAGGCCGAGTTGATGTGCTTACGAATTGTCTGACGAACCTGCGCTGGGCATTTTGCCCGGACTCCGCTCAATACGTCCTCGATCTCCTCAGCGCAGAGAAGTCCCCAGCCTTTCTGCTGCAAGGCGTGCGCGCGAAGGAACAGGATGCGTGACACCAGGGCATCAACCATCTCAGCCAGCATCGAATTGTCGCAGCGGGACAGGATATGCTTGAAGAAGCCATCGACCGCGGCGATCTGCCGGGCCACGTCGGCTTTGACGATGGCCGCACGCAGCCGGTCCAGCGCCTCCTGCAGCTCGGTTATGTCGGCCGGAGTCGCAAGGGTGGTGAAGCGGGCCCCGGCTTCGCCCGTCAACATCGCCCAAACGTCGTGTATGTCCTCGATCTCACGCCGCCCGAGCTTGGTCACGAACGGGCCGCGGTTCGGCACCAACTCGACCAAACGCTCTGATTCCAAAGACCGTAGCGCCTCGCGCAGTGTCGGGCGACTAATGCCCAACGCCCGGCACAGCTCGGTTTCGATGAGCTTCTGGCCCGGCTTCAGCACGCCCGACGTGATCGCCTGGCGCAGCCGCTGCAACGACGTGTCAAGGACCGAGGCGGGCGCGGACAGTTCACCCGTGGGCTCGATGGACAAGATGCTCAGGTGTGCGTCGGACAAGGTGTACGTAGGGATTGCATGAGGGTCGCCGTTTTGTCTGGCAATCGCCTACAACCCAGTCCCTAGCCCTGTCAAGCAGCGGCCCGGCGACGGTATTACCCCGCCCATAGCGGCGCAAGCCGCGTTTCCACGACGTCCTCGTAGCGGGCCTCGTTCGTCGTCAGGCCCATGCCAAGGCAGAACCGGCTCATTCCGTCGATCATATGCGGCGTGATTGCCGCGTCGTAGTACGGGAGGTCGCGCCGAATAAGCTGCTCGACCAGGCTGGCTTCAAACGGCGGAAACAGCGCGCGTCCCACGTCGCCTGCGCGGGTGACGTCCGCCTTCAAAGCTGCCTGTGCAGCGACGAACGCGCGCACGACGGCCGCTGCTGCTTCCGTCCCGGCGAGAGCGTCGGTCGTGGCCAGGCTTGCGAAGGTATAGTCGAACACTCCATCCGGCCCGTCCCCCCGGCGGACATCAAGCACCACAGTGCCCGAACCCCGCTGCACCGCCGTTTCCGCCCCCATGCCGTTGGCCCAGAACCCGTCGATTTCGCCGCGTTCCAGCGCACCCGCTGCGGTCACGCCGAAACTGACGCCCGCTCCAGCGGCGCCGGGCACGGGTGCTATTTGGACCTCGGTTTCGGGATCGATTCCCCCAGCCCGCAGCAAGGCGCGCAGACCAAGATCAACCCACGGAGCCGCCCCGATCCGCCGCCCCTTCACAACCGACAGGTCGCCGCGGGTGGCGGCGAGGTCAGCGCGCATGACCAGGAACCAGTACATGCCCTGGGCCTGCGCGCACAGCAGCTTCGCCCCGCGCCATTCCGGGAATCCGGCCAGCATCGAGTGCGCGGACCCGGCGACGAAGTCGACCTCGCCATCCCGCAGCGCCCGGTAGGCGCGGTCGACCGGGAACACCAACTCAAGCGTCACGTCCAGCCCTTCGCGCGCCAGCAGGCCAAGCTCGACGGCCGAAGCAGCCACGAAGTACGAGTTCGACACCAGGTCGGGAACGGCGAGCTTCATCGCTGCGTCCTGCCCTCGTCATAGGTGTGGACCTCATACAGCATGCATCCAGTCCTGGACTTGAACGGCCCATGCAGCGCGCCCGGCGGACGGCACGCATAGGTGGGGGCCATAAAGGGCGTGCCGCCGTCGCCGTTCTCGTCATTGCCCACGATCAAGTCCCCCTGCAGCAGGTAGACCTCCTCCCAATGGTCGTGCACAAACGGTTCAGTCGTGAAACCGCCGGGCGTGAAACGCAACAAACGAGTGCGGCCACCTGTCTTGTTCACCTCATCGATATCGCTGGCCAGTATCTTCTGCTGGATCGTTGCCGGATAGCCCGGCGGAGATGCCCAGCCTTCGGCCAGGTCGACCGCGTGAAACTCCAAATGCGGTTTGTTCATCGGCGCCTCTCGGTTCGGGTCAGAGAAGGGAAACGATATTGGCACGGAACGACTCGATGTGCGCCCGCATCGCCGCTTCGGCCCCCACAAGATTATGGTCCGCAACGGCGTCCACGATGGCAGAATGCTCTTCCCAGACCCGCACATGGTGGTGCGGCGTTTGGAGCGAAATAACCCAGAAGCGCAGCGAGCGGTCGTGCAGCTTTTGCAGTATCTCGCTGAAGACAACATTCTTCGTGGCGCGCGACAGCATCAGATGAAAGTCGCGGTCCAACAGCATCATCTGCGTGACGTTGCTGTCCGCGAGCACTTTGCGCGCCCGTTCGAGCAGCTCTTTCATTTTGCTGATCTCGCCCGCGTCCGCGCGCTCGGCTGCAAGCCGGGCGCTGTAGGTCTCGCTGAACAGGCGCACCTCAATGATCTGCCGCACTTCGTCCAGGCTCAGTGACTTCACGATCACTCCTTTTCGAGGAATGACCTCGACAAGGGACTCCAGGCGCAGCCGCTCAAGCGCTTGGCGGACCGGTGTGCGCCCGGCGCCGAACATCGTGCACAACTGCGCCTCGTTGACGTACTCGCCCGGCTTCAATGCGCAGGTTAGGATCCGGTGCTTGATTGATTGATAGGCGGCATCGCGCATCGACAGCCCCTCGTCGCCGCTCTCCGGCGCCGAAAGGCCATCTCCGCCATTGACCCAGGGGAGGGGCCGAATGTCGAGGTCGATCATCCCGCCACCGGCAAGGCGCGCACGTCATACCGGTGCGCGATCGTCCGTCCAGTCGCCGGGTCCTCAAGCTCGAATGCGAAGGCGTTGCTGTGCCGCACCCCACCCCGCGCCGCGAGTGTGCCGCAGAACATCAGCGAGCCGTCGCGGAGCCTGTCCGGCTGCGTGAGGAGCGCCATCAACTGTTCGGGCGGAATGAAATCGCTGAGTGGACCCTCCTGGTACAGGAGCCGCTCGTCACCCTCGACCAGATAGGAGCGGATCACCAGGCTATCCCAGCGAGAGGACACCGAGTCATACGGCCAGAACACCGGCGCGACCGGCTTGTCACACATCTGCTTTGACAATGCGACGCCGTGGGCCTCGGCGTCACGGTCCGTGTGGTCCGAGCCGACGCCGACCCACAGCCGGCCGCCAGCATGCAGCAGGAGCGCTTCGACCTCGCCGCTCGACGTGGCGCCGAGCACCTCGATCTGCGGCGCCGTGGTCAGGCGGGCGGAAGCGACATGATAAAAAATTGGCGTCGACGCCGGCCGTCGGACGCCAAGCCGTTCCAGCTCCTCGATGTGGCGTTCGCGGGCGGCAGCGTCGCGGGCGGTCCAGCCTGCAACCAGCAGGTGGTTGACCTCCACAAGCCCGAGTGCCTCGCCCTGCAACGCCAAGTTCAGCTCGACCAATCCACAACTCCGCTTTCCCACCTTGTATCGCCCACCTGTGACATTTCACAAGGACCTTTTTCGTCGCATCGTTAAATTTTAGCGTTGCATTCGGCACTTCGTTGGCGTCCAGTGGGGCCAATCGGATGCACCGTAATGCGGCAAAGCAGCAATGGAGGGTGAGTTGGTCAGACGGTCGGAGCTGAAGGAACACGCGGCGCAGAACTGGGTCGGAGTGTGCAACGCGATCGCACCCAGCTTCACGGCCGACCTCAAATCACTCAACGAGGCTGGCATCCGGCACGACGTGAGGCAGAATATCGCCCTTGGGTTCTGGGGCGCGCTGCTGGTGTCGGAGTGCGGTACGACCGTCGATGAGTACCGGCGCTTCATGGAGATCGCCGTGGACGAGGCAAAGGGCCGTCAACGCTTGCTGGTTGCTGGTGTTTTCGACACGATCGAGGACACCGTCGCGACGATCAGCGCCGCACAGGGCGTCGGCATGGAGGGCGTCCTGCTCGGACAGCCGAACAGCTTCTATCCAAGCAGCGAGGACCAACTCTACAACTACCTCGCGCACGTCACGAATGGCACGGACCTGCCGGTTTGCCTGTTTGTCACAACGCAGATGAACCTCAGCCGGCTCGACACCAGTGGCTATCCAATGGGCGTGCTGACGCGCATGGCCGACCTGGAGAACGTGGTCGCCGTGAAGTACGAGGTTGGCCGGCCCGGCATTGCCGGCGATTATCAGTTGTGGCGCGGGTTGAAAGGCAAGCGCGTGCTGTTCTCAGACCCGCTCGAGGCGCATTCCCCGGTGACGGTCGAGATGTTCGGCCAGCAGTGGATGGGCACGAGCAACTACGAATACTGGGGCGGGGCGGTGCCGGAGTATTTCGGGCTGCTGCGGCAGGGCGAGTTCGACCGTGCCATGGAAATCTACTGGCGCATCAACCCGGCCCGCCAGACACGGGTCAGCCTGCAGGCGACGTTTGCCGGCGCGAACTTCATCCATCGCTACCTTTGGAAGTACCAGGCTTGGCTGCAGGGCTACAATGGCGGGCCCATGCGCCAGCCCGTCATGAAGTTGAACGACACGCAGATGCGTACGGCCCGCGACGGACTTGTTCGATCCGGCATGAGGGTCGACGAGGCAGGCGCGGAGGCGTTCTATGCCGGCCGCACCTCGGCATGACGCTGCTTATCCGACACGAAGACGTCATGGCCGCGGTCGACATGACGGCCGCAATCGCCGCGATGGAGGATGTCCTGCGCGAAGAAGGCGAGGGCCATGTGACGCTGCCGCCGCGCACCAACATGAAGTCCGGCAAGGGCTGGCTGCGCGTCGGTCCCGTCGCGCTTGAGCAGTCTGGCTGGGCGGGCTTCAAGGCGATGAACCTGGTGCCGGGTCTCGGCCTCCGCTACCAAGTCCACCTGTACCGCATCGAAACCGGCGAGGTCGCGGCGATCATGGACGCGCAGCACCTGACCACGCTGCGGACCGGAGCCACCAGCGCTGTCGCAACCCGGCGCATGGCCCGGTCCGGCCCGGCTGTGGTGTCGCTGCTGGGCTCGGGCGTAGAGGCGCACGCGCAGCTTGAGGCGATGCAGCATTTGGGCATCGTCCGCAGCGCCCGCATTTTCAGTCCGACCCCCGCCAACCGTGAACGCCTGGCCGAGGAGTTCCGGCAAACCTATGACATGGACGTCACGGCGGTAGGAAGCGCGGAGGAAGCGGTGTCCGGCAGCGATATCGTGCTTGCCGCCGTCAAATCGAACAAGCCGGCTCTGCAAGGCGCTTGGCTTCGGCCGGGCATGCACGTGAACTCGGTCGGCACCGCGCGGCGGGACCAGCGTGAAATCGACATCGAAACATTCACCCGGGCGGCGATGGTCGTTGTGGACACGCGCGAAGGCGTGTTCGGCGAGGCAGGCGACGCCGTGGCGGCGCACGGGCACGTGTCGCCCGACATGGTATACGAGCTCGCTGAACTCGTGGCTGGCAAAGCTCCGGCCCGCCGCACGGATGAGGAGATCACGCTGTTCAAATCGGTTGGCACAAGTGTGCAGGACATAGGCCTCGCCCGCGTGATCTACGAAACGGCGGTGGAGCGTGGACTTGGAACCGACCTGGGCAGCTTCCCTATCCTGAAGAAAAGTTAGGCTCACCTGAACCCGGTGGTTGACCTCAGGTCATGGACCGCTCGGCGGCATCAGTCAGAATTGGAGCACACTGCGTGACACCTGTTGAACACCTTGCTTCGATTAGCGCCGACAGCGCCTCCGCCTTTCAGGCCCTGCGCAAGAGCGTCATGGCCGCAGGGCCGCTCGACCACACGACGTGTGAACTTGTAGTGGTCGCCACCATGGCCGTCACCGGCGCGGAGGTGAGCTTCAAGGTGCACGCCCGCCGTCTTCTTAGGGAGGGGGTCGACTTGGCCGCGATGCGCCATGCCGTGCTGGTTACGATGGCGGCATCCACGACGTTCAGCCAAGTGAGCGCCGCGCTGCGCTGGCTCGACGAAGCGGCGGTGTAGGCGGAAGGACCGGCGGGGAAGGACTGGCGGGTGAGCATTTACGTCCTCCAAAAGATGATCCGCGACGTGAACCGCGACCCGGTCGTGCGCGAGAAGTACTTTGCCGACAAAGCCGCACTGCTTATGAGTTATGAATTGTCAGATGAGGAGCGCAGCGCGGTCGCGGCGCTCGATCTTCACAAGCTGTATGCGCTCGGCGTGCACGGCTTGCTGCTGCGGCCATTCTCGATCCTGCATCAAGTCCAGGAGCCGGCGTACCTGGCAGCCATCCGAGGAGAAGCACCATGACGATCGCGTTCGCCTGCGCAATCAGCCACGCACCGGGCATGGTCGCCTGGGCCGACAAAGCGCCAGAGGCACAGCGGAACGCGCTGTTTGCCGGTTTCGAGACCATCCGGCAGCAGATGAACGAGGCCCGGCTTGACGAACTGATCCTGTTCACTTCGGAGCACTGGGCGAACTTCTTCCTAAATCATATCAGCCCCTACTGCATCGGCCGCGCCGAGGCTTTCACGGGTCCGATCGAGCCGTGGCTGAAGGTCGAAAAAAAGAAGATCAAGGGCGACCCGGCGCTTGCGGCGCAAATGGTCGAGCACTGCTACGAGAACGAAGTCGAGCCGGGCTACAGCTATGAGATGGACTTCGACCACGGGACGTTCATCCCTTTGCATTTCCTGCGGCCGGAGATGGACTTGCCGGTCGTGCCGGTCATGATCAACACGCTCGCCAAGCCCCAGCCGTCGCCGCGCCGGTGCGCAGAACTCGGCCGGCTCATCGGCGACGTCGCCCGCCAGAGTGACCGCCGGATCGGCCTGATCGCCACCGGAGGCATGTCGCACGATCCGGGGGAGGTTGGCCACGGTGACATCGACACCGAATTCGATCAGAAGTTCCTTGCGCAAATGGTTGATGGCGACCTTGCGGCGTTGTCGCGTTACAGCGTGGCCGAACTCGGCCGGGCCGGCGCGGGCGCCATAGAGCTGTTGGGTTGGATCGGCGTTGCCGGCGCGCTGCAATCGTTCACAGGCAAGGTCGTCGCCTATGAGGCGGTGGTTCCGTGGGCGAGTGGAATTGGCGCAATGACGTTCACTGCCCTGAACTGATGACCAGAGCGTCAGTCGCGGTCATTGGTGCAGGCCCGGCCGGATTGTACGTGGCCCAGCAACTGCGCCGGGCCTTGCCGGATGCGGCCCTTTCCGTCCTGGACCGGATGCCGGTTCCGTTTGGCCTGGTGCGCTATGGCGTCGCCACCGATCATCAGTCAACCAAGGGTGTGACCGCGCAGTTTGAACGGCTGTTCGAACGGGAGCGCGTCCGCTTCTTCGGCAACATCGAAGTTGGCCGCCATGTCGCGTTCGATGAGCTGCGTGACCTTTTCGACGCCGTTGTCGTCGCAACCGGCCTGTCGGCCGACCGGCAACTCGGCGTCGTGGGCGAGGACGGCCCGGCCGTCTTCAGGGCCGGCGCAGTCACCCGCTGGTTCAACAGCCATCCCTATGAAGGTGAGGCGTGCCCGTCTTTCGGCCCGAACGTGGTTGTGGTCGGCAACGGCAACGTGGCTTTGGACATCGCGCGCCTGCTGGCCCGCGGCCCGGGCGAGTTCGGGGGCACCGACATCGACCCCGACCGCCTTGGTGCGCTGGCTCGCTCGGGCCCGCGCACCATCGATGTCGTCGGCCGCCGGCGGTCGCATGAGGCGCGCTTCGACCCGACTTTGCTGGCCGAGTTCAGCCGCCTCGGTGCTGCGCGGGTGGAGGTGCACGGTCTTGAGGACGCACTGGGCGCCGACCGTGTGTCCGCCGCGCTGCGTGCTGTGCATGGAAGCGGACCCGAGGCATCGCTGCACACCGTCCGTTTCCGGTTCGGCCTCACGCCGATTGCCATTGAGGCGGGCGCGGTCACGTTCGCAGACGCGGCTGGCGCGGCGCAGCGCCTGCCGGCGAGTTCGGTCGTGACAGCGGCCGGGTTCGCCTGGGACGTCGCGGGCGATGTTGGCGAGAGGGCAATCCGCGCCGAGCCCGGCCTCTACCGAGCCGGCTGGTTCCGCAGCGGCGGACGGGGAACGATCGCCGACGCAAGGGCTGAGGGGCGCGCCGTGGCGCAAGAAGTCGCGGCCGACCTTGCAGCGCAGGAAGCCTGCCGGGTGGACGGGGCGGACGAGTTGGCGGGGTTGCTGTCCCTGCGGGGCGTTCCGGTCGTCGACCATGCGGGGTGGCGCCGGATTGATGCGGTTGAGCGGCAGCGCACGGTGCCTGGGTTCGTGCGCCGCAAGCTCATCCGCCTCGACGCCATGCTGGCCTGCGCGTTTCACGATGGGCCGGTGCAGGTGGCGCAATGAAGGTCACGATCTACTTCGGCAGCGAGACGGGGAACACCGAGATGCTGGCCGACGACCTGGCAAAGCTCCTGGGCTCGTCGAGCGAGGTCGAGGTTCACGACATGGCGACGGCCGACCCCACTCAGGATGAGCCGGGTCGGCTCTGGCTGATCCTGTCTTCCACCTACGGCGACGGCGAACTGCCATCCTCGGCGCAGCCGTTTGCGGCGAAGCTCAAGGCTGCTCGACCGGACCTGAGTGGTCGCCGCTACGCAGTTTTTGGCCTCGGCAGCTCCGAGTACCCAACGACTTTTGGGGCCGGCAGCGGCAGGATGGACGCGCTGCTCGCCTCGCTGGGCGCCAAGCGTGTTGGCGAGCGCTACGTTCATGATGCACTCGGGCCGGATCTGGCTGAGGACGCAGCGGCGGACTGGCTCGCAGGGATCGTTCGGATAGTGGAGCAGGACGGGAGGATGTAAGCAGGCCACAGGCGTTGGACTTTCAACCTTTGTTGCAGCGGCAGTGATGTACTTGTTGTTGCTTTGGCCGTTCGTGCGTCTGCTGGGCCGGCTCGAAAACCAAGCGACCGCTGGGCAGCAAGGTTGATGGGACGATGTCGGCGATGTCGAAGCCGAACCGCTGCGCCGCCTCGTCGATGCCGGCCATCAGCCCGATCAAGGGGTCGTCCGGCGTCGTCGGCGTCTTCAGGTTGTTCAGCGCGCCGGTGCCCTCATCCAGCACCTGGACGTCGGTGAAGGTGCCGCCGATGTCGATGCCGATCCTGATGGCTCCTGCTTTTGGCACTCAGCCTCCTGAACGGCGACGGCTTGGCGGGCTTGGTGGCGAGAGACTGGGATCGGTGAGAGACTGGCATCATTGAAACCTGGACGGCAAGCGTCGCCGGTCGGGTTGCATGCTTCTTGCAAGGCCATGCGGGACTGCACCAATTTGCCGGAGCCACTATGCAACGCACCGCCTGGACCGCCGCCCTGCTGCTTGCCGCCGCCATCCTGCCGGCCGGCCCAGCCCATGCCGTGACACGGGGCGGCACGCTGGTGTTCGGCCGCCAGATCGAGAGCCAGTACCTCGATCCCACCCGCACGTCGCAGAACGCCGACATCTGGATTTCGCTGAACATCTACGACACGCTGCTGCAGCCGACGCCGGACGGCACCGGCGTGCAGCCGGGCCTGGCGAGCGCCTGGAAAGTGTCGGAGGACGGCAAGACCGTCACCCTGACGCTCCGCCCCGACCTCAAATTCGCCGACGGCTCGCCACTCGGGGTCAGCGACGTGAAATGGTCGCTGGACCGCGCCCGCGCCAAGCCGGACGGCGGCGAGTTCGCCTTCCTGCTGGCCTCGATCGCCTCGATCGACGCCGTGGGCGCCGACTCCGTGGTGCTGCACATGGCCCACCCCGACCCGGTGATCCTGCAGGGGCTGTCGACCTTCAACGCCGGCATCATGCCGGAGAAGCTGCTGATGGCGGCGCCGGGTGCCTCGGTCGAGGAGAAAACCAAGGCCTTCGCCGACCACCCCGTCGGCTCCGGCCCGTTCACCCTGCAAAGCTGGAAGCGCAACAGCGAGATGGTGCTGGCGCGCAACCCGTACTACTGGCGCAAGGCGGAGGACGGCAAGCCGCTGCCCTACCTCGACAGCGTGCGCCTGGAGATCATCCCCGACGACGCGACCCGCATCCTGAAGCTGCGCGCGGGCGAGCTGGACATCGCCGAGTTCGTGCCGTACTCGCGCGTGGAGGAGCTGAAGGCCGATCCCAAGCTCGACATGGTGCTGTTCCCCGCTGCCCAGGTGAACTACTTCTCGCTCAACGTCCGGCCGACCTTCAAGGACGGGTCGAAGAACCCGATGGCTGACCTGCGCGTGCGGCAGGCGCTGAACTACGCCACCGACAAGGAGGCGCTGATCCAGGCGGTCAGCTACGGGACCGGCACGCTGCAACGCAGCCTGATGCCGATGTCGACGCCGCTCGCCATCGGCCCGGTGCAGCTTTATCCATACGACCCCGCGAAGGCGAAGGCGTTGCTGGCACAGGCGGGCTACGCATCCGGTTTTGAAATCACCTCGATGGCGCTCGCGGGCAGCGCCGACGACGCCGCCAAGCTGACGGTGTTGCAGCAGTTGTGGGGGCAGGTGGGCGTGCGGCTCAAGATCGAGCAGCTCGACTCGGCCACCCGCCTCGCCCGCTACAACGCCGGCGACTTCCAGATGCGGGCGTCGCTGTGGACCAACGACATCAACGACCCGAACGAGATCACCTCCATCCTGGCCTACTATCCGACCCGGGAGTCCGGCCACTCCGGCTGGCAGGACAAGCGGGTCGACGCGCTGTTCGAGCAGAGCCAGGAGGAGCTGAACCCCGCGAAGCGCGCCGCGGAGTATAAGGAAATCCAGGAGCGCTTCGTCGAGGGCGCGCCGATCGTGTTCGCGATGGAGGTCCCGTATCCCGTCGCCATGCGCAAAGCGGTGCACGGCTTCGTGCAGATCCCGCTCGGCAACAACATGTTCGTCGAGGCATCGGTCGACAAATAGGCGCCCGGCCATGCAGGTGCTCGCGATCCTGGGCCGCCGCGTGGTCCAGGTGGCAGTAACCGTAGTGCTGGTGGCGCTGCTGGTGTTCGGGCTGATGCGGCTGCTGCCGGGCGACCCGGCAATCACGCTGCTGGGCGACAAGGCGTCCGACGCGCAGATCGCCCACCTGCACCACGAGCTCGGCCTCGACCGCCCGGTCGCGGCGCAGTTCTGGGAGTTCCTGGTTCACGCGGTCCGCCTCGACCTCGGCGAATCGCTGACGCTGCGGGTGCCGGTGTCGCAACTGATCCGCGACGGGCTGCCGATCACCCTTATGCTGACCGGGATGGCGGCGGTGCTGGCGCTGCTGATCGCGGTGCCGCTCGCCTTTGTGGCGGCGCTGCGCCAGGAGAGCTGGGTCGACCTGCTGATCCAGGCCGTGTCGCAGGTCAGCCTGTCGATGCCGGTGTTCTACATCGGCCTGGTGCTGCTGATCACGCTGGCGGCCGGGCTGCATTGGTTCCCGGTCGGCGGCATCGGCAACGGCTTCGTGCAGAACCTGTACTACCTGTTCCTGCCGGCGCTGACGCTCGCCTTGTCGCTCTCGGCGGTGCTGCTGCGCAACCTGCGCGGGGCGCTGATCGAGGCGTTGCGGGCCGATTACGTCGGCTTCGCCACCGCCAAGGGGCTGCGGCGGCGGGTGGTGCTCGGCCGGCACGTGCTGCGCAACGCCTGGATCTCCACCGTCACGCTGCTGGGGCTGAACATCGGCACGCTGGTCGGCGGCGCGGTCATCACCGAGACGGTGTTCGCCATCCCTGGCATCGGGCGGCTGACCATCGACAGCATCTTCGCCCGTGACTACGCCGTGATGCAGGGCCTGACCATGGTGCTCGCCATCCTGGTCTCGGTGGTGTTCCTGCTGCTCGACGCGGTGCAGGCGATGCTCGACCCCAGGTCTGGCGCATGAGAGGTCTGGCGCATGAGAGGTCTGGCGCATGAGAGGTCTGGCGCATGAGAGGTCTGGCGCATGAGAGGTCTGGCGCATGAGCGGCGCGGCCGTCGCGCTGCGGCCACGCCGGGTTTGGCGCCGCCCGCGCGCCGCCACCTCCATCGGCGCGCTGATCCTGCTGGGCTTCGTGGCCTGCGCCGTCATGCCCGAGCGGATCGCGCCCTACCTGCCCACCGCCTTCGACTTCCGTGCGGTGCTGAAGCCGCCCAGCCTCGCGCACCCTTTCGGCACCGACAACTTCGGCCGCGACGTGCTGTCGCGCACGATCTGGGCGGCGCAGATCGACCTGCAGATCGCGGTGTTCTCGACGGTGTTCGCCGCCGTGTTGGGCACGCTCGCGGGCTGCGTCGTCGGCTATGTCGGCGGCTGGGCGGACGCGGTGTTCCGCCGCGTGGTCGACGTGGGTGTACTGGATGACGGACATGGCGCTGGCGATCCTGCTGGGTTCCTCGCTCGGCTACCTCGGCCTCGGCGCGCAGCCGCCGGCGTCGGAGTGGGGCCTGCTGATCGCCGACGGCAAGAACTTCATGACGACGGCCTGGTGGATGTCGATCTTCCCCGGCGTCGCCACCGTGGTCGCCGGCACCGGGTTCAGCCTGCTGGGCGACGGCCTGGCCGGTTGGCTGGGGCGGCGGGCCTGAGCTTGCTCTCGACCTTGCTTTCCCTACGCGGCGTGGGTGTCGGCATCGGGGGCGCACGCCCGGTGGACGGCGTCGACCTCGACATCGGCGCCGGCGAGGTGGTGGGCATCGTCGGCGAGTCCGGCTCGGGCAAGAGCCTGACCTTGCGCGCCATCCTGCGCCTGCTGCCGCCGGCCGCCACCTTGTCGGGCCAGGTACTGTGGCGGGGGCAGGACATCGCGGCGCTGACCGAACCGGCGGTACGCGCGATACGCGGGCGGGAAATCGCGATGGTGTTCCAGGAGCCGATGACCGCGCTGAACCCGGTGCTGACCGTCGGGCTGCAGATCACCGAGAGCCTCAATGAGCACCTCGGGCTGCGGGGACGGAAGGCCATGCGCCGTGCGGCCGAGCTGCTGGACCTGGTCGGCATCCCTGGCGCCGCGGCCCGGCTGGGCAGCTACCCGCACGAGTTCTCCGGCGGGATGCGGCAGCGCGCGATGATCGCGATCGCGCTGGCCTCCGGCCCGAAGCTGCTGCTGGCGGACGAGCCGACCACGGCGCTGGACGTGACCATCCAGGACCAAATTCTCAAGCTGCTGTTGCGGCTCAAGGCGGAGCTGGGCATGGCGGTGGCGATCGTCACCCACGACCTCGGCGTGGTCGCCGGCACCTGCGACCGGGTGGCGGTGATGTATGCCGGGCGGGTGCTGGAAACCGGGGACGTGGAGACGGTGCTGCGCGGCCCCGCCCATGCCTACACGTTGGGCTTGTTGGGTTCACTGCCCGGCGCGCGGCAAGCCCGCCAGCGGCTGGTCGGCATTCCCGGCAGCCCGCCCGACCTGGCCGACCCGGCCGCCATGCCGCCGGGCTGCCGCTTTGCGCCGCGCTGCGGCTTCGTGCGCCCGGAGTGCGAGGCCACGGTCCCGCCGCTGCTGAGGATCGCGCCCGGCCACGCCAGCGCCTGCATCCGGGCCGGCGCGGTCCGTGCGGCGGCCCGCGCCGAGGCGGCGGCATGAGCGTGCTGCTGCGGGCCGATGACCTGACCCTGGGCTTTGCGGCGCGGCGCGGCCTGCTGGACACGCTGCGCGGCGGGGGCAGGCGCACTGTGCAGGCGCTGGCAGGCGTGACCCTCGCGGTGAACCGGGGCGAGACGCTGGCGGTGGTGGGCGAGTCCGGCTGCGGCAAGTCCACCCTGGCCCGCGCCTTGGTGCGGCTGCTGACGCTGGATGGCGGGCAGATCGACTATGACGGGCAGGACGTGCGGGCGCTGCGGGGCGAGGCGCTGCGCCGCTACAACCGCCGGGTCCAGATGGTGTTCCAGGACCCGTACGGCTCGCTCAACCCGCGCATGACGGTTGGCGAGACGATCGGCGAGGCGCTGCGGGTGCATCGCATGGTCCCGGTAGGCGAGGTCGACGCCCGGATCAAGGAGCTGCTGCAGCTCGTGCGGCTGCCGGCGGGGGCGGCGGACCGCCAGCCGCACGAGTTCTCCGGCGGCCAGCGCCAGCGCATCGCGATCGCCCGCGCGCTGGCGGTGGAGCCTGAGATGCTGATCGCCGACGAGATCGTCTCGGCGCTGGACGTTTCCGTGCAGGCCCAAGTGCTGAACCTGCTGCTGGACATGCAGGAGCGGCTGGGCCTCGCGATCCTGTTCGTTTCCCATGATTTGCGGGTGGTGCGGCACCTGGCCCACCAGGTCGCGGTCATGTACCTCGGCCGCGTCGTCGAGCACGGCCCGGCGGAGCGCGTGTTCGAGGCGCCGCTGCATCCTTACACCCAAGCCTTGCTGCGCGCCGCGCCCACGCTGGACACCCGGCGGCGCGGCGCCGAGAGCGCAGTGCGCGGCGAGCTGCCGAGCCCGCTGCAGGTGCCGCCGGGCTGCCCGTTCAATCCGCGCTGCCCGCATGCGTTCGACCGCTGCCGGGTCGAGCGCCCGGCGATGCGCGTGCAATCAGGCCACGGCGCCGCCTGTCATCTCGTGGAAGCCTGATGCCTGCACCACTCATCTGCTTGCCGCTGGGGCCCGCCAACGTTGACCGGATGCGGGCGCTGGACCCCGCGCTGGAAGCAGGCGGCCAGCACCGTCAGCCCGGCCGTGGCGGCAAGGAAGCACACGGCATCACAAGGCCAGGGCAGTCGCATTTGCCCCCTTTTCGTCATTGCGATTCGTCATTGCGAGGAGCGCTTGCGGCGCGGCAACCCAGGGCCGCACGCCTCCACATTGGTCCATGCGGCCCTGGATTGCCGCGCCACTTGCAGCCTGCCCCGTGACACTGGACGAGTTGTCCGGCGACGAAGCTTAGCTGTCGGCCAAACAGCGGGAACGAACTGCCGGCAAACGACGAAACCGGCGGCGCCAACCCATCGGAGTGGTGCCGACGCTCAGGATTGAACTGAGGACCTGCTGATTACGAATAAGCTTACAGACTGCTCTACGGGCTTATCGCCCCTTCCCGTCACTTCCAGTATTTCCTTAAAAATCCGACGTATCCAGCACCATGCGCATCACGCGCTTATTGTCGCTTTGCAGCGGATCGCGCTATCAGTGATGCCTCAGTGATGCCTAAAGGAACGGTGATGCCTAAGAGGCGGTTTTCACAATTGACGGGCGAGGCGTCCTGCAACCAGAAGTATGCATGCCGTTTGGAGCAGAGCTTGAACGATGAAGCCAAGCCGGTCATAGCGCAAGGCGAGGCGCTTGTTCTCC
>JAABUP010004048.1_pt1 | contig 24691 bp, 23 predicted proteins | sample 5559201 | NCBI WGS metagenome assembly JAABUP01 (sample SAMN10711887, study PRJNA513373) | rock metagenome | isolation source: Antarctica rocks | place: Antarctica
ATCAGCAAAGCGGCGGAAGGCAATGAAGGGATTCGCGATATCATCTTGCGCTCTCTGACGGCTGCTGTCTTCGTCTCTGGAAGCCATGGCGTTTGGCTTTGCGGTAAAGAGAAGAGTGTCCTAGGTGATATATACTCTTTGAGAAGCCAGGGACAGAGCGAATGCCAGCGTGAACTACGAATGCATTCGATGGTGGGGCTTGCCGGAGGTTTCGAACCCGAGACTCCGATGAGTTTGATTGGCTGTAGGCTCTGCGTTTGTCTCTACAAGTTTCAGCAGAATTTCTTCTACCTTCATAGCGCTCGAGCCTTGACAATATACCTCATTCAGGTTGCAGTGAACGTTATCTTGCTGAGAACATGACGTGGACACGTCTAGAATTTGTAAAGGATTCTGGAGAACATCATCAAGCACCGATTACGGTTTACATCAGTGACTTTGAGAATTGGGCTCATTCAGGTAGACATCAATCAAATTTCCTGGTATCATCGGGCGTGGAATGCCTTCTCTCGTGAGCATAGGTAGGTTCTCGCTGTCCTCGCGCTCAGGACGTGGCGACCTAGCAACACATAGGTGTAAATGTACAAAAAGCCATACATGTGGCCCTTCTCATTGCTCCAATTCCTCAATAGGCACGTCATCCGCATCCTTTCCTACGATGGCATTGGCCACTTTCCAAACTTGGATTAGGTTGTCTTCTGCTGCGCTGCACAGCACCCACGGATCGTTCATGTTCCAGCTGAAGTCGGATATTCGATTAGTGTGGCCGCCATGCATAAAAAGCCTTATATTCGATCCATTAGCCCCAAATGTCTGAACAGATGGAGTTTGGAAAGGAGGATACTTACAACTCTGGGGGCCCATCCTCCGCATCATCGGGCGTTTGCTCCTCCCCTACCCGGCTAAGGTCCCAGAAGCAAATACGTCGATCGTAGCTCGAACTCCCTAAGATGGCCTCTTCGAATGGATGCCATGCAAGCGATGTCACCGAGTCCGTGTGACCTACAAGGGCGTGTAATTTCGACTTTAGATTCCTTAGGTCCCAAATCCCTATTGATTTATCTGCCGAGCCGGTGGCTAAAACATATTCGCTTGCAGGATTGAAGGAGAGAGCATTGATAGCGTCCTCGTGACCATCGACAGCCTGCGTTGCGGCGCTCGTTGTACTAGAGGAGCGGGTATCGAGGATTTGGAGGGTGAGATCGTCGGAAACAGTACCAATCAAAGAAGAGTGAAGAGGATGATGCTGGACATCGTTTACAATCGCTGTATGGTGGGTATATATTCGAGTGGCATGAAGGGCTTTATTGTTCGCGGTGAATTTGGTGGTATCCCTGTATCGTTAGTAAGAAGCACAATCATGAAACGAGGGTGACCTACCATAATCTCACGGTCTGGTCTTCGCTCCCAGTCGCGAGGTGACCAGCCTGATGCGGGCTCCAGCTCAGTCCAAAGCCCTCTGCTTCGTGACCGAGAAGCTCCATTTGGGGATTCACATGCCCGGTTGGCTGGCTGGGGTGCCTGGTTCTGTCGAATATCATGACTCTTCCATCTGTGCACATAGTGGCAATTATGTTGGGATTTTGTGGCTGATATCTAGCTTTGTTCACCTCGCCTTTGTGATTGATTCTCTGTATAATATTGAATTTGACCTCCATCACGGGTGTTTTCTTCGAGGAACCGCCCCCATAACCTCCAATCTCTTCGCGCTCCTCGTCATAATCTGCAGAGTCAGGCGTGACTGGCTTCGGGAGTTGTACTTGAGCTATTTGTAGATAATTTTGAGCTTCATTGGAGGTGTGTGTGCCGATGAGAAGCCGATGTGTAGAGTAGTCTTTGTCAGGAAAGCTGGAAGCGTAAGTTGATGGCAAGACTTTGTTGGTATTTTGTACGTACTCTTGCTTGTCCGGAAGCCATTGGGTAGTGAGCGTAGGCCATTCTAGCGCCGTACTGAGCATCAAGTCATAGAGAAAAGGCGCATTCTTCTTCCATGTCTTATATTCTTCATTAACAATCTTCTCTTGCATTTGTTCGTCCTCTTGCTGATCTTCATCCGTCACTGTGGTTCATGCTGTCAGTTGCAAGAATTCCGGGTGTAGAAGCATCCACATACTGCCAAGGTCATGGTCCCCTCCGTTCTCCATGTTGTGGAGAGAGTTTGGGCGTCCTCAATTACGGTAGAAAGGGACCACAAGACCGTAAAAATCTATCGGAGGATGCAGCAGCTGTACTTGTTGAAGCAGCTTGAGCCCGAAAGCAAAACGGAACATTCAAAAGTGGTAATTCAACCTTGACGTGAAGGCGCGCAACAACTTTCCTTTGACCACTGGCACTTTAGCACCACGCGCATCGGACCGCGCAGTGCGCGTCAGAAAGGAGGCTAGTGCGGACTTTCCACATGCGGGCAAGAGTCGCTCAATTCCCACTTCACTCTTGCAGTTGGCTCACCTTCATTCACATCCTTTACTTCTTTGTCAAGAGGCTGATGAGGCAATGAATGCTAATTCCTTGGCCCGAATAGCGTTCTGACCAGACAACCTCCTCTCCTACAGCGACACAGCGAGAGACTTCAACACAACCGATACTCTGAAGTACCATCATAACTTTATTCGCACTGTTCACGCTCTAGATTTACTCCCAGGACGCCAGCATGGGTGTCCCCAAGTTCTTTAGATGGTATTGTCCACACCAGTGTCATTGGATGCTTGCTTACACTGCATAGGATGAGTGAGAGGTATCCAGCGATATCTCAACTCATAGCCGAAAATAGGATACCTGAATTCGATAATCTATGTAATATTTCTGCTTCCGAACCTACCTGCGACGTTGACTAATGCTGGATTTGAGACCTCGACATGAATGGGATTATCCACAATTGTACACACAATGATTCGGATTCCGCCACCTTTCGAATGACGGAAGACAAGATGTTCATTGCGATCTTCAATTACATTGAGCACTTGTTCGGCAAGATTCAGCCAAAGAAGCTTTTTTTCATGGCAATTGACGGCGTTGCTCCTCGGGCGAAGATGAATCAGCAGCGCGCTAGACGATTCAGAACAGCTTTGGATGCTGAGAAGGCAAAGGAGAAGGCATTGCGAGAAGGAGTCGAGATGCCTAAAGAAGCCGCTTTTGACAGCAATTGCATTACTCCGGGTAAATGACATTCAAAACTTGAGTATTAATCGCGCTCATACCTTGTTCTTGTAGGAACCGAATTCATGGCCAAGCTTACTAAGCATCTCAAATACTTCATCAGTAAGAAAATATCAGAGGATTCTGACTGGCAGGGGGTCGAAATTGTACTATCCGGTCATGAAGTACCCGGTGAGGGAGAGCATAAAATCATGGAATACATCAGACTTGCAAAGGCCCAACCAGATTACGACGCTAATATCAGACACTGCCTCTACGGTCTAGACGCAGACCTGATTATGTTGGGACTACTAAGCCATGACCCGCACTTCTCTTTGCTGCGAGAAGAAGTCACTTTTGGCCGCGCAAGCCAGAAAAAGTCAAAGGAGCTTGAGCATCAAAATTTCTATCTAATGCATTTATGCATTGTCCGAGAATACTTGGAACTGGAGTTTCAGGAATTGAAAGAGCCGTCTGCATTGGGCTTTTCTTACGACATGGAACGAATTATCGACGATTTTATTCTTATGGCTTTCTTCGTGGGCAACGACTTCTTGCCAAATCTTCCGAACCTGCACATAAATGAGGGTGCTTTGGCGCTCATGTTCAAAGTTTACAAAACAGTTTTGCCAAAAGCTGGAGGTTACATCAATGAGCGCGGCGTTATTAACATGGAGCGGTTAGCATTGCTTTTGGACGAGCTATCCGATGTCGAATATAGGTTCTTTGAGTCCGAAATCGCTGATGAAGGTTGGTTTAAAGGGAAACAGATGGGCAAAGTTGATGTAATGGAGAAGAATGCGAAGGACAAACAGAGAAAGGGACCGTTGTCTTTGACTTCGCCGCAAAAGGGCATTTTCAAGCAGGTGAAGCAATACGTCAACAGTCGATCGGCTGATCCCTCTGGCCCAAAGGTCGCGTTCGATCTGCCTTCAAGCTTGAACGCAAAGGATAGAAAGTTTGCACAGGAATTGGCCGAGGACCTCCATTTGCATTGGAAGAGCGTAGTTGACGATAAAGATGACAGGCATTTACAGCTTGAATTTCCTGAAAAGCTGGAAGGCGATGATGATAATGAAGATGTTGAGGACGAAGAGGCATCGATTGCTTTGCTCCGTGTTCTCAAACGATATGACAATGCGAAGGTGGTAGATGTCACGGCCGAAGAAGCTCAAGAGCAAATGGAAAAAAAGTATGAGGAAAAGTTTCAGACCTGGAAAAACAAATATTACCAGAGCAAATTCGAATGGGGACTTGAGAACGAGGAACAGATGCGTAAATTGACGGAAAATTACGTCCAGGGCCTGCAGTGGGTTCTATATTACTACTACCGAGGGGTGGTATCATGGCCATGGTTCTACGGGTATCATTATTCGCCAATGATATCTGGTAATCTTGATGATTCTCCTGATCTAAAATGCACATGCTGATAAGGCACAGACGTCAAGAAAGGACTAAAAGCGGACATCAATTTCCGACTTGGTCAACCATTCCGACCATATCAGCAATTGATGGGTGTATTACCTGATCGCAGTAAGATCATCGTACCCACAGCATATCACGATCTTATGACCAATCCCGACTCACCCATCATCGACTTCTACCCTCGCGACTTCGAATTAGACATGAATGGCAAGAAGATGGAGTGGGAGGCGGTTGTCAAGATTCCATTCATCGATGAGAGTCGGCTACTGCCGGCGATGCAGACCAAAGATCATTTACTTTCTCAACCGGAGAAAGACCGTAATGAGTTCGGAGTCTCACTAAAATTCTCTTATTCGCCAGAGGTTGCGTATACTTACCAATCTTCTCTAGTTGGCATATTTCCGGATATACCTTACTGTCATTGTGTGGAGAATATTTTTGACCTACCCACCATGGAAGGTCTAGACTATCACGTTGGACTAATGCGCGGCGTCATGCTTGGAGAATCAGCTCTTGCTGGATTTCCGAGCTTAAAGACCCTGCCTCATGCCGGCAATCTTGGTTTCCATGGTGTTAATGTTTTCCAGCAGGAGAGCAGAAACGAGAGCATGATAGTCACAATGCTAGATGCTGAGTCGCGTACGAATGTTGAGTCAGCAAAAGCCTTACTCGGCCGCAAGATACATGTTGGCTACCCATTTCTCTCCGAAGCAAAGGTTGTCCGCGTCTCAGATGAATTATTCAATTACAGCCTACCTTCCAATGGAGTGGGTCCGCCGATAGCTGCACCACATGGTCCGCAAGAGATTGATATGTGGCACAAGAAGGCTGACCGGATCGAGTCTGTCTACAGTAAAAGACTGGGCATCATCATCGGAGATGTTCAATCATTAGTGCACGTGGATACCTTGAAGGGACTGAAGAAGACCGATGATGGAGCCACTATCAAAGAATATGCCCAAGTCGCAGGCATCGAGACCGATTACGCTTCACAAATGGTGGTAGAAGAAGTAGCCAACGAAGACCCACGCTTCTTGGAACAGGCGGCACTTCCCATAGAGGATGAGTTTCCAATTGGATCAAGAGCCTTCTTTCTCGGAGAATTCAATTATGGCAGGCCCCTCGAGGTCACCGGTCATACGAACAACAAGGCAGACCTCTGGGTATCAACCGTGGCCGCCAAAGTCCGTGAATTTGGCCGACAGATCGCCATGGATGCAGATCGTCTTGCGCCTTACTCGCCGTCTTTCGCAGTAGCCAAGACGCTAGGGTTAAATGCTTTAGTCCTTAGCAAAATCACCTCCTCATTTCAGGTCGCGGTCGACGATAACCGGGTCAATCTAGGCCTCAACCTCAAATTCGAGGGCAAGAAACTCAAAGTCCTCGGCTACTCGCGGAAGAATGACAGAGGATGGGAGTATAGCGAGAAAGCAGTTCAGCTAATTCAACAATACATGATCAGATTCCCTGAATTCATCGCCGGGATCCACCGTAACTCGCAAGGCAATACCTATGATGCTACGGATTTCTACCATCCGTCCGAAGCGAAAGCGAAAATCAAAGAGATACAGGCGTGGTTGAAAGAGGTAGAGTCCAAGAGCTTCGAAAAGGTTCCTCTTGACGCAGAGCAGCTGGATTCTGAAATAGTGGCCAGGGTCGAAAAGTCTGCGAACGAAGCGTTCAAGCTTGATCCTCCTGGAAAGGGAGTCAATAAGAAGATCAATGGTGCACCCCGAAATGCGCTTCTGAAGCCATCAGATGCCGAGCAGCGATTGAGTCATCAAAATTTCCGTCTGGGTGATCGAGTGGTCTACGTGCAGGATTCGGGAAGAGTGCCTATCGCAACTCGTGGCACTGTGGTTGGCAAAACCCGAACACCACGAACTACGATGCTTGATGTGGTCTTCGATGTGACATTCATGAGCGGCACGTCATTGGAGGATAGATGTTCCCCATTCCGCGGCTCCACGGTTCCCGTGCATTCAGTACTCAATCTTACAGATCCACAACTCGTTGCTGGCTCTCGCGCTAGTCAAAATCATCGATCTAAGCCCCAGGCACAGCCATTGACTGCAGCTGGGTATGGAGCACCACTAGGGCCAAATGGTAGAGGACAACTAATGCCTGCGCAAGCACCAGGACCTCTCCGTGGTTCATTCCGCGGAGCGTTAGGAGGGCAGCTAAATGGAGTCCGTGGTGGCGGTTCTCCTCGAAGCCGGGGCGGTCTAGGCTACTCCAATGGGACAGGAGGACAGGAACAGACACTGCCAATTCGAAACCAAGATCCCACGCGAGGAGGCGGGAACAGTTTTGCGTCACGTGGTAGGGGCCCAATGACGTCTCAGCAGATGGATGGATACACCAAGCTAGATGCCGGCGACAATAATGAAGGTGTGGTGCAGAACCGCAACTTTCAACCAAAGTCTTACAATAACGCTCCCCCACCTGCAAATCTTGATACGAGGGGAGGACGAGGACGAGGTAATCCTAGGGGTGGAGCTCCCTCTCGAGGCATTCTTCCTCGAGGCAGGGGAGCGCCACGAGGTAGGGCAGCTGCGGTTGTCGTCCAACAACAGTGATCAATATTGTAGCATAGCGAGGTCTCATATGATGATGAAAGTCATTGGGGCTTTTGAAAATCTTCATGTACATATCATATAGACTCAAGACTATTCATGTGATTGGTCAGTGGCCTGATACTCGTATTCATTGATATCAACGCCTCCTTAGAGTAGTGGTGAGGCCAAGCCACTAGCAAAAATACAGTGATAGGATCCTCAAAATTACAGCGCGATTCGCGATTCGTAGTACGCAACGTGTTCGATCACTTCCGAGCATTCTGCTTCGACCAGCAAAATGCATTCAACTCTGGTCAGGGCGCAGAATGTGTTTGGCTTTTTCACGACTGTCGCCTTTTGCACTTCTCTTCTTACTGCCTTTTCCGTTCTCTTAGCTCCTCAGACACCGTCTGCTAGCATTGAGTTGCGCAATGTCCAGGTGTAGGCAATGTCTTTCAGATTTTGTTGCCAACGACAATGTTAACGATGGACACAGAGTCAAAGGGCGACCGCACTATTACTCGCCCAAGAAAGAAGAATACGCCCATATTAAATTCGACCTCGACGCTGGTTGGTTTTTGCCGTCAACCTCGACATCTGAGATTCTTAATGTTGACATCTCTTAGACTTCACATCACTTTTCAATTGGAACACTAAACAGCTGTTCGTCTGGATTACCGCCACATATCCATCTTCTAGCTCATCCTCCACCTCACCTTCGTCCCAAGCAGTCATATGGGACACCATCATCAATTCTCACAGCCAGTCGAATCCGTTCAACCCTTTGCAGCTCCTGAAGTCTGCACCACCCCCCGCGAAAAAGACCAGTAAATCGAGAAAGCAGTCTGCAAAGAAACCAGAACCCGAATTGAAACCGGGGATCATTCAGCTTAAGAATTCAAAGCCAAAGTATCAGATCACGGACATTAGCGGTATACTGTCAGAACGCACAAATATCACTCTCGAAGTGGGATGGAACGTCCAACCCTGGGTTGGAGCGTTGACATGGACATTTGGAGAAGGAAGAGAATTTGGCAGGTGGAAGGGTGTGAAGGGGGGCAGAAGTAAGACCTTCGATATGCCTCCGATAAAGGGCAAGACTGCAAGTTCTGCAACAGTTGTGGGATCAGGAGGAACACCCAAAGCTGCTGAAGCAAGCGCGTTTGTGTAACAGAATGTCGCTCAATGCGATGGAAGGAGGTGGCCCGAGGAGTATGGTGTCTGCGTCTCGGATCTACGTTTTCGGCTTTCTAGATGAAGATACCCCCACATCAACGACCACGAGCAGTCTCTTGTCCGACTCTCACCGTTCGCGCGAATGACGAGTGTCCAGGCACGGCGGGCTGAGCGCCGCTTAATTGATGACCAATCTAAGCCTCGGCTATGATTTCACTGCGCATCCTTCTCTTTTGTGAGCACTGCATTATGTTTCACGAAACTGCGTTATTCAATTCTCATCCAACATCTGAATTTCCTTAAAATGCCCCAACCAGAAGTTCCAGAGCCTGCACATGCTGACGTTGATTCTATGCTGTCCCGAAAGTTTGGCAACGAGGTATGGTATGGTTTAAGGTGCATTTAGGATAACGGCTGATGGTAATAGATTGCCAATTACTTCTCAGGTACGGCCTACACTGTCTTTGTACGGTAGCGCAAGCTGAATTACATAGGTTCGCCTCTCAATCGGGTGTCCTTCTTGCGCACTGAACATGAGTTCCTGTCTTCTGCACTGAAACATCCCTCGACATCCTTTTTGCTCTTCAACAACTTGTCTCCGTTAGCCAAGAGCCCAAGTCAATTAGAATATGCATCATACAAAGACGTTCGGCCACTGATTGGGGAGGACCCCTACTCCATTCCCGAAGAAAAATTGATATCAGACTATAATTCTACTATCACAATACCCCAGCTTCTCTTCCTCGGCCTCGACGAGAGCAAGAAGTCGGAATTCGAGTACAAAATATATAAGGGGTCCGCCTACTTCGCCCTCGATGTTACCCCGAAAGGCACAATCAGCACAGAAGCAGAGAAATTAGTAGAGAGTATGAAGTCCCGCGGTCTTCAATTCGCTGAAGGCCGTATGCATATGTCCTTGCCCGCCCCACAGGCAGCGATATATGCTCAAGCCCGAGCCCTTCTTGATTGGAATGCGCGGAACCCCTTCTGTGCAGGATGCGGGCAACCCACTCTCTCTATCAATGCTGGGATGAAACGAACCTGTCCCCCGAAGGACATGGCCAAACTCGCTAATAGCTCGTCTGTCGGCTCTACAACATCCGAACCGCCCTCCACAGATCGACCAGATTGTGTGACTCGGAAGGGGGTATCGAATTTATGCTTTCCTCGCACGGTAAGCTTGATCTCGTGATCAATATTGCACCTTAGCTTTGGTGTTTGACTTGCGCGACGTTTTCCCCGAAACATTGATCGGAATGACTCTCCACTGGTATCTCACGATGGTCCGTCCCTTCACGATGCTAATTCCGAATTTTGGATAGGATCCTACGGTGATAATGGCTGTCCTTTCGGCTGACGGTGAACGCATTTTGGTTGGTCGTCAAAAGCGGTGGCCTCCATATTGGTATTCGACCCTAGCGGGCTTCGTAGAGCCTGCGGAGAGCGTTGAGGAAGCTGTTCGTCGGGAAGTCTGGGAGGAGAGTGGCTGCAAATTGGGGCGTGTCATAATTCACTCCACTCAACCATGGCCGTATCCCGCAAATCTCATGATCGGAGCTATAGCGCAATGTATTCCCGGAGGAGAGGAGATTGTGTTAAAACATGATCCCGAACTAGAACACGCGAAGTGGGCGAGCTTGGCTGAGGTTAAAGAAGCATTGGTCGTCGGGACCAGTGGATTAGGGGAGGAAGCTGGAGAGGGTTACAAAGAGGGAGGACTGAGGCTGCCACCGAGAACGGCAATTGCGAATCAATTGCTGACAGCTGTCACCGGTGGCCTTTTAGAATCGATCGATGGGACCCCGAAGATGTAGGGAGGATAAAGAGAAGGGTGTCCCGATGGGAACGGCGCATGATCATGCGGATATTCGTCACTAGAGGAAGCTATAGAGAATAGAATTTACTTTTATTTAAATGCCTGAATTCTCCGAGATTCGTACTGAGCTTCAACCTTTGAAAAAGACCCGGTAGCCGTTGAAAAGCGCCGATTGCGGACTGTGAATTTCTGGAGAACGCAGTCTCCAACAGAGCAATGAATTCTCCACCAATAGCCCCAAAGCCCAAACTCCCTTCGCGCCTCTTGAACGGAGACAATTATGCTTCGCACAAAAGTTCCCCTCTGCGCCGGACCTCAGTCAACGGGAAAGAGCGAGAGGCGCTCACTGCTTCGATAAAATCCTCGCACACCCGACGGCAGCCCATAGACCTCGACGCAACGGATGGGCCCCAACCGAACGCTTATCGGCCGTATCCGCCGGAAGAACCAGATGGCGAAGCTGACAGTAGCACGGATCTTGATGTTCCCCCAAGAGATCCCAGAGATGAAGCCGCCGAGACGTCACCGCCAACTTCGACGCGGCCTGCAAGTCCCTATACGCTGAATCCTCCGATTGATTTCGATGGCCTGAGTTGGCCGAGTGAGTGACAAAGCTCCCGGGGAACTGAAACATTGCTAAAAGATATTCGTAGGTCTTGGAACAAGGGCACGCCGAGAAGCCACTCCTAAGCAAGCAGAAGAGCGCCTACAGAAGCTCGAGGGAGCCATCACGACTATACTGGAATGCATTGGGGAGGACCCGGAAAGAGAAGGTCTGAGGGGAACACCGGGTAGATATGCGAAGGCCATGCTTTTCTTCACTAAGGGTTATGAGGAGAATGTACGCGATCTAGTGAATGGGGCGGTCTTTCATGAGGATCATGATGAATTGGTCATTGTGAAGGATATTGAGGTTTTTTCGCTTTGTGAACATCATATGGTGCCGTTTACTGGAAAGGTAGCCCTATTCACATTTTCTACAATAGATAGGGGACTAATGCTTTGCAGATGCATATCGGCTATATACCAAATCGTACGCTATGATGGAAGGTTATTGTCCTGTTCGAAAGCTGACCGTATGCAGGACGAGTCCTAGGACTCTCAAAAATAGCCCGACTCGCAGAGATGTTTTCCCGCAGACTTCAGATCCAGGAACGTCTCACAAAACAAGTGGCACTAGCGATTACGGAAGTCTTGAAACCTCAGGGCGTGGCTGTTGTCATGGAATCAAGCCATCTGTGTATGGTTATGAGGGGTGTAGAGAAATCTGCTACTACAACGACAAGTTGTATGCTTGGATGCATGCGATCGAGCGCTAAGACCAGGGGCGAGTTTTTTAACTTGGTAAACAAGAGGTAGCGATGCACAAGTGTGGCTTTGGGTATGCTTAGTATGCTGTATGGAGTTGGAATTTAAAAGCCCACGGCGTCAATAGTGGTCACCCGCTCTGTCAACCAAGTGCTGGCTTGACATTGAGAGAGAGTGGGAGAGGCATCTGCTTTGGATTATTGGAGAATTTGCCACTTCAACAGGCACGAGATATTGTAAGGCCCCAAGATTTGATGCACGGATTGGCGTCATTGACGATCATGCTCTTCGAGTGAAGCAGATGTACAAGAAATGCTTATGGCATCTTCGAGGCCATATGAATAAAGAATTCCCTTAATCGTTATTGCAACTCGATGAGTATTGCTGACGTTGATAAGACTAATTTTTATGTCGCTGGGCAACCAAAAAGGTTTTGGTGTTGTCACATGTTGTGAATGAAATCCGACTATCAATAATCCCGGGAAAGTAAACACAACCAGCCCGGAGCTCAACATCGGGCGACATCGGGCAACATCGGGCAACATCGTATGTTTACCTCACTTCCTATTTGAACATATACGGATAACGCTGTCCTCATCATTGTCTTCAGAGCGATTGTACACTGCGCGAATCTCACCATCGTCTATGCCATACCTTGCAACCTTATCTAGTGTCATAGGATTGAGGGTCTTGCTTGAGCATGGATTTGCGTGCCATTTTAAACCCAGCGGATGAGGAGCCTCGGGCAAGAAGCGCTGCAACTGGCAATGGTGATTCTCAATCTACTGCCGTCGCATCCTCTTCTCAAACAACGACCGCAACAAAAGACGATGATGACACAATCACTGATGTTTCGACCGACAACGAAGATGACCGTTCCTTTAAGACTCCAAGCAAGCATAACCGTCACTCATCGGACACTGTCCCAAGTACCGTTCCTAGTACAGGCAGACACGCGAAACAAATGGTCATACCTCCTATTATCCTTTCCCCCAGCAAAGGCCAAGTGTATCAACGACGGGCGAGCGCATCTCCCACTCGTGTCCCTGCGCTCCCATCACCACCAAGAAGACGTTACCGGATTGATATTTCTCATATTTCACCGCCTACCCTTGAGAATGACATCAGTCGATTCAGTATCTTCAACGCTCTGCTGAACTATGCCGAGCTCACCCTTGAAGTCGCCAGACATCTTGACGTAGAAGACCTTGTCTCACTCTACGCCATCTCCAAGGATTTCCACATGGTCGTCAATGCGCGCTTCACTGCCATGATCACAGCCCAATGGCACGGCAAAGCTTATGAATCCGGTCAGATCTTCATCCATCGTTGCTACAGGAGCCTCTGTATGCGCGACCCCGCTCGTCGAATCAACGAAACTATACCAACTGAATTACGCTTCGTACCCAGCTTTCGTTGGTTACGTATGGTTCTGTTTCGTGAAGAGGTTGTCAATGACATCATGCGCAGCCTCATCCTCGAAGGCCACCGTCTACCTAAGCGTGTGACTCTCGTCATCAAAAAGATCTGGTTCACCATCGATATCAGCGACAACGCCCGCCGTGTTGGATTGCTGCACAACACGAAGTTTTGGGCCAACAAAGACCTCTTCTTGGCCACCATGTTCTTTCTGAAGCTCGACATGCGGCTGACACACCCGGCAACCGGTAACGGTGAGCTGGGGCTCCGAAAGATGCTTTTGGGACAACGAAGCTTGTCAACCCTGGCGAGGGTACTGAAACGGGAGGAGATGAGGACGCAAGTGGAGATGCTGGCTATGATCGTACGCTTCAACTATGAGCCAGAGCGCCATAGAGATATGAGCATTCTCGGGGTGGCGCCAGATGAAGTTGGGAAATTGCAGTACGAAGGCTGGGGAGCACGAAAGACCAAGTTCATTGGAATTGATGAACTGGTGATGAGAGAGGCGTTACGGCGGAAGTTGAACTTGGCGAATCACTATGTGGATATGATGATCTATGGTTACATCGACAAGAAGAGATGGGTGGACATCAGGACACGGATGCCGGCGCCGGTGGAGGAGGTTGAATCCGAGGATGAGAGTGACGAGGATGAGGGGCCGGAGGACGAGAGGATGAGACTCTTTGCGGATGACTCCGATGAAGAACAAGGGAATGATGGAGATGACGAAAATGAGGAGATGGATTTGGACGAGTACAATCTTGACTCGAAGGGGGGGACAAAACATCAAAAGCTTGGGAAAGGTCGCAGAAGCGCTAGGTCATGATCCCCTCGGGGAATGTATGTAAAGTCGATCAAGATTTCATCGGGCTCGAGGTCACGCAATTGTAGAACGAGGTGGGGCCATGTATGTCGACTACTTCTCAACCGTATGTACGTAGTTCGAGGACCTCGAGGATAAGGACATACTACTGGACGAATCGAGCTGAAAATCATTTCACGCGGAAGTTGACAGCAAAGAGCCCGGCAATGTACTATTTGAAGCCGCCTTTGAAGGTACTGAGGGCGGTTTTTTAATTGGGAGACTTGAATCCTTCGGGAAGGAATCCTCACCTCTGCTACGTCGACAGTTCCATCATCCCACGAGGTTCAAATGTTGACCAGCAACAGAACTGGAGAGTAGAATAATCCCTCTAGGGATTTCCGCTGGAGTCTTTCCCGAGCAGGTTTCGTTGTCTCGTAATATGTGGTTGAACAGGATGCTTTGCTAAGAGATATCGATCGTGCTGATACTGAACACCGGCGTGAGTATTCATATTGCAATTCCAAACCTTTACTTGAGTGAAGAGCACGTCTGAAGATTGATCAAATGCGAAGCTCAGGCTCCACTCTCAACGATGCGAACGCCAAGGCCTTCAATCAGGCTACACAACGGTCATCGCGACGTCTCTTCTCCCTGCATTTCAGCAACCCTCAAGATGAAACATGAAGTTCGGTTATGTTGGCAGTGTCTAACCGGTTTGGTTGCGACTGCAACACTATCAATCTCATGTCGAATGCCGTCTTCCCTACACAGCGACCGAGAGGATCTCTTTACCTGTCAGGCCAACTTCCTTGTCAGACCAACACAGTCGAAGCCTGTCAGCATCATATCGCAATGGCCGGTTGGAGACGAGCCATCAACACCAAGTCAAGGTGACATGGCCGAGTCGCATGGTAATGGTGGTACGCCTTGAGAGTCGAGACTGAATACTCCAACGCAGTTTCACACAGAACGTCCTCACCGACTGGTTGGAAGTCGAGGGTTCATTGCGCCTTGCAACCCTCGAATCTTGCACGGTAGGGTTTTACCATGCAGCTGAGAGCCCTGAGGGCTCAGCACACCCCAGCTCTCGTGTTTCAAACCTGCTACAACGGACGGGTGGGAGGTGATCTTTAAGGCCCACCAGGCCTGACCAACATGTTTGTTGTCCGATGATCCGAGGTGGCACGCCTCACCGGTCTTCAGTCTTCAGGGGAGGAGCAGCAACGCGCAACGCTTTGACGGGTCAACCTGACTTTCTTATCACGCTCGTCACGCTCTCGCTCAGCCGCCGTGGTTTTGGCCCCCACTCGGGGTCCTCAATAACGCGTGCTCAGCGTGCATCTCTCAATTCTCCGGCACTCCTATCGCGCAGTCCCGGCACAGCGTCACGCCGGCCGGGGCACCCCAGGCAAGATTGGCTAGAAGATAGGGTTGCCTTGGCGGTAGCCGCACACGTGGTGCTCCCACTAATCCCTCCCACAACGGCATGCCAATATTCATGCCGAGAGCCGACCCTCACCTGTGGAGCGAGGAAGGAGCGGAGGATATGCTTAGTCAGCATTGAAGCTCTAAAGCCTCATCCATCAGATAGAATCAATGACATCTCTCTACCTACCCACGACCGATAACCTTCGTTGCCTGTGTTTCTGGCGACCTACGGTGCGATACTGTGGCCCTGGGGATTGATCGTTGTTACGTTGTTTCCTACCTCGTCCTTGACCGGTGGTCTGTTCGAGTCCAAAAATACCCCTCTTCAGCATTGAAGCTTGCCTATCCTTCTCACAACCTTCATTACCAAGATAGCTCTGGCTACTAATCCTAATCCTCCTAAGTCTCTTTTCGAAGAACTCAAGGATTACTATGCAAGACCAGAACCATTGACACCTTCGGAGGCCTCATCATATCCTTCGCTGTTCCAGATTCTTTCATCCTACGATACCCAAGTCCAACCACACCCTGAACCTGAGTCAGATTCAGGTGTCTCATCTCATTCTGAGAAGTCAAGACCAGAAGCTTCTCACAAGCATACATCTAGCAACAAATCTCCGAGTCACAACGAAGCTTTGAAGACCCAAGACAATCAAGCCTCTACATCTCCCCTCTCATCACACAATTCTACACCAATCCTCACACCTACATCACTGGCAGTCATGCCGGATACACACAGGGTTCCCAAATTCAACTTCTGTGGAAAGTTCACAGGGAAGGATGTATCAGCTTCGAGATGGCTCAAGTCTTTCAACCACGAATTAGAGGATTTCAAGATTGACGACACTGTACCTCCAAAAACCTTCATGAGATACTTTGATTTGCTCATGTCTGATGACGCCGCTGATTGGCTCGAGACCAACCCTGATGCTTCGCGTCTCATCGAAGTTGACCCTCCCACAAGTGACACAGTGGATCAAATTGTTTCATTGATCAAAGAGAGATTCCCCTCTAAGGCAGTAGAGGAGGTTCCAATCTCTTTTGATGCTGAGCTCATTGAACTTCGACAAAAACCAGAGGATACCTTGAATACCTATTATTCCCGAGCCCTCAACCTCATGCAAAAATACGGAGCACGAGATCGGTCAGCTACATTGAAGGTTCTAAGCCTAGCTGAGTCCTCGCTGCTAGACACGGTCCTACGACAATGGGTGAAAGGTCTTTATGACTCCAAGATAAAGCAGAAAGCAGCCGAAGGTATGGCGCCTTCAGATAGGTCTTTAAGAAAAGTGTACACCATGGCCACTGAAGCTAGACGTGTGAACCTTGAGATATCAAAGCTTATGGAGGATGAAGCTAAGGAAAACGATCTCATGTTCTATAAGAATGTGGCTGAACGAAATCTTACCCCAATTCAAATTGAATCGATGAGAGCTTCGTATCAATCTGGTCACAAGGTTGATTTTTCTCCAATTAATCGTCCTGCTTCAACCCCTTTGCCGAAGGTTCAACCTGAAGCTCAAGATCAGTACCAAGCTCATTCGCAGCCTCAACGTCAGGTCATGCAAAATACGAATCGCGGTAATTCCAGACCCTATACTCAACGTTCAGATCAGCAGCGATTGAACAATAACTACCAAAGCAATGCTAAGAGACCATTTCAGGCTACCCCTAAAGACCTTCCTGATGCAAAAAAATCCAAGAACCCCTACGTCAACGGAACGAGAACATGGAACCGTTCGGATGGACCTTTATGCTTTGGTTGTGGACACTTAGGACATGTGCGTAAGGATTGTGTTGATGAAATTCTCCCAGCATGGGAACAGTCATACTTGAAGTCTACCATTTTTGGTGATGCTTCACCTTCATCCAATTTTGCTGCAGCTTGTTATGGTGCCTTCGATGGGGCAGTTGAACCATATCATGAAGCTCATAAGGAGTATCTGAGATCCTCTTCCCCTACCAAATGGAATCGAGAGGAGCCTAAAGCTTCACCTTTCGCTAATTCTATCAGCTTTGGAGTTGAAGGTCTGAGTCTATCCAAAGTCCGGGCTGATTCTGATTCAGCCATACCTTCATTAGCTGTTGAGACAAAGTATGGTGAAGGTTCAGGCCCTAACAAGCGTGCCAGGGAGGATGAACCTTCGCAAGAGACATTGCAACAAACCCAGAATTCTCAGGTTCCCCAACCTCAATTCAATCAACCCCAGTTTATGCCAGAAGAAAGAATGAAGAAGAAAGGTCAGAAGAAGGTTGGCAAGAAGGTAGAACCTCAGCCCTTAGTAGGCATGTTCAACGATGATCAAGGGAAATATGAAAGCCCAATATCTATCCGGACACTAATGAAGCAACATCGGGTTGACATCTCATTGATGGATTTTGTTGCTTGGTCTCCCCAAGCTTGCCGAGAACTGAAGAGAATGTGCACACGAGTAGCTAAGAAGAGGGAAAAGAAGCAGACTGTCGCTGGCCAACAACCTCAAGCTTCAATACCTCCCCAGCAAACATTCAACCCCATTCCACAGGCTGCCCAGTTTCCTTCATTTCCCCAATTTCCTATACTTCCTCCAATTCAACCTCAAACTCAACAAGGTCCTCAGCGTTTACCGGCCTTCACAGAAGGATGGCCACAGAATCAGGTTCAGCAACCTTTGAACCCTCAAGCTACATACAATTCTACTCAGCAGAATGTCGCCAATCCTCCCCAAGGTGCTTCGTCCATTGATTCTTCAAGTGTGAACGTATACCGCACAGAAGCTGAGAGGGCTCATGCAGAGAGACATACAAGAGCTCTGAACCAGAAGACAGGGAAGGATAAGCAGTATAGGCTGGAAAGTCAAATACGCACTGAAGATAATCGAGTTCTAGATCTGCCACGGGACATGACTCAAGCGGACCAAGGTTCGGACATTTGTGTGGTATCTCCAGGATTGGTGAATTATCTGAAGCTCACCCTTCACCCCTTAGCTGATATTGGTTTTGCCGGTCTATCTATGAGGACTGCGGACAATCGAGAGACTGTGCTACATTTCTGGGTCACTGTCGTTATCGGAGTTGCTGGAGTATGGAGAACCATACATTGCTTCGTTGGTCCGGAGATTTCTTTCCATTCAGACCAAGGACAAAAAATGACCCTAATTCTGGGCCTGCCATGGCTCTGGCTTGTGAATGCACATATTTCGATTCGTGATTCTAAGTTATTCCTCGGAGATCCAGGAGTAGGTGAAAGTGTGCGTGAGGTTATTGGACCTGAGATGTTCTTTTCGTCGGAGCACAATATGTTGTTGTATCCAAAAGGCTTGAAATCTCAACCATTGAAGCAACCCACGGTGGAGGAAGTCGATGATTCATCAGAAGAAGATGATGATTCAAGTAGTAGCGATGGTGATGGAGCTTCAGATGACCAGGCTTTTCAGTAAGTCCTCAGTATGACTTTAAACTACTCGGGCAAGCAGATATCCCCCCAATCGTTGCCCGTCCGCCCTTCGAAGATGGTGGATTGAGATCATCTATGGTGGAGGTTACTGAAACCATAGGAAGGCCCGGATTATCACTGTCCGCTTCCGCATCAGCCGTCACCTTAGATCCTGAAGAATACTCAACTCGAGAGCCAGTTGTCACCCCGGTATCGAAGCCTCCATTTCCGAGCAGAAGGATATATCGCCCTTCCATCAATTCATCTATCTCTGACATTGTACTTGAAACATGGAGAGAATCTGTTGGCCTAAGTCTTGGTCCTATGATACCGACGGAGGAACATAGAAGGAAGGTCCTGCTGCTACTTTTTCACTATCGACACCTGAATGGCAAAGATCTCACCGACCTTCCATGTACAGACCTCATTGTGCATAGGGTTCAACTTAAGGAGGGAACCAAGCCAGCGGCGAGCATCACGAGGAAGAGGTACCCGAACTACCAAGAGTGGTGGCTGAGAAAGATCATTGGAGATGGAATCGAAGGTGGGATATACGAACTCACTGAAAGGGCAAATGGAAGGCTGAGTCCATGGAATGCCAATCCTGTGATCGTTGATAAAGTTCCCAACCCTACACCGGAGGATGAACCAAGAGTCACCCTCGACTTCTCTCGATGTCTTGAGGTTCTACCTGGCTGTTCTATGGAGTTGAGTTCGAAGGTTCATGATAACCTTTCAAATCCAAAGCATAATACATTGATGGCTGCAGATCTGAAGCATGCGTACCTCACGATAGGTTTGCATCCGGATGACAGATATATTTTCGCTTTCACAATTCCTGGCATCGGACAGCTTCAACCTACCAGGATGCATCAAGGATCACAGTCAGCCGGTTTCACTATGACAGAGCTCATCTATCGTGCTTTCGGTCATCTTCCTCCCCCTCACAATGAACCTTCCTTGCTACATTCGTCCCATCACGATGAACCTCCTCCATTGGTATTCTACATGGATGATATTTTCGGGGGTCAGTCAGGCTTCGATGAGCAATACTCTCTGCTAAGGGAACATTTCTTCCCTAGGATAGAGTGGGCTATGCTTCGGCTTTCATTCAAGAAGTTGAAGCTATTTCAGAGCACGGTGAAAGCTTTGGGAGTCACACATCATGCTGGGGGTTTACTTCAGATTATTGACGAGCGTGTCGAAAAAATAATCAAATGGCCTGTACCCACCACACAGACTGATGTACGAGCTTTCCTTGGAAGCACTGGGATTACAAAAAGATGGGTCAAGAATTTCTACGAGCTTGCTAAGCCTCTCACACGTCTGACAGGGAAGGTCCCCTTTCGTTGGGATGATGCCGAGCAATTATCATTCGAACTCATCAAGATTAAATGTGCAACCAGGACTATGATGCATGGCATCAACCCAGAGATTCCTAACCATTTATACACTGATGCTTCGGGGATGGCCGCTGGATTATGCATCACACAATTCCAGAAAGCAAAGGATGTGGATGTCCCTCCAACGAAGGAACTCCTAGTCGAGGTGCCAATTTTGTTTGATTCCTTTGGTTGGACCATATCTCAGAGAAGGTACCCAACATATAAGAAAGAGTTATGTGCCATAGTCACCTTTGCGAAGAAATACGATTATCTTTGCAGACACCCTGCAATTCCAGCAATTATCCATACTGATCATAAGCCTCTCACACACTTCCTCACCTCCGATGGTCACGATGGCATTTATGGAAATTGGGCCGACCAACTGAGAAGAATGAACGTTGTTATCAAATGGATTCCCGGACATAGGAACAAGGTAGCTGATGGCTTATCAAGAACTCTTTTCGACAATGAGTGTTCAAGTGATAAGACAGTCGCTTTACTCAAGAAGGAGCTTCAAGATAGAGGGCCTCAATGGATATGGAAGGATGGGAAGGATGGATTTGAAGCTTTCCTTGCTTCGCTTGATGAGAGGAAGAAAACTGAGGTTGTAGATCTCGGAACTCTCGATGGGACCTCAGTCTTTGTGATAGAGGTGTTGACTCTCTCGTATGCCACGGAAGCCTTTAGAGCTCCGCAGGCTAAATCGTGGAAGGAAGCATACGAAGCTTCGTCCTGGTTTGGGGAAATCTATAAATTTCTGATGAAGCACAATGAAGCTAACTACAAGAAAGCTGGTGATATTGTTTGGGAATTTGAAACCATCGGAGACATACTTTGGATTCACAGAAGAGGTGCTTTTCTACCTTGTGTTCCTGAAACAAAGGTACTTTCGGTATTGAAGGAGGTTCATGATGATGACGGTCATTGGGCAAAAACAGGTACGATTGCAAGATTGAGAGGTCTTTGCTACTGGCCGAACCAAGCCACAGATGTCGAAAAATATATTATGGGATGTCTTGCCTGTGCGCAACATGGACCCGCTACACGATCTCAACCTTTACACCCTATACATGTAACCCTCCCCTTTCAGCTATGTGGAATGGACTTCATTGGTCCGTTGAAGACCACTGCTTCAGGGAACAAATTCATTTTCAACTACCTTGATTACATGTCACGATTTGCCGTCCCTTTTGCTACCAAGACTGCGAATGTGGAAGAGGTTATTTGGTGTCTGAAATTAGCCTTCGCTATGTATCGCAAGCCAATGGCGATATATTGTGATCCTGGGCACCACTTTGATAATGATGAGCTTCGAGAGTTCTTGGCCCGGGAAGGTGTATCGATTGAATATTCTCCCTCTGGATCATCGAAATCTACGGGGATGGTTGAAGCTTCGAATAGGATTCTGGAAGAAGTCCTTCGGAGGCAAAAATCAGACACAGAATGGGATGTTTCGCTACCTGATGCAGGCTCAGCTGCTAATACTAGGACCATTGGCTATCTAGGCTACTCACCGACGAGCATTCTCTGGGGACCAATGTTGAAGCCCACTGCTTCAACATCTGTATTGCTTGCGCTGCCCGGACGTGACATAAAATCATGGGTTCAGGAGATGGATAACCAAGAAAGTCATGCCGCTGAATTCAGAAAATGCATCAAGCATGTGTCAGAAGTTCATGATGTTGTGACAGAACTATCAAAGCAGCAGAAGCTTCGCATGGCTGCCAGATATGATCGAGGAGTCAGACAAGTGTCACACAATTTCGGGGACTTAGTTATGCTATGGCAGAAGGATGTAGGGAAGCTTCAAGCTCGATGGCGAGGACCTTTCAAGATCAGTGGACATGGAGGGACTCATGGGAGAAGCTTCACCCTTGAACAATTGAATGGACGTAGAATCAAAGGAACCTTCCATGGTGACCATTTGAAAACCTTTGTACCAAGGACTGGATATCTGGCAGATCCAAATCCAGATCCTGTGCCACAGAAACAAAGCATTAGACATAGGGGGAAGAAAAAGAATAGAGGACATGCCGAGAGGCATAACCTTTGATCTTTTGGACGTGGATTCAGAATCACTAGCATTGCATAGGCTATATTGCATTGAGGTAACGAGCTTTATTGGCTGTGTCACCAGGACAAACCTAATTCAGAACGAAGCATCACATCTTCAGTATCACCTCATTCATTTTGCTTTCGCAAAAGAAATCAAAACATTGTGAATATTAGATTCCAAATCAGGGAAGTACATGCGTGGCCGTCGGGGGACGCGAGGTAGTGAATGATGATAGCCGTCATCTCGGTTAACCTCACTTTCTGACCTCTCTTCTTCATTATCTTACACCACCTCCACACTACACATTCGCTGGTTGAGGATCATTCAAGCCATCGAAATCCCTCCTCTACCCCTCTGTATCCATATCTTCGATAAAAAGCATCGAGATTCGATCGAATCCCCCTCAGCACTTCAACTTTCACCTCACCGAAACTCAGCCGTATAAACATTCTGGCCACCAACACAAATCCATTCAAGTCACATTGAGGCTATGGGTGCAAATAAGGGTAGAAAGGACACACAAGATCTTACTCCTTTGGAACGCAAGAAAGCAGGTGGTGCCATCGGTGGAGTAATCAGCGGTAAAGTTCGACGTGGTGAGATACCCAGGGGTGGATCAAAATCTGGAACACCTGTTCCACCACCTGAGACAGTCTCTATGACTGAGGACACTCGCATTGGTGAAGCCATGGTGCGACCTTCATTAACCTTCAATGATGATGGAAGTACAGTCAGAACCCTCATTGACATTGAAGGAAACCCTATGGACGTGCGCCTCACAAGAGATGAAGTCACATACCGCGACGATAATATTTGGGGACTCATTGAATCTGGAGTGGAAGCTTTGCTACCTACCTTGAACGATGAACGCTTTGGTTCAAATATCGGTCTAACCGATGCTCAAGCTGCAGTACATTTGGAACTCTTTGCAACCATTTTCCCGCAACTCATGGATGCTACTGGACTTCTGCGAGGACCTTCGAAGGCCAGTAACATTGTGAGCAAGACTAATTATAAGAAGATGCTTCTGCAGATCAAAGCGAAGGTCGAGAAAGCTTTGAAGGAAGTTCCCGCGAGGATTGAAACAGGAACTGAACCAATCAAACAAGATGCCTTGACTGCTGATCTTCTTACCATACCTGCCACTGCAGGAACCATCCCAGTTGCGGATCACGTTGCTATTCTTCAGCTACATCAAGCTTCATTGGGGCATTCAGCCGAAATCATTCGGCGTGAGCTTTCAGCATATCGCCAGATCATATTCTCGATGGGAAAACAAGTCCAAAATAATCTTCAGACTACCCAAGCAATCCTTCAATACCTTCGCCGCCTGTTTAATGCTCAAGGGGCCAAAAAAGAAGGTGAAGCTTCAGATACAGTGATGCCAGACGCAGACAACCCCGTGGCATCTGTCGAAAAACAAGCCTCAGTGGTCAGTTCTGCGGTATTCTACAAACTTCCCCACTTCATCATTACTGCGGCTATGAAAGCTCATCTGTGTCGATGCTCTGTCTGTGATCCCAGGTTCCTTGAAGCTCATAAGGAAACGATTTTTCTGAGCTTGAAAGACGAATTGGCAAAGCTGGAAATCGAAGCTAGGGAGGAGATTGCGAAGAATGTGAAGGGGTCCGAAAGTCTAGCTCGTAGAGGAGAAGAAAATCTCCTCAAAGCTTCAGTGGCCTCAACGGACATTAAGAATAAGGCTAACCAAGAGGCCAGAGAACTCCTCGATCGAGCAAAAGCTTCTATGACTGAGACTGAAGCCAATTGTCATGACCTTGTGAAGCAGGCAGAGAAAGGAGCAGATGAAATTTTGCAACAATCCCGCTCACAAGCTGAGGCTATCCTATCTAACGCAAAGGACGATGCTACGAGGGAGATGGAGCGTATCACGAGCACTGAAGCTCGAAATCAAATGGTCAACGAGTACAAAAACACCCTAATCATGAATAAGGATGCCGTCTTTGCAGCCGCCCTGAAGGACTCGGAAGCTCGAATCCACAAGGATATTTACGAAAAAGGGTTTACTGATGCTGTGAACCATCGTGAAAAAGAGCTGAAGGTAGCTGCGGAGGAGGAGTGGCTACGAGATTTGGAGGATACGCGGAGGAGGAGGAGAGCTACAGAAGGGTTTGAGAAGAGAGTGGAAGATACAAACATGGATTGAAGCGGTCGCAGGGGCTTCTTTTGTGTTCAAATGGGAGTTGTGGAGCGAGGAAGGAGCGGAGGATATGCTTAGTCAGCATTGAAGCTCTAAAGCCTCATCCATCAGATAGAATCAATGACATCTCTCTACCTACCCACGACCGATAACCTTCGTTGCCTGTGTTTCTTCACCATCCCACGTTGGGCATGGAATCGCTTGGCAGGCTATGGTCCATCAACGGTCTTACGCCCACACTCTATCCGGAACCCCATCTCAAGCTGCCAGATCACGTCCACGCACACAGTCTTCCCACATGCAAAGCTTCTACGAGGCTGACATCGCACCTGCTGAAGCGTGCGACGAAGATCGCATCGACCTTATCACTGCGTACATGATCTAGACTAGCGCCACCAACTTCTCCTGGTCGATGTAATTTCCACCTCCAGGGCTGAGAAGTCCACCTTGGCGGTATGCAGGAACAGGAAAGCTGGCCTAAAGATAGCATGATCACAAGAAAGGGGGTTGGCCTGGCCGGGCTAGTCCTTTCCTGGCTGGGCGTCTAACGTTTACCCCTGAGCCATCGTCTAGCGCGCTCAATAGCGCTCCCGCCATGCCC
>JAABUP010004050.1_pt1 | contig 24676 bp, 37 predicted proteins | sample 5559201 | NCBI WGS metagenome assembly JAABUP01 (sample SAMN10711887, study PRJNA513373) | rock metagenome | isolation source: Antarctica rocks | place: Antarctica
GTGCCGTGCCGTGCCGTGCCGTGCCGTGCCGTGCCGTGCCGTGCCGTGCCGTGCCGTGCCGTGCCGTGCTGTGCTGTGCTGTGCTGTGCGCCCCAGTGTGTGTTCTGCAAGACTGCGTACAAGCACAAGCTCTTTCTGTGCCTGCTAGATGGGCGGCATGATGCAAGACCTAGTACTCGGCTGTTTGCCCTGAGTGTGCCTGGCCTGTATGCATATAGTAACCAGAGCTGATCATTTTTGCAGGATGCATGCCAGGCTGAAAGGGAACTGATGTCTTGGTGAAAAGAGGTGATGCCAGGCTGAAAGGGAACTCATATCAGGGTGAAAGGAAAGTGACGCCAGGCTGAAAGGGAAATGATGCCAGGCTGAAAGGGAACTCATATCAGGGTGAAAGGAAGGTGACGCCAGGCTGAAAGGGAAATGATGCCAGGCTGGAAGGGATTGGGTGCATGGCCGGAAGAAACCTGATGCCAGGCTGTATTGACAATCTGCCTAGTTGCTGTTTACGATGTTCTTGTTAATACCTTGGTGCAGCTGCTGCAACCTCATTGCAACTCATGCAGGATAGCTGTACCAGGGTTCATGCTCTTCTCAAGTTCTGACTCAAAGCTCTGAGACCATGAGCAACCTGTGCACGGTCTTGCTCAAAAGTTATTTTGGAGTCAAAGGCGCTGCATGCAAGTCCAAGCTGTTCTTGTTTAAGCAAAGCAGCTTGCTAGGCATGAAAGGTCAGCAAGGTTTTTAATTGGCTGTAGGTGAGCAGACAGACTTTTGCCCCGCTGCTGGTTAGTTAGGATTGGTTAACAACAATGGCTGTACTCAAGTTTGCATCTGGGCATACTTTATGTCGAACTAGTCGGCATTCGCCTGCTTGAATATGGATTTTTAATTGCATGTCTTGCTTAATGCGTCACATCCTGATGTTGTGTGTTGTTTGTGTTTTGGCCCCGGGTCCTTGCGGTTGTTTTAATGTTGTAGAATATCTTATATGAGTTGAGCTTGCATGAACAATTGTCGAGGCATACATGTATGGATTGGGTTCGAACGCTCACCATCAGCTGATCGATTTGTACTGTTTCCCTTGAATAATCTTAGTCTCTAGGACCTTTTGAATTTTAAAGCAAGTGTATCAAACGGAATATGTTCATCCCTCAAACGTTTACACAAGCTTAGAAAAGCAGGGCAACCTTTAGGAGGTATGCTGGGGTAGCATAGTGGCACTCACGTGTAACACACGGCTGTAATCTCAAGACAGCTGCCTGCTACAAATTTGAGACAAGGCGCGCTGTACTGGCCCTGTTGCCAAGCCTTGGAGCAGATTATCATTACATCAGCTGATGGCAACTGCTGTTCAGAACGCTGTGACTTTGCCTGTGTCATCGATTGACACAGACGTCAGGTCACTCTGTCAGCCCTTTCACTCTATCATGCCAACCTGCGTGGCTGCAGCTGCGTTGCGTTCCAAATGTGTAGACCATGTGAAACAACGCATGATATAAGCAAGCAGATCTAGATACCATGCTGATGCAAATCTGTGTTCTGCTGGTGTTGTACCATGTTAAATTCTTGCACTGGCTGGGCCTGCACGCTGGGCACAATTGCTGACGCATTTGGCGTGAATGCAAAACTTTTTCGGAAGCCAACAAATTCTACCTGAATCATGATGTCTGATGACGATAGTCTAACTGTGTACAAATATGGACACATTGAGCCCTTGATGATTCGTTCGTACTGCTATGGGGACAGGAAATACTTCATGGCCAAGACAGCTGATGCAGAAGTTGTGAAGGCTGCAGTTGGGAAAAGTCAGCTCAATGATAGAAAGTCTGCACTCTGCCGGCCAGCACTCACTGTCGCTCGTGACTCAGACCTCAGCCCAGCCTGAGACTCAGAGCGTGAGCCTGCTTGGGACAGTTTCTGTTCTGCCAGGCTGAGTCCGCCCATCTGAGTGGATTTGAAAGCTGGGTTGTTTTTGAATTCCAGCAGGAGCGTGAAAAGCACATGCAGTGACTCTATGGGGTTGTCATAGACAGGAATGTCTAGGACGCTGCATACAATCTTCACAAAGCTGTGCAGATCCACATCCTGCAATCACACATAAATTAGTCACAGTGCTAGTGACACAGTAACAATGGTAGTAGCAGTGCTAGTCTCTGTAATCTGCCAAAGCATTTTGGGTCACTCATGCACAAGTGTTATCAGCACCCATGCCACTACCACCAATGTATTGTCTTGCAAACACCCTTAATCGTCTGAATCAATTGTTCTAGACATGTATGCAAAAGCAGAGTACCAGAAACAATCATAGCAAAAGATCGATTATACCATCCCTACTTTACGCGGAATGTCACACACACACACACACACACACACACACACACACACACACTGACACACACGCACACACATCATGAAGAAGTGCACAAGGGGTTACCAGTGATGCATCTGGCAGCTTCATGGTGTGCAGTTTCTGCTCCACCTCAAGGGGCCATTGCTGCATGAGTGCTTCCACATCTGGCATGCCATTGCTGATGTGCACAGTACCGCCTGGCTTACCCTGCACGCCCAACACTTTATCCATGTATTACGGTAACATATGTATGATACCTATTATCATAATATGACATGGCAGGCCGCTTATATCCTGTGTCTTATGTATCTTCTGTACCTATTGTGTTACCAGTGCGTTTTGGGCTTGTACTGCACAGGTCAGCATGTACCATTAGGGCTCATATCATCAACAGGTGATTTGTAATACATATTCAAGTTATGTATCAGTACCCGACTCTGCTGAGTCACCAGCAACAGCAGTCTGATGTGCACAGTTCTACTTACATCTCCAGCAATCTGGTCAGATGTTTTTTTCAGTCACGATGTGTGTGCAAATGTATCACCGGTGGTGTTTTGGCCAGACAGATCCTGATGGTAAGTGGGCAGCAGCTTTACCACAAGACTGTGTGTCAATTTGGAAAGTTTACTGCCAAATTAAGCACGATGTGCATGGAGAGTGCACGAGCATCATAGCAGCTGAGCAGCACCAAGACTCACAGTAGACAAGGACAAGATCAAACAGCTCAGAAAGTGAAAATGGCAATGCTATCATTGTTCAGCTGTCTCTGTCCGGAGGCAAATGTGAGTTTCAAGCACCTTGTCAAAACAGAGGCAGGTGAACAAACACACACACCTTTTGGAGGTCGCCAATGCTCTTGATCCAGTCAGTAATGCGCTTGCTGTTCTTAGCTGGGTCTTCTACCTTGGCCACCGTGCTTGCTGCCCCATTGCTCACACCAGCCTGCACTGCATCAAACCCTAGGCTAAATGGTAAGGTCATGTGGCAGGAACCCCAGCCTGCACTGCATAAAACCCTAGGCTAGATGGTGAGGCTGTGTGGTAGGGACCCCAGACTGCGCTGCATCAAACCCTAAGCCAAATGGCCACTGTGCTTGCTGGCCCACTGCTCACCCCAGCCTGCACTGCATCAAACCCTAGGCTAAATGGTAAGGTGTGTGGCAGAGATCACAGGCTGGCTCTTTCAACTGAGCTGTCAAGCTTTGAATCCTAGTACAAGGCAGTGCCAGTACTGCCTGCTGCTGAGTATGCCGCAAGCTGCCTTTGAATACATGAAATTGGTCCAGTATCAGCTACAAGGGGGCTTGCCTGCTTTGAGGCCTGTCTGAGCTGCATAGTGAGGAGGGAAGGGTCAGACTGGACTGCGGCAGGCTCATCCAGCACCTTCAGTCCCAACAAGTCAGGCTTGCCATCTGGCCGGGACACCTGCATTCCCAGCAGCAGTGTCATGTGACACGCACACTGACATGATGTGCAAAACTTGGCACTGACTTCACAGCCCATACCACAATAGTATGGAAGCCGTCCTGCTGCAAGCTCTACAGATCCAAGTTGGCATTCAGAGCACTGGGCAGAAATCCTATTGTGTCAGCCTCCTTTGGGACCATCACAGTGCTATAGTACTGCTGCAGACCTCACATGTGCCACACTGCAGACCTACTCAGGACAGTACATACCTGACCTCAAGGGAAGACACAGGATTTATTATAGAAAAAGTACATGAATTGCAGACCCAACAGAGCATACGTATACACAAACACCAAACAAGACTATCACTTGTCGATAAACAGTAGGAGTGTAAGTCTGATTGCAGGTCAGAGTCAAGTCTGGTCATCCTGGCAGCTAGCAGACATCCATAAGTGCATTCTTTGCTGTGACAGCCTGCATCTGTGCCATCTCTTGATGCAGCACAAGCAGAAGGCATGAACAGCAGAGTGCCACAAGCATCAGATGCAGGCCTTGCAAGCAACAGCTTCTGCCAGACAGACAAGTAATCAAGACTTGATGTCAGGCATGAGCATCATCTGCAGCAGGCAGGACATTGTTAAGGTAAGAAGCGATTGCAGCACCTATGTGTCAGCAGGACTGTATAGTCAAGCCTCGACACAAAGTAGAACTTGTTACTGTCAAAAATGCACCATTTGTGAATGTACCCAGGGAGCTATGAGGGCAACTTGTTTGCTACTTGTTTGTCACTTAGTTGTCTAGGTGTTGTTGACCACAAGCCAGGGCGTTTGCGTTCACCTTGATGAACTCATCAATGTCTCCAATGGCTGGGACAAACTCAGGGATGAAGGGCTTCAGAGGTGTATCCAGCTGCAGCACTTCCGGCTTGTACTGCATAATGTACTGGAACAGATCTTGCACCTCAGGACCAACTGGCAAGTCTTCATACTCATCTGGGTTGTAGCCACCTAAAGGCAGTAATATGGTCAATGCAAGCACTGCATTGCAGGGCGTGAAGATTAGATGAAGCATTTTTGTGGTCCTCTGGGGAAAGTTTCTTGTAAGCAATCTGGCAGAGTAAGAAAATGTCTTATCAGAACATGTATGCCATGTGAGCAGGGGTGGAATGCCTTTGGACAATGCTATGGTCACTGCAAGTTTGTGAGTCAGGCTACTGATACATGAGCCATCAGGTCGCAAGGATGCCTTTTGGCAGTAGCCCAGCTGCTGGTGAATGCAACGACACACAGATCGTATTGAAAATGAAGAGCTTGCACACTGCAGACATGCACAGTGAGTCTTTGGAAGGCTTGAGCAGGATAAGAATGCAGAAGAACACCTGCCTGGTGGCGGGGGATCATATGAAGGTGGCCCCATGCTGTTGGCCTGCATCTGTGGTGAGGCTGCAGGTGGCATGGTTCCAGCTAGGCGGGAATGTGGCCTTTGCATTCTGCCTTGCCTGTCAGGTGCCTCTGGATGCTCAACAGGGCTCTCGTCATCACTGCTTCTGTGCCCCTGATGGTAGAAAGCAGTAAGGAATGGTGCTATCAGAGCAAGGCAGCCGTAATATGGACAAGATAGCACATAGGCTTTGGCATCACTGCTGATATGCGAGTCAGCAACGCCTCACAGAGTGCAGCCGCAAGCTGGCTGTGCTGACAGTGCATACCTGATCACCATACTCAAACTCACTGTCACTCTCCATCTGGGGGCTTATGTCTGCGAGTTAGTGCTCAACATTTTAACTGTGTTGTGACGTTCTTGCTAGGATAACTTGGCAACTATAGTCTTGCACAACGAAGTTGCCAGCCTCGACTGGTGCTTGGCGGGAGTAAGCTTGGCTTGCAGGGTCGCTGATTTTGACAACGCAGATCACTTTGCTGGCTGGTTGTTATCCTATTTGGTTGGCAGGTACGGTCGAAAAGGGTCGCCGCTACTCTTCTATGTGATCTAGGTGACTAAGTTAGTCAGACTAACTCCAGAAGGGCAGAGTCGCGAATTTGAAATGGGAGAGTAGTCAAACTCTAGTCGGTGTTGCTATGCAAAACACAATCTGCACTTGAGCATGCTTGGTGTCGGCATTGGCTCTTTGGCACTTGTTCAGCACTTGTACCTTGAAAGGTCTCAACACATCAGTTGACACAGATGCAAACCATACAGGCTACATCAGCAAATAGACTGTTGGCTTGATCTATCTGCAAGAAGTTCTGGTTGCACATTACCAGCAGAGGCTTGTGCTAAGATCTTTACATGCTTGCAGCCCAACAGCAAGCCTGCCACAAGCTCCATGCTGGACTACTATCAGTACAAAGACGCTGTCACCATTTTGATCACTGACCAAGCACTCCTCCAGCTGAATTAGGCCTTCAGCAGTTTCAACCAGGCACTGCTGCAGCATTTGAGAATGTACTTGAAGAAGTGTCACTAATAAAGCAAGCTAGTGCCTGGGCTGTTGCTGTAGCTGCCTTTGGCGCTGCTGCAATGGGCTTGTGAGAGACTCAGTACGTTTGGCTTGTGAGAGACTCAGTACGTTTGGCTCATCGGGCTGGGTGCAAACTACTGCACATTATTGTCAACACGCAACCAACTAGAGTTTAGCAACAGCCGGTATGAGCAGGTTAATGGACACCTCACTGCTTAGGTGTTGGTCTCAATTTGGTTGACCAGCTGAGACTAAGCAAAGCTGTCTCTTGCATTGCAAGCTAGCTTGATTGCAAGCTCAACTTCCATGTACATGTGCCGTTTGATTTGTTGGTCTGGCATCATCTTGTTACACCAATTCTGCCAGCTGTGTTTTTCAAGGTGCTTCCCTTCTGGCACCGCTTGCATGCAACCAAGCTAACTGTCATTGTTGCTCCTTCGCAAGGACTGCCCTTGAGAAAGGAGTAATGCAGCACATGACCCTGCCTACAACACTGACAAGCAGTTCATGTAGTACATCAGCTGCAAGCATACCGGCTACATATATGGCAGGTCACAAACGACAAGGCATAGTCTCGTGGCCTGCATGCACCCCTTGTGCAAAAAGCGTGCTGACAAGGGTCACAGGGGGACAGTATTGTGGCGATCATGTGTTACAAGGGTGCATTGGCAGATATCAGTAAGCACACTGACTTCCAGGAAGAGAGCCTCAGGACAGAAGATGTCATACGTCCACAGAGGATGTTTTTCAGGTGGCATGTGTTCACCGCAGCAGAAACTTGGGTGTGGTTGGAGCTCTCTGTGATTGATGTGCCCCTGCGAGTCCTGCACTTCTTGCAAAACACCTCATCAGCAGAGGCCATGCTTGTTTCAGACGCCACAAAGCTCAGGGCTCCAGGACTCGTGCAGAAAGATGACACTCACTTGCAGAAAAGATGACACTCACTTGCAGCCCTGACACTCACTTGCAGCCCTGACACTCACTTGCAGCCCTGATACTCACACTTTACCTATGGCAACATCACGTGGTCTCGCATTTCTTGGCTGCGAGGCAAGGAGACCAAACGCCCGACCCGAAAAGCAGTTTGAAGACAAGCCGCATGATAATCGCGGCAGCAAATATTTCAGCTAACGCATTTGACGCAGCCTTCATAAACCAGTCTTTTGCATCGCCGATTTCGCATCTACTTGCATCCCGGATCAAGAAACTCAGCCGGCGACATGCAGACCAGCTTAACCTCATGCTCTTCGAGGCTTCACAGTGTCGGGACCCCTGCATTGCGATCGTCAAAGGGAGAAAGTTTTACCGCAGGTCTGCAGCCAAACGTACATCTGCGGAGCATGAAGATAAGCAAGTGAGCGGAGGGTTTGCTAACGTTGAACGTTGAACGTGGTCTGCATGCAATATTTGTTGGTTCCATAATTTCCGCTGGCCTTCAGATCTGGTGTACAGAGAGTCAGGCAGATGATGCACTGTCGTTTTGTTTTGCCTGCAGGACAAGGGCAGCGTTGGCCTGTACGAGCCTGAGTCGAAGTCGACCTCCAGCAACGGAGCGGACCCCTCGAATTTGAAAGCAGCTGCAGAGTTGGAAAAGGCAATCGGTCAGCTGCCACCCGAGCAGCAACAGCAGCTGGGTCGTTTGTACATGTTCCTGACCCAGCATCCCGAGGCCAAAATCGAACTGCAAAACTTCGGTGACGTTCGCCGCGCCTTGGACAACTATCAGGTGTGCTTAGCTAATCAACATGCGCCCTTCAGCACACTAAGTCTACTCAAACACTGCCCTGATTTCACGCGTCCCTGTGCAACGAGACTCAACACTCGATTTGCATGTAGCTTCCGAAGCAGTTTCAGCTTGACAACTGGGTGCACGTTGTAGGTGTTGCTATGGAGGCCTGCAGAGCTTTTGAATGGTCGCCTTGCCATGATTGGTTTCACAGCTGCTCTTGCAAATGAAGCCATCACTGGAGCTTCTCTTTGGCAGCAGCTGTATTTTGCTCCTTATGCCTACCTGACTGCCTACTTGCTGGTGGTTGCGGCTGCTCAGCTTAACAGGGCATTTGGATCGCCAAACAAGGGTAAACCATCCCGCTGGCCCTTCTCTGTGTTACATATGAAGTGCCATCTTACAACAGACATGTGCTTGTTGAATGGCCTTGCTTGCCTACACCAACTGTGTTGCAGATGCTGATAACAAATGGAGGCTGCACACATGTGTTCCAGCATTTTGTTCGCATGCAGTTTGGAGCTGAAACTTCATGCAAAACTTCATGCGAAACTCCATTACTGAAACTGACTTGCTGCATACATGTTCGCTATAAAGTTCTCCCTGAACAAGCAAAATGCTGTAGCACAGAGCATGTTATAAATTGTATTTACTGTGTACTGTGTTACAGGCATCGGCCCTTTCACAAGATCTGCTGAACTGATCAATGGCAGGTCAGCTTCAACTCTCCTGTTTTGACTGGTTTACTTTCTTTCTTTCTTGTTGGACTGCTGTGTAGCATCACACAAGGCAGAGCACACAGTACACCATCATCTGCAGCTGCATTGATATTGGTCCAAGCTGTGTGTGTGGACTCATAGTGTATCATGTTTTGAGGCATGCAAGTGTAGTTGCGTCAGACTGCCTTATGTCTTTCTACTATGTGTATGTTGTTGTGTGCTGGTAAAGTCTGTCTCCTTGAGCTGTGTTGGACCTGGCATTGTTATGATCTACAGGGCTGCCATGATTGGATATGCCATCCTGGCATATGTGGAGTACAACCAGGAGCTGAGGAGGGCTGCTGCTATTGTCTATCAGCGACTTCAACAGCAGGGAGGCATCGGCTTGTAAAGCCCGACAACAACCTGATTCTACAGATACGCCATTACGATTGTACTGTACATCATGGTCGTTCTGAGATGCTGTGTGCACCCAGAAACCTTGGAAGTACCTACAGCAGCAATGCATCTGCAGCAACTTTAGCACCATCATTCAGCAAAGGTGGCCCTTGCTGTCAAGATGGTTGTATTTATCATATTTTGCTTTTAGCTAGCACATGGCCATCATAAGCTTCAGCCATGGTCAACAGGATGGTTTTGTACTCACATTGATATACAAGTGCATTCACATATGCACTTCAAATAATGTCATTCACTGCTTGTGACAGTATGGCCTCAAGTGTGAAGGAGGTTACTGCCTGTGTTCTCTGCTGTTGTTTTTAGTCAGATTCTCATGTATTAACTGGCATCATTGTTGTTTTTTGCATTGTTTGCTTGACAAGCCAAACTTGTTTGTGTAGACACCATTAGGCAGATCAGCAGGTTGTAGACCCCTTTAGGATCTGTGCAGGGTAGTGTGCTCAAAGTAGCAGAAGTGACGTTGTTTTGGCAACGAGCTCGAGACTTAGGCAGGACTGCTCCAGCTTGGTCTTTGCAATGTACAATTGTGAGCAGAGTAACCATTGCACTTGAGTGCACTTGTCTGCAGCTGCAACAGATTCTGAAGATGTCCTGACGCATTCACACCCTGGGGGGGCTGCCTTTGTTTGTCCAATGTGTATAATCGGCCCCGCAGGTTCATGTGAATCACAGGCGGCTCTGATTTTGCATGACATGCTCACATTGTGCAGTCCCAAGTCAACTTGCGAATGCCATGAAACCATTGTTAGGTATGTCTCACAGATCAGAGGCACTGTGGCTCAGCCCTCAGTGTGACACTGCTCTCCATTCCGATCCAGTGTACATGTACCAGTCATGCTGGCACCCATGACTGTCATGGGAGGCACATGTAACTCTCCGGGTCTCTGTGTATGCATGCGAGAGCTGCTGCATGCAATGCAGCTCCATGGTTTGCAACTGCATGCATAACAGGTGGCTGCAGCGGAATGCTAGTCAGAGTTACAAATTTGTTCAACTGAATGCTGATGTGTGTGACGATCAATTTCTGTCTGCTGCCAGCTATCAGACATGTGTTATATGACCATCTGTGGCTGACTATAAAATCGTGCAAAACCTAAAGACTTTGGCCCTTGAAGAGGTGTGGTCATGATTGGTCAAACTCAAAGCCAGCACGCACATGCTGCATGACCCTATTGGTCAAGCAAATGACTAAAGTCAATTCTTTGAACAAGTTGACCCTCCTGCACAAACTTGTGATCTCATGAGTCAAGCCAAACTTGGACACCATCATGACAGAGAAGCCCTACAGGCATCAATGGCAAAACACAGAAGCCTTACAGGCATCAACGGAATAACACAGGAGCCCTACAGGCATCAAAAGCCTTAGTGACACATGTCTTACAATTAGGCACAAACTGCCTTACAAACAACGCTGCAACCAAATCATTCATGCCCATGGATAACCTAGACATGATCGCACCACCTACCCATCAAAGTGTGATCAAGCAGTTGCACTGCAGACCTACATGCCGCTCAAATATACAATTCCCTTTCTGAAAAGTGACCGGGATAACAATAAACATACAACAGCATCAAGATTTGAGCAGTCAAGACAGGACCAGAACCAGGACCACAACACAGGACCAGAACCAGCAACAACCTTGACCCTGCGCAACATTGGAAACGATTTATTGTCAGGAATTGAAAACAAGCTACTCTTCAGGCTTCTTGACACCACCCTTCTGAGCTTTTTGCTCTGTCTCGATCTCACCCACTCGCTTTCTGATGATATGCAGCGTCTGGTCATATAGCCTGCTGCATGCTTCAGGGTCATTTGCAGCGTCATTCTCTGGCTTTTGGTGGGCCAGGATGTCAACATTGGTGATGTTGGGCAGGCCTCTTGGCAGCCATGTCTTGTAGTATCTGGGCCCGTACGATGTGCCTGAGCTTGTATCTGCAGGAACACTCAGAGCGTGGACAAGGTGATGATGTGATAAGCTTGAGCACTGAGAGAGAGAGGGTTGTTTGTGTGCAAAAGCGTCAACAAGGTGATGCTGTGCAGCGACAAGCGCTTGTGTCTGCAGCACCATAAGAACCATTGGTAGGATATTGACTAATGCATTCGTTGAGAACATATCTTCCCTCACGGTCACATACATACAGTCCTGAGGAGGTCACGGTATCATGCTCACTGTCTTGAGCCTGTCAGTGTATCAAAAGCAATATTGTTCAAGTGGGTAATGATGTGCATAAGCCCCCACCCCCCCCCACCACCCTGAATTTCAGTCCATTACTACCCATTCTTTCCTGTGCTTTGCTTGCTATGTGTGAAACTATATGTTCACATAATGATAATCAAGGTTTCAGGCTTCCCAATGAGGTTTACATGAGTGGCATACCAATGAGCTCATCAGGGGCCATGAGGCAGCACATGATGACAGGGGCGGCACCCTGAGCTGGGGTCAGCCCAATCACCTTCTGGGCTAGGTACTGGGCCACCGCACTGATCTTCAGGATGTCAAACTTCTTGGGATTGAAGAAGTCTGTTGATGCCATGCCTGGCTGTCCAGCGTACACATTCACACCAGTATCCTGCACACAGGGTCAACCGGTAGCTGATTGTGAGCTGGAACGCATTGTATTATTGTTATTATCATTATTGTTGTTACTATTTATATTATTATGACTATGATGACTATGATTACTATTACTGTTACTATTATCACTATTATTATGCCAAATAGCAAGTCTGATGCAGCAAACCTACCTATCTTCTTAACAGCAATGATTACATTTCAGCAATGCTTCTGCTTGCAACACACCTGCGAGATGTTGCACGAAGAAGAAATACTCAGATGAAACCACCAACATAAAGACAGCAAGTGTGTCTGCTTCATCAGACTTCCAGAAAAGAAAATTACCAGCCTGCTACCATTGCTCTGCATCCTTGAGGTGATGTGTTAACACATGTGCCATTGCAAATTCGTACACCCTGCTTCCAGACATGCGTTGATGCCACACCAAGACAGAACTGGACTTGGTTTCCGTGTTACATTCCTGCTCTGGAAGGGCAAAGTTTGTTTTGGGAGGGCAAAGTCTGTTCTGGAAGGACAAAGTCTGTTCTGGAAGGGCAAAGTCTGCTTAGGGTTGCTAAAAATTGCCTACTGTAGGTGACACAACCCCAACCTAAACCACAACCCCACCCCAAACCTAATCCCCACGATACAGCTGAGCTTTGGGAGAAGGCCTGAGGGCTGTTAGTCTATGTGTCAGCTTGTGTCAAGCTTATCTACAGATCATGCAGTCATCACAATGACCATCAAATCTTGTGATGTACACAAGCTCTTATCAATCTTGAAACATCTATTCCAAGTCAGAAACGTCATCCCTACACCGGAAATCTGGATAGAGAAACGTCTGGGGATTGTAAAAACGCAATTCTACATTGTGGAAATGGTTGATACATGCGTACTGATAACCGCACAGTGTGGAGTCTTTGACAGCCCCACTTTTCATGCAGCTTTTGGTGGAATCTCCAGGAGGGCTGCACACTCTTGGTGATGTAGAAGTGGTAGAAAATACAAGAGGGATGCAAACATACCTTGAGGCGGGTTGCCAGCTCCCGGGCAAACATCAGGCCATACAACTTGTTGGTGCAGTAGGTCATGAAGTCACTCTTATATCCCACACCCCTGCAGTGCAATGCCAAACATCAGGCCATACAGCTTGTTGGTGCAGTATGTCATGAAGTCACTCTTGTATCCCACACCCCTGCAGTGCAATGCCAAACATGAGGCCATAAAGTTTGTTGGTGCAATAGGTCATGGAGTCACTCTTGTATCCCACACCCTTGCAGTGCAATGCCATGAGAAACCAGCATCTCGTGAACAGACTGCTGTACAGACTATGGCTTGCAGCTGTACTTCTGCTGAAGAGCAACTTGCATGCAAACAGTGCAAACAGTGCATGCAAACAGTGCTGCAGGACATGCAAACAGACTGACATACTGACATGCATTCAGACAGACAGAGCTGTGTCGAACAGCATAACATCCTAGAGCACCATTCAGGGAAGAAGAGGAGCTAATGGTGCAGGCAGCAGCCCAAAATTGCACTGGATTACGCAGGTGTGACTGTGTCACAAAACACTTACGGTAGGTTGTCCCAATCAACATCGCCAGATGTCTCTGCAGCGCTGGTGGTCCAGACAACCCTGCTGGGCGTGCTCTTCTTCAGTGTTGGCAGCAGCAGGCTTGTCAGGTATGCATGCCCAAAGTAATGAGTGCCAATTTGAGCCTGCAAAGAGACAGAGCTGCTTCCCCCACGTTGTTGTATGGCTTGTACAAGGCTTTGCTAGATGTGCTATAGAGACTGCACGGTGTGCAAGACTGTGAAGCCTCTGTCAAGTCTTGCATGTCAGTCAAGAGGTGCACACAAAGTATGCGGAATGTGCCTGCTAGAACAAAAGATGGAGGGCAAACCTCAAAACCATCCTCTGTCATCTGATCTTCTACCATCCAAACTGCTGCATTGTTGGCCAGCACATGCAAGGGAAGCTTTTTCTTGTGGAATGCAGTGACAAAATTGCTGATAGACCTGCAATATATGGCAAGCTGTCTTTGTCTTGTCCTGTGTCCGCAGTGAGAGCTATGCAGGTGGGACTTTCCTGAAAGACGCTAAATTGAGGTGTATGTATTCCACGAAGCCGTGGCTGCGGGATCTGCCAGCTATCAAATTTAGCTCCTCCATTGCCCTGCATGCATACCGACGGTCAGCCTGGCTGCACAAACACTATCGCAGCCTGAAATCACCTAGAGCACGTATGTCATATTGTACGTTTACATGTATAGAGCGAGCAACATGCATTCTCACTCTAGGCCCCGTTTGTCGTTTCTAGTAGCAAGGATGACATGGGCTCCACAGCTCGCCAGCGACTTGCAGATTTCGAAACCCAGTCCCGTGTTGCCACCAGTCACGATTGCAACCTTGCCCTCCATGTTAACCTTGGTGATCAGTGACTGTATGTCAGTGTACTTTCTGGAGTCGTTGGCTACAGCAGTGTCGACCATCGTGTCCTGAGGAGTCCTGATCGACGCTAAAACAGCAGTGCCTTTCGCGATGTGATGACCCAATCAAGCAGTGATGTCACGCAGGCAATCCAGCTGGTTTAAAGGGCAAAGACGGCACGATGATGCCCTGATGCTCGGACTGATGGGAAGTACCGGACCAGTCGCGCCTTACGCCTTCGGGTCAGCCACGTGGCTCAAGCTTGCACTACAGTGAGCGACGTTGCCCGTTGCGACGGGGCCCGCATGCTCATCGTCACTCGTGGCTCTGACATTCTCAAAGGGTCTAACAAGCCTTGCGGGCAGCAGCGTTTGTTTGCTTTAAGACATTGGACTTGTAGTCTTTCTGTCTCTCACCACTTTGCTGGCATGTCCCAAAATAACGCACAAGTAAGATTATTGCCCCCGTTGCTGTTTCACGGCGAGCAACACGCAACACCGAGTTCCTCGTCATGCAGGCAGACAGCCAGGAAGGCGTCTGGACAGCTCAAGATTTCCCAGCAGAAGTAGACGAGCAGTATCCAATTACCCAATTGCAATACGAGGACTTGAAGCTGCACTTGAAGCTGCACTGGGTTGGGACCCCAGTAGTATCTCGTGATCTGCGCGTGACTGACCAGCTGCTGAAGTCTTGGGGACTGCGCTCTTGGAAAGAGTATGTACTAGATCAGTACTTGAGTAACTATTGATGCAAAAGTCCTGAAGTACAATAAGCGTTGTTAAACACGCCAGAAGGCATTCAGCCTTGGACACCCAGACTGATGTACCAGGAAGCTGGACCGCAGTGTGGTGATATGCCAGCAGAGCCTGTCCATTTCAGCATGCAGCACAGCTTAGCAACACCACTTTTTGGGGGGTCAACCAGCTTCTCCATGCTCTCATTCAAGAGTTTGATCCCACAGTGCATGACAGTACAATCTCACACTCTGAAAGTGAGCTCAGTCAATGCTTTTGCAAGTTTGGCTGCTGACAGGCTGTCAGAGATTATAGCCTGGCTTGGGAGTGTTAACCTGGATGTAACAGTCAGCAGCAGATGCTACATACGTCTGTCAGCAGCTTCCATGTCAGCATGCCCAACTACCATGATTGAAACTATAGCTTCTGAGATGCATCCCGACCATCTCACAGCTAAAGCACATGGCTGCATGAAGTCTCTATGATCCAGTCATTATCAGGCTATGCATGTCAGTGCACCCTTGGGAGCGTGTATTTCAGATCCAATCTACCGCTGATAAGTCACAGGCTGACGCCCCCTCACAACATGCCTGCTGCTGCAATTGGCGACTGCAGCACCTTGTTTTTGTTACATTGTACTGCACACTCTGCAGTGTCTCGCTGTTTTAGAGCTCTGTCTCACATGCAAGATCGTATGTTTCCACTTCAATCTTAATGTTAAGCATGGCATTGCCACATTGAGTGCTGTGCACAACCAGTCATTGGCTGCAGCGCTTCAGGTATGGCGGCATTACAATCTTACACAAGTGGCTTAAAAACACATCCGCCAATTGGTGCTCACGTTGATACAATAGAGCCAGCATTTTGGCAGTTGTTCCAGAAATTGATAAAGTCAAGCGATGTCATTTGATTTTTCGCCACAAAATTTGCGTAGAGTCTCTTGACACTGACACATGCAAGGATAAGGACCAGATGCACACAGATTGCAGCTGATACAGGATATTAAGAGTGCTGAGGAGTTACTTCTCATAGTACCACACTCTGCCTAAGAATACATGACACTCTGATCAATGCTTCACTGCTATAAACAGCACAGTCCTGAGACATGACATTGCCCCAGCAGGACTCTAGGCGGGCTTTGCTGTCTGATCATCAGCTTAGTAGTTGCGGTTTCCAGTACCAGCCCCTGTGCCGTAAGTGCTCTGGTCAGTCTGGGGTCCTCCATAGTTGCCCCCAGTGGGTCCAGCACGGTACTCACCACCTAGGCCACTTCCACCCACACCTGTGTTCTGTGCCTCATACCCTGCCTGGCTGGTCTGAGGACCACCCCTGTTGGCACCAGTGCCCTGTCCTGCACTCCTGTTGCTGTCAGTGCCAGTGTAGCCCTGTCCACCGGCATAGCCCTGGGCCTGAGCGTCGTAGCCCTGCCCAGCTGACTGGCTGCGTCCAGAGCTGCCGTAGCCGGCTGAGTCACTGGCTGAGTCACGGCCTGTGGGGGCGGCTGAGACACCGCTGCCAGTCACTGGGAAGCCGCCCTGAGATGAGGAGCCTGATGAGGCACCTGTGCCGTAGTTGGGCCTGCGTCCAGTCTGACCTGTGGTGCCAGCTCCTGTTCCAGCACGGTTGCGACCTGCACCAGGATATAAAAATAACAATACAATAATGACAATGATAATAATGATGATAATTACGCTTTCCAGCTCATGATGAGCTAGGCAAGTCTTGCCCCTCCAAAGCTGTCTGTCTCCAGGATATATAGTCAGGATTCGCAATTGGGACATGTGGTATGTACAGTACGTAGCGAGTAGTACAGGAGTGCAAGCGTTTTGCAGTGACCAACTTGCACTTGTGGCTCTGCAGCTATCTCCACATCGGCATATGTCACACAGTGTGCATGGAAGCACTTCTGTGCATGCACTTGAAGCAATTCAAGCAGTTTTGCACATAGCCCAAAACTTGATCATTTCACAAGCAAAACCCACTGCTCATGCAACCATACTTGCAATGTACTCTGTATCACAGATGCAGTGTCTGGCAACTAAACTTGCAGACATCCTCTTTTTGCAGCCTATTTTATTCACTGTCCACTACACAAGAAGAATTGGCAAAATATGTATTCAACAGCTGCATGAAACTTGCTTTGGTACCTACAGCAATAATGGTAAAAACCTATTCTATGTACTGTCCAGTACAGAAGAAGAATTGACAGTACATGCACTCAACAGCTGCATGAAACTTGCCTTGGTACGCCAAAATGACTAATGGAAGAATGCCAAAATGACTAATGGGAAGAAGAGGCGTTACCTGTGAGCAGGGAGAGCCCTCCAGCGATGCCAGCCACCAGGGTGGCGTAGAAGGCATACCAGACAGAGAAGCCAAAGGTGAGCCACACCAGGAAGATGGCGCCTATTGACATCAGGACGGGGTTCCTGTTCAGGTCCTCAGCATGTGATCCTTGCAGCTGCAGCACATGATAATACTGGTCAAAATGTATACTTAGCCAGCAGGCATCAGGTATGTGTGACGCAAGCAGCTGCAGCACAAGAACCACCAGTGAATTGACAGGACAACAGTCCGAATCACCAGTGAATTGACAGGAAAACATTCCAATTCACCAGTAGGTTGACAGGAAAACAAAGCAAGTCAACAGCGCAGTACAGTCATCGTGTTTACGGTAGTAGGCCAGATGACATAGCAACCTGCCTACTTGTGCTCTTGCCAGACTACATCATGCAGCCAGCAAGAGTAGAGTGTGCGCTGAGCCTTGATCTGACAACACAGGCAAGCGCTTGTTGCTAATCACGTGGCCTTGCAGACAAATGAAAGAATGCAGGAAAGTGTATAATGCTGCATCAGAGACGTGTGAGTGCAAGCCAGGCAGCAACAAGGGCATGTGCTCACGTTCTGGCCAATCTCTTGAGCCTTGGCCTGTGCCTGGGTTGTAACCTCTGAGAACTTGTCCTGTACTTGCCTGCAAGAACAAGGGACACTAGGAATGAGTCAAGTTAGGAACGAAATCACTGTTTAGATGACTGCAAACATGAGGGGTCACAGTTAATCTGTCCAGGTCCATACGTGATATTTTGAATCAGCCTGACTGGGTTTGCACAAGACACTGTTGGTGCATTGTTCAAACAGTGGTGCTTTTGTTCAAACAGTGGGGGATCAGTAGTGCACGCATGCATGCACCAACAGATGACTGCAAAGTTCCGCACTGCAAATATCATAGGCACACAACACAGATTGTCCAAGCACCAGTGTGACATCGCAGCAGATCGCTGAGAAATTCTTTCTGCGGTGGTCAGCAGTTGTTGGCAACCTTTCAAAAGTATGACCATAGGGCTGTAAGCAGATCTGCAAATGTTATAACCTGCAAGAAGGGACAACCGGATACCTGTCTTTTGTTCCAATACTGATGTCCAATTGCTCCTTCTTGCAGGTTATAGTGTTTGCAGATTTGGTTACAGCGCTTTGACAACATACTTCAAACATCTGCTGACAGCGCTTTGACAGCAGAATTCAGACATCTGCTTACAGCGCTTTGATGACACAGCTCGAAAAAAAAACCAAGACATGGTGTTCAAATAATTGAAAGCGCAAAACCCACCTGAGAGTGTCACCTCCCTGTGCCTGGGCAACGCTAGCCAGCTCACGAGCCTTGTCACCCGCCACTGCAGCAGTCTCACTAGCCATCTGCTTGGCCTGGTCAATGTAAGGTTTGGCAGCGTCCATTGCCTGATATGCCTGCTGCTGGATGCCTGCTGCGGCATTGTTTGCAGTACGGCTTGCATCTCTGCCTGCTTGGTTGGCTGCATCACCTGCCCTGTTTGCAGCATCCTTGGCTTGGTACCCTGCTGAGTTTGCTGCATCTTTGGCCTGGTAGCCTGCTCGGTTGGCGGTGTCAGCAGCTGAGCTGTAGGCATCCTGTGCTTTGTCCCCTGCGGCGTTGGCTGCGTCCCTGGCCTGGTAGCCTGCTGAGTTTGCTGCATCTTTGGCTTGGTAGCCTGCTCTGTTGGCGTTGTCAGCAGCTGAGTTGTATGCCCCCTGGGCCTGGCTACCAGCCCTGTTGGCTGCCTGCTCACCAGTTCCGGCGGTGCCTCCAAGCTGCACAAATACCCAGCTCTGTCAGTCAGACAAACTCACATGGCTAATACCACAGTAGCTGTGACTGTTTGGGACAGACACTGATGAGGGCTTAGGCAGCATATTTTGCACAATGTGGCAGCATCTTACTGACTCACAGCACACAGAACAAAAGGAAACATGCAACATGCTGTGAAATGGTCACAACAGATACAACACATCCACATGTCTTTTCTGCCAGTATGGCATCCACAACGATTGAAAGATGTCATGCTCCAAGAGCCACAATATATGTTAAAAAGCAGTGAGTGTTGACACTACAATGCAGCACAAAGGGAACAGCAGACTCATTACCTGATTGGGCACGTAGGCCTTGGCGTTGTTGGCTGCATTGTTGAGAGACTGGCCAACATCCTGGTTGTATCCTCCCACCTGCCACACAAGCACTCTTACAGTCAGCTTGTGTCAAATGTCTAATACAGTATGACATCCTTTGCAAAGCCGTCATTGTTTTTCAGCACACATGCAAAGCCTTTGAAGCAGTGGAAAGCAGCCGCAAAAAGAGGAAAGCCGCAGCAACGCAACGTATGAACAGCTCATATCCATGGCACCCTCTTGCAGCAGTGAGCAGAGGCAGCAGATGCCAGCTGCACAAGTGCAAATGATATGCGATTTGTAACTCAGAGCGTACTCCGTGCATAGCAGCCGTCTTGCAAAGACAGTACACAATCATGGTTGTGTGTTCAGGCATTGATATGACTGGACACTATACCTGAGGTGGCAGGTAGCCCTTGGCTCCCTCAACAGCGTTGGAGATGGCTGCACCAAAGCCTTGCCCAGTTCCAGCACTGCTGGTTCCTCCTGCTCCCTCAGTGAGAGGTGACAGGGCTGGTGCCACCCACTCCTTGCGGGACAGGTCACCCTGCATGCATTGACATGATGGGTCAGTCATGCCCACCTTTGCATGCAGCAGCTTTGATATTGGTCTGGCCAATGTATCTGAATTGCACAATGTCACAATGAAACATCACTGCAGATTCGGTTGCTGCATCAAGTGCAGTAACATTAAAACAGAGATCTGTACAAGAAACTGGTTACTTAGGAGCAGCAACTATAATGCTCCAGACATGCCACACTTTGACTCAAAACTGCCTGACGGCTGGGTGATCAGATACATGCATGCTACATGATCAAGCACATGCATGCCACATGCAAACATGCACCTGGTTCTAATTGTTGCATCACATCCACATGAAACACAGCAACACAATTAACAGTCCAGCAAACACTGTCAAAATGCCATGCTGACTGTACCACAACAACATATGCTGACACTACTCTCATTAGGATATTAGCCAAAATTGCAGAAGCATAGCGAGTACCATCCCTTATGACTAACACATCATGCAAGAAACACACCCACAGACTGGGTAGCGTCACCACAAGCATGTGCATTTACCATTCCTAACATCAACTCGTTATGCAAAGCAAACCGCCATATGGTCAGTAGCATCACAAGTATGTGCAGCTGGCCAGGCATTGTACCTGACCAGTGGAGTGGCCCTCAGTAGCAGCAGTCACCTGATCCTGGGAAGGCAGGTTGTCACCCTGGGAGTTTCCCCCACCCCTCTGGCCTCCTGTAGCTGCAGGCAGCTTGGGGTCCTCCTTGTCATAGTGAGGAATGTTGTGGTGGCCCACAGTCTTGGAACCCACGTAGGCAGCCTGATCAGCAATGCCTTGGTCAGCTATGGCGTGGCTAGCATTGTACTTGGAGTCTGAACCAGTAGTTCCTGACTGGCTACCATAGCCTTGGCCTCCTCCCTGTGACTGACTGCCATAGCCCTGGCCACCCTGAGACTGGCTACCTGACTCAAAGGAGGGAGGGTTGCCAGCTGAGCCCTGCTGGAAGCCAGAGCCTTGCTGTCCACCGGAACTTGGGGCCACACGGCCGTACCCCTGCACACCCATCAACTCTTTAGCCATTGTAACAAGGTTACATGTCAACGCCTTGTAAAACCACAACTGCGAACTCAGTCACACAATATATAGGGGCGATCGGCATTAGATCGCAAAGTGCAGCAGCACAAACTTACTAGAGCCTAGGCATACCTGTCCACTAGCACTACCAACATTCTGGCCGTGGGGCACATGGCTTCCTAGTGATTGGTCAATGCCACGCTGGCCAGTGCCAGATCCACCAAGGCCTGTACCAGTGCCACCTACACGGCCAAAGCCCTGCACCCCAGCGACAATAACTCACATTCCACTTGAGTTCCAGACGTTTGTTTTCCATAATACAGATTTTGTCGTCCATCAAGCAGTAGCCAAAATGGTGAAATCACCTGCTCAGTGGCTGTGCTGACACCCTGTCCTCCTGGAACATGAGCAGATAGAGACTGATCAATACCGGGACCAGCCTCTGGGGCGCCATAGTTGCCCTGATTAGCACCAGAGTTCTGCTGGCCGAAACCCTGAATCAGCAGCACACTGCAGCTTAAATAAGGCGGCCAAAAGCATACACCGAAGAACGAGGCGCAGATGGATGCTTGCTTGAGCAAAAGCAAGAGAGAATCTCACTGATGGATGTGACTTGCGCTCACCTGTCCAGGGGAGGCCTCGTACCCGGTGCCGGATGAGGCTGCAAGCACAGGTAGAACTGTTCGAGCAGTGTTTCAAATATCGACAGCAAACGAATGCACCATATATGATGATGCTGTCACTGCTGTCGGTGTTTGTGGAAGGCAAGGCTACAATTCATACTGGAGCACCTTAGCATGGCAATGAGGCAGATCTGTGACAAAGCCGAGGAACACAACAGAGATCATGATTGCCGTGCATGCCCCAACGATCTTAGCGATTTGCATGAGCTCCAAAGTGTAGTGCAGGCGATGTGTAGCAGGCCGTGCAAGTGCTTACCAAGACGAGCTCCTGATCGCCCTGTGTCTTGTGGTCCGGACATAATGAATGTGCTGTAGGTACGGACCTGCTTGCAGATCGGCGAAACCAAGCGATAAATTCAGATCGGACTTGTTCGGCGGCGATGCTAGCTGTGGTTTGCTGCGCTGTTTCGCTCTTGCTCAGCAATGTTCCGAGTCTCAGTTGGCTTCGCAGTGGATTCGCGAAAGTTGGCCAGATTCCAGAAGACTGCTGTGCCCTCATGCAGTACATTACGCCCAATTATGGAGCTGGCAGTGTTGTATGCTTACATTTACAATTTGCAACAGGATGTATTGCTTATGAGGCTGATCAGAAAGGCACAAAGTCCTGAAGCAAAAGCTGCCTCACATACCATATAATGTCAACAAAGTACAACACCAAAGAGGTGCATGTACCTTTGCATGCAATCAGCACAAAGCTGCCAAAACTCTTCCAGAGTGTGTCATTCAGATTGAACATTCAGATTGAACAGGTTGCTTGGCCATGACTTTGCACCTGGCCTGACCCTGTCAGATCAGTGCATGTGGGGAGCAAGACAACGGCACCACTCCCGTGTAACAAATGTCGAGGTAACAATCATGTCATGTAGCAATCTTGTTGGGTGTATGTTCCAAACTGTGTGCTGGTTCCAGCCAGAAGGACGGCACGTATTTTGATTGAACTGCTCAGCACAGGGATGATTGCTGTGAGACACCTGTGCATGCAGAAAGATGCAAACCTGCAGTGCTGCGCGTGCCTAGCACATGTCATTGTCTCTTGACAAGTACATATCAGTGCCTCCTGAGCAGCAAATGACGCAAGTGAAAAGCCGATATAACCAGCCCTGCCTTACTCGTGCCAGCAACACAGCATGCCTGAGCTGCTAAGGTCTTCATGTACTGTGGGTGAAACTTGACCTGCTTGTACAGTCAACTCCAATGGGACACAACCACAGCTACCGCATCAGGAAAGCGAGCATCTGAGAGAAACTGATACTCAAAGACATTGTGCTTAAAATTCTGCAGATGGTCCTTCAGCTGCATCTTTTGGCACCAAAGGAGCAGAGTGCAATGCCTTTCACACTATGAGTGCCTGAAAGCCCTTTGTGGTATTGACACCAAAAGAGTTGAGGTGTCAGGTCTTAGATGATGTGGGAGCCCTTGGGGGTCCCTTAGGACGTTCACCTTGCTGCCGCAGTTGCCACAAAACCGGAAATTGTCGAAGCAGCTGCCGATGCATACGCTCTTTTACGCATCGTTTGACCCGCTTAGTCGTTACTGATGGTGAAACAGGTTGCACAAACTGCACAGGTCTGCTGTCATGCTCGCCCACTAAGAAACCTGCCTGACGTCATGTCCGTATGAGATGAGCGCTTTTGCTGCTGCAGTGACTCAAATCAAATTGCTCTATCATGTACGGAGACGTCGTACAGCGAAAATGCTGTGACAAGTTGCACTTGGCTCCGAAACCACTTTTCACCACTTCAAGACATGCAACAGCGGCAAGAGGGGGCACCTGAAAAAAGACGCATTAACAGAAACATGCTCCACGATACGACTGATGCCACAGGGCAAGAAGTCGGGACGTCACTGAAAGGTTGACTTAGGTCGTGCATGCACATGCCGATGACGCAAAGCTTCGCTTACTGGACCAGCTGTTGGCTCACACGAGCTGCCCTCTTGGCATGCGTCATTTTGGAAGCTCTCAGCCAGTTTGTTCCAGGACAAGCTGTCACAGGTGCTGTTGTTGTGTCCTTGAACAGTTCGGTGACTCAGGAAGACGCTTGATCATACTGCCTCTGCGCAGGCTTTGGCATCGACACCCTTGATGGCACTTTTGAGATACAGACACAGATTGGTTCCAATAGTCTGCCCTTGCTTCTGGCAGCGTACGACAAAACAGATGCCAGTTCAAGGTTGCTTTTTCCGTTGCTTCCCTTCTGCAAGCATCACGTCTCAGCCTTTTCATGTCGTTCTTAATTGCTGATGCCGCCTCAGGTACAAGTGGCAGGACACTACATCTGTACGGGATTTTGTGAAATTGCTTCCCTCAGAAGTGCATTGCCTCTTCCTCTCCTATGCAGGTGAGTCATTCCTGCTTGACTGACACTGTTTTGTGCCTCACTTACAACTTACATAGCTGTTTATGTGCATCAGCTGCACATTTGCAGTGCAAAATGCTTGTGGAGATGTCAATGCAATCACCTGCTGCAGCAAACAGTGGCTTCCTGCCTTGTATCAATACATGTCTCACACATGTATACAGGACGATGCTGTTGCAAGCTCCTCAAGAAAAAGAATGCTGTTCACGCACTTCACTTCTGCCCTGACACCTGTGAAAGTGCATTGGCTGGATCCACACCCTCTGTCCTTCAGATGAAGCTAAGGCAGACGCAGAATGGATGCAAGCAACAATACGTCATCAAGTCAACCAACTGAACTTCACCAAAGCTGAGGCCCAGCAGTTCTGGACGCATATGCATTTTGCCACCGCCTCTGTGGCAGAGATAGGCCACTGGATCCCTGGTCTACTCAATCAGTGGACATCCCCTCACAAAACCATATCGGTGACTTCTCAGCAAGGTACAGCAGAAGTGCCTGTGCCAAAGTGTCCTGTGCAGCAATGTACAGCAGAAACACCTTTGCAAAGTTGCCCTGTAAAACTTTCATGCCATGCTGCAGTGCCATAGACAGCTGAGTTACAGCTCAACTGCTGAGTTTTGCGTTGCATGCAAAACCTGTTTTGGCTTCCTAAGCATATTCTACATCAAGGTGACTGCCTGCAAAGCAATTTTCAAAACAGCTTGACGTTTGAGTCAGACTCTGTACTTCACCCAT
>JAABUP010004052.1_pt1 | contig 24664 bp, 34 predicted proteins | sample 5559201 | NCBI WGS metagenome assembly JAABUP01 (sample SAMN10711887, study PRJNA513373) | rock metagenome | isolation source: Antarctica rocks | place: Antarctica
CTTTTTCGAGCAGAATTCCCACCAGCTTGGTTTTGTTGCACACCACATACACCTGTGCTTTCAAGCCAGGATGTCTGATGAGTCACAACTGGCTCCACACCCCAGACTGTAAGGTGCTAAATGAAAAGGAAAAAAATGACTAATTGCCATCTGTCTTGCTTTCAGAATGTGCCGGTCCTGCACCTTTGATTTGGACAGTCCGAAGGTCCGCAAAACAGCTGAGTAGGTGCTCTCCCTTGCACGCTGCACCGCTTGCTTGTGCGGAAGTCAGATCAAGGCTGTTCGAGGTATTCATCAAGCGTGGTCATGGACCTGTCGAGCCGATCAACGCGCCTTAGGAGTGACAGTTGCCCCCAATCACATACGGTCAAGCAGCCCGTTCGCGGCAGCATGACCACTATCAGGAAATTACAATGGTGCCACAACACGTTGGAAAGGCGACCGAGTCTTATGACAGGCCTCTCCTCGTCCAGATTTGGCGCTGAGGTCACTGCTTTTGTGTGGAGATCAAACTCAAAACGTCGACCCACGTCCATCTTACGGGTCTCAGCACTGTTTGAGAAGTTTACAGAGCAAGCAATCAAAGGAGTTGTGAGCTCCCAGAGAGAAGCGAAAGGCCTTGGGGCCACCGAGGTGAGAAATCCTGTTTGGCTTGTCCGGTCCTTTTCGAACGAAAAACTGCAGAACACATGTGCTGGTGCTTGTAGGTTGAACCAGAACACTTGCTGCTTGGCATGATGGCAGTCAGTAGCAGCTCAGGCTTCTTTGGCTGCAAAGTATCCCTTGACGCTGCTAGGAGGGAAGTGCAGGCTGCACTTGGTCCTGGCAAAATCAGGCAGCCTGCTTCTCCTCATCGGAAGGATCCTGAGTTTAGCCCACACTCCAAAAAGCTTTTCGAGAAAGCTTGCACGGTATGCTGTAGACAAACAGTAGTCTGCATGTTTTTTGCAGCTGGCTGATGACAGGATGAGATATGTTTGCAGGAGTCAAAAAGAACCGGCATGAGCACCATAACAGTTGAGCACATTGTCATTGCGCTGTTTGCCAATGGCTCTGTCTGCCGAGGAATCATGGCAAGGTAAGCCATCTTTCACACAAACTTGTTGGTGCAGTCATGTTGTGCCTGGTGGTTCTACATGATTCTGCATTTGCAGACTGGGGTACAGTCCAGACTCCATCAAGACAAATGCACACAAAAAGCTGCAAGGTGATCAGGAAGTTGAAGGTCACCGGAAGAAAGTGACGGTGAGATGCTGCATGCTTCAGGGTTACATTCAGGCCCCATCAGGACAAATGTATGCAAAATGCTGCAACAGGTTCTGCTGTCCAAATCAATCTGTGCTGCCAATACCAACATTATATAGCTTGTGTGATTGCAGACTGTGAGCTCCAAGACCGGTTCCAAGTCATTGCAAGAGTTCTGCCGCGATCTGTGTGAGGCTGCATCCAAGAACAATATTGACCCTGTAAGTGTCGCCTCTCCATAAGCCCCGCATGATTGATAATTGGCGTCAATAACAGGAGAAAACATAGCTGATGGTGGTATGCCTTGACCTGCCTTTGCTGTTTGCATCACATGGCATCTTTTATGTGAGTCAATGCATGTGATTGGTATCATGGGCTTCATGGATACAAAATGCGCTAGTACTAGTCACAGCCTGCAGGTGGACGCACAGCTCCTAGTGGGTCACTGCAACATAAAAATTGACATATAGGTCTTTGGGAGAAGCAAAGAAGTTGAGAGGGTGATTCAAGTGTTAGCCCGGCGCTCCAAGAACAACCCAATTCTGCTAGGGGAGCCTGGTGTGGGCAAGACTGCCATTGCAGAGGGCTTAGCTCACTGCATTGTCAAGGGCAGTAGTCCTGGAGGCAATCCTCTTCCTGGCTTCTTGGTCGGCAAGAAGATCCTACAACTAGATGTCGGTTTACTGATAGCTGGAGCTAAGGAGAGAGGCGAATTGGAGAGACGAGTCACCTCAATGCTGGCTGAGCTGCAGAACAGAAAGGATATCATCTTGATGTGAGCCTATGATTGCAGCTTGATCTGGCTATGTTGTGCAGGTTGTTCTTATGTGCCGGCCCTACTCTTCCTGTGCCTGTGGTCCGTGCTAACATGTCTGCAGGCTGTATCACAGTTCTGCTGAACATCTTCGTTCCACAGTCAAACCCAGATTGTACGAAGATCAACCATAAGCTGATAACGATGTTGGGTTTTGCAGAGGCAATGTCAGTAGAGACTATATTGCAATGATGCAGGATCGACGAAATCCACATGCTGGTGGGTGGTGGGTCTGTTCGCAGTGGTGGTCTGGATATCAGCAACTTGATGAAGCCTGCTCTTGCAAGGGGCCAGTTGCACTGCATTGGCGCCACCACTCTGGATGAGCACCGCAAGTACTTTGAGAAGGACTCAGCTTTGGAACGACGCTTCCAGCCAGTCATGGTGAATGAGCCATCTGGGGAGGAGGCATTGATCATTCTAGAGGGCCTCAAGGTCACAGCTTTGCTCTGATTGATCACTCTGCTCTTGGTTTGAGCATACAATGATGCATGTCACACGACCATGTCATGCATTTGAGACAGATGTTTTTATGAAGCTGGCTTTTGAGACAATGATGCGTGTAGCCCCACGTGTTACAAACGCATTGTAGCCACACGCTGTATACAGTGTGGATCTTGCAGAGCGACAGCCCTACACAATGGGTTATGCATCCGAGCAGTCACTTTGCTGATGTATGCTGCATGCATAAACAGTTTCTCTAACTCAAGCCCGGTATCCCTTGCAGGAGCGATACGAGCGACATCACCAATGCATCTATGATGAAGATGCACTGCCAGCAGCTGTCACTTTGTCTTCCCGTTACATCCCAGATCGCTTCCTGCCAGACAAGGCCTTGGACGTGATGGATGAGGCAGCCAGCAGGGTGCGCATCCAAGCCTACACAGCTCGCCGAGCCGCTGTATGGGGCCGGGCTGTGGCAGAGTGGGATCACCTGGTTCAGGTTTTGGATGCCAAAGATGAAGCTGTACAGGTGTCATTGTCTCTCGTCCATACTCACAAGTGCACCTTGCTGCTGCCTGCAATGCACAAGGTATGGATGCAGACATTGCTCAAGACGACTGTGTGAAGTTGAAGCAGCGTCACCTCCAGACTTTCACGGCATGCTTTCCTCATGTGGATGTTGCTCTGAAAGGTGTTGCTATCTCAATTAGTAAGCTGTGCCATCAGAACTGCAGACATGATTTTGCAGCATGTGTCATGGGCAAGATAAGTCAGAAAAGCTGTTTGGACTGAGTGATGGTATGGCTTGTGGCTTGTAGGACGGGCACTTTGAGGAGGCCCTATTATTGCGTGCCCATGAGATGGAGATGAGACAGAAGCTGGGAGGTCCTGCAGACCTGGCACAGAGCAAGATCCCTCGGGTCAGCACTGCCGACGTGGAGGCTGTTGTCAGCGCCTGGTCTGGCGTGCCTGTGGAGCAGATGAGCAGCGATGAGATGAAGCACTTGAGACAGCTGCAGGATTCCCTCAAGGTCTGTGAGGACCGTAATTGCTCATGTTGTTGTCTCCAAAAGCGTCTCACCTTGCAAAGGACCATAGAACACAGGACCTTTGTAGTACACTGGCTTTTTCTTCTCTGTGTGCTAATTATACCATGTGTAGGTTTTCCATGTGCATGGGGACTTGACACAGGTCTAGTCCTGTTGCAAGCACACCACACTCCACGCTCTGCAGCTTCTCCTGGTTTTGCCAATGCTTTGCAAGATGGGGTCTTTCATGGCACAAAACCAGGATCAAGCCTGATCCCAGGTTCCTGTCCAAGGGTGTCACTGAACCTTCTGTTAGATGTGATACAGGAATGCTGGTGTGCAGGCGCGTGTGATTGGGCAGGAGGAGGCGGTGTCAGCAGTTTCTTCAGCCTTGAAGCGGGCACGGGTAGGGCTGAAGGACCCCAACCGACCTATTGCAGCCCTCATGTTCTGTGGACCCACTGGGGTGGGCAAGACTGAGCTCACTAAGGTACACCCTGTAGCCTGCACTGCGTATGTTTTGGCAGCAAGTCCGATCATGTTTGCGATAATGCCATCTGTTTCTGAGCCCCCTTTGACAAAACTAGATAGGCTAGAATTTATGGATGGTGCTGCAGCAAAGTATGTGCTGCATTGGTCACAGCAGGTTGACAAAAATACAAGATGTTCTTGTACATGCAAAGGCATGCAGTGTTGCTGAAGGAGCACATTCAACTGTCAAGCTCAAGCTGACTGTGATCTGCACATGATCTCAGGTGCTGACTGAGCAGTACTTTGGGAGCGCGGATGCCATGCTGCGGTTGGACATGAGTGAGTACATGGAGCGCCACTCTGTCGCCAAGCTCATTGGCGCACCACCAGGTGTGCGCTGCATACTTCGTCACACAAAGGCATCCAGTCCAATAAAGCACATGCTTTGTGTAAACCTATTCAGGTAGATGAGTGCTTTCCTGAACATTGTGTTGACCTTTCAGGGTATGTGGGATATGGAGATGGAGGCAAACTGACTGAGTCTGTGCGGCGTAAGCCCTTCTGTGTGCTGCTTCTAGACGAGATTGAGAAGGCACACCCGGATGTCTTCAACATCCTGCTGCAGGTCACCATGCTGCCTCTTCTCACATGCCTTTGCGCTCGACTCATCATTGACTGTTTTGCATTGTCCTGTTTATCCGACAGCATCTGTCACGAATGCATTGCCAGTCAAAGTTTAGCAGCCTTTTGCGTGCATAGGATGGTCACAAGTTGTGGCCTCATTCAGGACACTCCTGGTGTTGTCACCCCTTGCATGTTTTGAGGCAAATATACACAGGCCTGAGCTGCCTCAGAATCACATTGCCAGCAGTACCTTGCAGACAGTGTGCATGCTTGACCACAATGCTTTCCTAACACAGGTATTGGAGGACGGGCACCTGACAGACAGTACTGGCCGCAAAGTGTCCTTCAAGAACTGTCTGGTTGTCATGACCAGCAATGTGGGCAGCAGTGCCATTGCTGGACGCGGCAGCTCTCTAGGCTTTGCTCTCCCAGGCGCTTCTGCAGAGGATGACCAATACAAGCGCTTGCACTCATTGGTCACAGATGAACTCAAGGTGCGCCCTGTTTCTTGCCCCAAGGACTGAACCAAGTGTGCTATGTTGACCATGTATGCAATTGGCTCTCTTGGCGCTTGGACATCTGCATGCTTTGGCACAGTGCTATGTCAACATGCACAGCTAGCATGCAATTGCTGTTCTGTAGACAAGGCACAGGACATCAGCTTCTAGACTTTGCCATGTTTGTTTATATGACAACAATTGAGATGAGGTGTGTGCCAACATTACTGATTTAATTTAATGATGTTTGAATGCATCTGCTGCTTATGTGCTTATGTGATCTTTACTCAAACTGGAGAGAGTCTGAGCACTGTGCTTGATGCAGGCATACTTCCGGCCTGAAATGCTGAACAGATTAGATGAGGTGGTCGTGTTCCGCCAGTTGGATAAGCAGAGCGTGCGCAGCATTGCTGACCTGGTTCTGGCAGACACTGCTTCCCAGCTTGCTAAGCAAAATATCAAGCTTGAAGTGTCCCCAGCTGTCATGTCTAAGATTGTTGAGGAGGGATATGATCAGGTACTTCTGCTCCCTGCAGCACCCAGTTCAACTTCCATCTGATCTCGTCTGCATTGCACTCTCTGTTTTTGTTGAAGGCATCACGCAAGCTTGTAATGTGGGCTCCAGCTTGTGACTTGTAGAACAAACTTAGATAGTGCACACAATGCAGGAACATTTTCTGAGATTTCTGTTGAGTGCAGGCATATGGAGCAAGGCCTTTGAGGCGAGCAGTGGCGAACTTGGTGGAGTCAGCGCTGAGTGATGCACTGCTTCACCATCACATCGTCAACGGGGATACAGCCATTTTAGAATGTGATGCTGCAGGCACTGTGCTTGTCTCAGTGCAGCGTGCTATGCCGTTTGAACCCCTGCGGAACTCTATTGTTAACGCAGATGGTTTGCTGCACAAACTGAATGCTGACCTGGAGAAGGACATTGTCAATGCCTGAGATCCAGGCAGAGTAGAACGCTCTGGACAAGACGAATGAACCCATTTGGCTTGCATGATCCTTTGCAGGCTTGCCAGCTTTTGTTTGTACACTGTACCAAGGTTTTGTGTTTTGTATCAGCTTTAGCCACATCCTGTATTTTATTTGACTGGTCTTAGCGGCCAAGTGTTAGTGTGTCTCGTCCAGGAGGTGATGTTGCCATAGGTCAAGGTGCAGTCAAAGCTATGTTAGCGTGTCTCGTCCAGGAGGTGATGCTGCCATAGGTCAAGGTGCAGTCAAAGCTATATAGGCTAGAGAAGATCAAGCATTACGTGTTTATAGGGACCCAAACCAGCATGATCAAATGTTGCTACTATGTTCTGACTTACTGTATTAGGTGAAGATGAGACTTGTACAAGTACGCTACTTGTTTTAGGCCCTTACATGTACATTGTATAGCCTTCAGACAGCAAAGGATGTATACTTTGTTGCTTTAGACAGTAACGCCAGCATCATGCAAATATGACGATCTGTAAGCAACAAGTTGTATAACGAGACTAGACTGACAGCTCTTCCACATGTGATGTAAACATTAGTATAAGAGCTTCAATACCTCCGTTTGACACAATAGTCTGAGTGCTTCAACGGCGTCTTGCTATGCATTCAGTGCAATCCCATATATCTGAACCATCAGATGCTACCCCAACAGTGCCAGGCCAGCCTGGCCAAGGGCAGCAGCTGCAGCCAGCTCATGTGCAACTTTTCTTCGCTCATAGTACACTCCACAGTCCAGAGAATCGCAGACAATGCCCCCAGTCTGGACCTGTCTGCCACCACCACCGTTGCAGTGCAAGCAAATTCGCACAAGCTGCACATACTGACGTTCCAAACGGCCGGAGCGCGCTGTCAGGACTGCTGCTGCCAGCTGAGGGTCCAGCTGACACTGATCACATAAAGGTTGAGCAGCATGTGTGAGCCCATCACATACCTGCAGTGAGACAAATCAATTTTGTGACAACTGGAAGCATCATGCTAGGTGTAGAAGCATGTTCACTTACTGCACAGTGCCGTGACAGGTAGTATCTGTCAATGGTACCAACAATGCCTGCAGCAGCTCTGCCAGGGCCAAGGTGTTGAGCAGCAGGGCCCTGCTGCATGACGGCATTGGCCCCCTGAGGCCTCTTCTGGGGAAGCAACTTCTGGGGCCGCGGCATAGCAGCAAACCAGGCACGCAGGTCAGCACCCACTAGGCTGAAGATACGCTCCAAAGCTGGAATGATCTGCAATGCACACTCAGGACTCTGTCATCTCAGTGCAACCATTCTGAATTCTTTGTCCTTGAGGAGGACAGCATGACATACCCTGACCAGCCCAGTTGCCTACGCTGCAAATGGCAATTGTCCTGCCTGAAATCATGGCACAAGACTGCACCCACAGCAAGCCCTTCTCAGACAACAGTCAGCAGGACAGCAGTGATGGCAATCTACCTGTTTGGTGATGTAGTAGATGGAGTGAAGGCGAAGGCGGGAGGAGGACTCCACTAGGGCGTGAGGGCTCACCACCATGTCCACCAAGCGAGCACCTGCACTACCTCGATGTGTCTCAGGCAAGACCTGGGACCCATGTATTCATGGAAGTACAGTTGCTGGATGCAGTCTATGAAAGGATGCCCAGCAGGTTGATCTGTGTTACAGGCAGATGTCCGACTGCACACTTTTGACTTCACAGTCGGCATGCAAGACAGATCAACCTTGGCCTGTGACAAAGTGCAGATCTTTCCAGACAAGCCTATTGACAAGGCAAGAGACAGTTTGAGTAGCGTAGCATGCCTGGCTCGCCATAGACGACGACGTAGGGGACCCTCTCAGCAAAGCGGGGCTCAGCCCTGGGGTCGGTGGCCATGGCTTTGGCAGCCACAATGGCAGCAGGCGGCACGACTGCAGCTTTGGGGGAGTAGGTCCCCAGCCGCACCTCCTTGGCAAACACAAAGTCCTGCACACTCACCCTGTTGGCCAGAATCTTGTGCCACTGCCGCTCCAGGTATTCCTTCACCTGTACACCAGCCATACCAACTCTTGCTGTCATGCTGCACCTAAGCCTGCTGCATTTGCACATATCAGCAGCAGCATTGCACTCTTGTGTGGGCAGCAAAGACCTGCACAGTCTGGAATTTCACAAGTCACACAGTGTTGTCTGACCTGTGCCGTCTTGTATGCAGCAGACAAGCAACACCTGATGACCTGATGTCTCAGACTTTGTGGCAGCTCAAATCAGCATGTTGCACTTGCAAGCAGGAGTACAAGTGCAGGTGGGAGAACGAGTCACAGATGTTGGCTCTGACCTCTGAGAGGTCTCTAGTAGCAAAGAGCAGGCGCAGGCTGCGTTCCATGGTCTTGGCGACTGCTGGGCATGTGTCGCGTCGAACTGTCTCTATGCCCTTGGCATCAAACCCAGGTGTCACCTGCATCCAAAAATGTTCGCATGTCAGTACTGTACTATAAACTAGAATTTGCTATTTCTGAGAGAATTCTCAAGCTGCAGCCTGCTTTGTCCACAGATGTACTGTTTGCATGCACCAAGAATGCAATAAGCTGCAGCTGAGGGTTCCTGTCAAGTGCATATGATATGCTAGCAGGTGATCTGTTGCAGGTGATCTGTTGCAGGGGCGTAAATGGCAGATATGAGCATCGTATATAGTTGCTGCATTCAGTTTGCTCCATGTCTTTGGACTAGGTGCAGATGAACAGATAGGCCAGCAGCACACAGGCTTCACATCATTGCCACACGTCTGTAATCTTGAGGACTCAGGTGTAGGCTTTGCATTATGCTTGGCAGACACTGGCATGTACAGACTACCTGGCTTGGGGTTTCATACATGTACCCCACATACCGCTTCTTGGTCAGCAGCACACATGGGTGGTACACCTTCTCAAATTTCAGGGTGACGGGTGGCGGGTTTGATGCAGTCACTTCACGAGCAATCTCTGCACCAATCCTGAAAGCCTCCTCCCGTGATCTGCAAGCATACCATTCAATCACACCTGCCTGCTGCTGACCACTTTGCTTTGTCACGTGCAAGCCCACCTCTGCTGTTCAGCTGTGTGCACTGCAGCACAACCCACAGGCCCAATGAAAAGGACATCAAGACATTGGCTCGCGTAACTTACTGTGATAACAACAAAATGAAATGAACAATCTGCTGAGCAATGCTTTGCAGGACCTGCAAAGAAAGTCAGAGGAGGCATGTGCAGGGCTGCCTGGAGTGCAAGCTGACCTGCCAGGCAGCAGCACAAACATGGAGTCAGTGTCACCGTACACAACACGCGCTTTCCATTTATCACTGGCCTCAACCATGCGGATGGCATTCTCCAGAGTCTCCCTTGCAGACTGTAGCACAGCAGATACTAGTTATGGGATCAATCATACCTCACACATTTACTTTTATCATGTGTTTGTAGCCGATACCCTAACAGTACTCACTGCGACTGCATATTGGCTTTTTCACAATGTTTGGCCTTGTCAGCATGACAGAGACAGAGGAGCTGTTGGATTTGACAGCTGCAAACCGTCTACAATGCATGGATGGATTGCTGTAGCTTTGCAAAATGGGGGCAGAAAACTAAGCTGTGCTGACGCAGGTTCACAACTGCCTGCAATCACTCTGCCCAATACTAGATTACATAACATAGGATGACAAACATCTGTGTCACGGTGTCAGATGCTCATGGCCGGTGCAGCATTTGTGATAATCAGACACAGTCTTCGTTGTAGGTGAGCTGACCTGAACAATGGAGTCGGCAATCTCTGCCATGGGCATTCTGCCTGAGAAGCCAGCAGAGGTGTAGCCATATGTCACATTGGCAATCAGCTTCAGACCAAACTGTCGTGCATTCATCACACGCTGCAACACAACATGTAGGCACGTTGTACTTCTTTCCTTGGAGATCAAGATACATCAATGCATACCTCAGCCTTTTGACATTTGAAAACCTTGGTGTGCACTACAAAAAATGCTTGAGAGGTATCATACATAGGCTCTGCAATTCCCATGACAATCAGGGCTGCTCCAAGAGCACACTGGCAGGCAGGGAGACAAGCTTGTGAGTCAGAGCAATTGGCAGCAGGCTGAGCTGAGTGAGAAAATTCCGCAGACAGATATGAGGCAAACCTGCAGGACTTTGTGGGATGCTGGAGTGCTTTTCATGGCTCCCTTGACCATGATGCGAGTGGACAGGATCTCCTGCAGCAGGCGTGGCACAATGCCTGGCCGAGCTTCATGAGGCAGATACGCCACCCCATTGGCAGCAATCACCAGCCTGCATTTTCACCAGCAGCACTTCAGCAGAGGTTCGTGACTATGTCCAGGTATATGGTGTTGCATCAGCCATCAAGGCTGGGATGCTGAATATACTCATTTTGGCATACCAGGAATGTGAACACAGCAATAGAATGGAAGCAACAGCCTGGCAACAACTGACTGGTAGAACAATCAGAATGGTGGCAGCAACTGCAGCACAGTGGCTGTGGCCAGCAACAGCATCAAAGTCACAGCAGCGTCTGCGACCACATGCTAACTCACGAATTCTCGCATAGGAGACACATCAGTATGCTCACTTGTCAGGGGCATTGAGCCCAGTGAGGGTGCCTGGGGGAACAGCATAGTTGGCAGCTCCCAGCTTGACTTGCTGGCCAGCTGCTGCAGCGTGTGCCGGGCGGCCCACCACTGTGCTGTAGCAGAGGTTGTAGGCAATGATGATGGAGGGGTACAGCGACTGGAAGTCCAGCACCAGCACCGGATCTGTGTAGAAGCGGGATTCCGGCTCCAAGATGAGGGGGACTGCTTCCATAGCAGGCTGATTGGCCACCTGCAGTGTTGTGTACAGGGATGGTAGTCCAGTGAGAGAGCATGGCATGAGTACGTGCTTGCATATGCATGTAAGGCCGTAAGTGCATCGTATAAAAAAGGGGGAAAGTGGCCATGGCAGCGGGTTTGCAGTGGGCACAGGTAGCCTCCAAAAGTCTGTATCCCCCGAGCATATGCAACAAGATATAAAGGCATCACAATGATGGTTGTGAGCTTGATGTCTTATGCTGCAGAGCAGCCACGATGCAGATTTCAGTGTAGAATGTCACAGATTTGCTCCGGTCTGATCAATGTGCCAGGCACCGATTGTGCAGACGGCACTGTGTCATGCTTGACATTACCATCTCAAGCATATGAGGCCATCACAGGTGTTCCTTGAACATGATGAAAGCAGAGATGGTGAAGCGAGAGGGCGGGGGGCGGGGTTGGGGGGGGGGGGACCCACCTGTTCCTTGGCAGGTGACAGCATGAGGTAGTTCTGTGTGTGGGCCAGGCGCACCATCATGCTCTCCACACGGTACTGGCTGCCCCGGGACAGCACACTGAAGAAATCGATACCAAAGGCACGAGCCAGCTCAGCAGTGCGACCTATGAGGTCCAGCTGCTCAAGCACAGCTAGGTTGAGGCGGGTGCGCCGCAGCCAATACTGCAAGCATCGCCACCGACCACCTGTCACAAAATTGACCATCAGGCAAAGTTGACCCGGCATGAGGCATGCCAGGGGTGCAGCAGCTAAGAGGCTTTAGCTGGTGCTAGACAGTGGCCAAAGTAGAGTGCCATAAAGATTTGGGGACAAAGGCTTCCATGCTCTGTGGATCTGTGAAGCCTTCCTGGCCCCCTTTGTGTGAATACAACAACACCCAGCTGTTGCTCTGTGTTACATGCCCGAGTGCAATGCTCTGCAGCCGGACCTAAAGCTCTTCGAGTCACATCCCAATCAAGGCGCTGTTTGCAAACGCTGGTCACCAGAGGCGTGGCGGCATACAGGCCAAAGGGTGCAATGACAGTATGTTGGTGATGGTGAGTCCAGGCATGGAGTGTGACATGTGCAGACCTGCAGGGCCTGCATTGAACCATTGGGTGAGGACATGAGGCTGCACATGCGGCGTGCGCAATTGCAGCACTGCAGCCACACATGATTCAAAGGTGTAGATGTTGAGCTTGAGCTCTGAGCGCAGTATGCGCCAGACATTGAGGACGATGCGGCCGGTGCAGTGGATGCCGCTTGCATGCAGAGCCCCGTACTCATCATTCTGCCTGTCCTTGGGACTCAAGACCTGCAAGAACAGCAACCATGCGTCACTCCTTGTTGCAAGAGCTGGTAGCGTCTGCATGCAGGTGGACATTGTCAGTCTTGATGTGCACTCAATGTGCTTGTGGGCTGAGACTTTTGCAATCTGTGCATGCTTTGCTTGTTGCATATGTCAACTTGCAGACGGTTGTTTGGATCTGCAGATGGTTGCTGGATACCATATCAGCAAGACAGTTGCTTGCAGTGTTTATGTCTATGACAGGAGCTCGCCAGTTGCTCAAAAGATGCAAATAGCGACAACATACCTCAGGAGTTCTGGATACAAGCTTGAGCAGAGCCAACTCCATGGTTGCGGCGCGATCTGCCAGGTAGCCTAGAGACCCTTTCTGCACCTCAAACCCTAGGATGATGTCAGGGTCCAGGGACTGCGTCGCCTCCACAAAAGCTTCCAGCAACGCTTTCTCAGACTGAAACACCTCCACCTGCAGACAACTCACTAAAAGTTCAGCAATCCCACAATCAGTCACAGCCTGATGTCCCTTTGCTTCAGCAGTTTCCAACAGACCACTGTTCAAGTTTGATACCCACACTGTGGCTGTCAGTCAGATATATCAAGTCAAGTCACATGCATTACGAGCATGATTAAACAAGCAGGACCCCCACGGTGTTTGCTCATGACGCCTTTTGCTGTCAGATTTAGGTATACGTGGCAGGTTCTTGGTGCATCTGGTCAGCAACACTTGCCTGCACATGGTTCATTGCGTCTTTGGGGGCCTTCCCAGAGTCATCAAACAGCATGATACGTGCTGTGTACAGCCCATCTGGACACTCCTCTACATCATCCATGACAGCCAGAACTACGGCTCTGACTGCATCATAGCGTGAATCTGGCAGCAGACTACCCCTGCAACAAAGCAATCCAAAGTGTTTGCTCCCATCCAATCTAGGGATTAAGTTGTGAGCGTGATTGCAAGTGGCACAAGCAGCCAAAGCAGCAACTGCTCAAGCTGCATGTTCTGTGATCATGCAGCCTGTGCAATAACTGTCCACTGACTTGTGCTAAAGGACAAGTCCATGTGCCGGCCTCGCACAGCTTTGTGCTTTGTGAGTGCATAAGCTGTACAATACGTCAAATGAGTGCATCTGGATTGGTAGGTAGCAAACCATGAAGAACTCAAGAAAAGACTGCACATCATCATAGTGCTTGATGGCGCTGGAACTGGGCTTTGTAGCAAAGCTACCTGGTGTCTGCATGGACCTCAATGCTGAGCAGGGTGAGCTGCTGTCCCTTGCCAGGCACCAGCCTCCTGAAGCCAGCTTGACTGACAGGAGTGGGCCCTGACACACCACTCACAGGTGATGGAGGTGTGATCTGGGACACAAGGCCCTGCCTCTGCTTGTTCTTAGGTCCTCCCACACCAGTAGCAGCACCACTGCCAGCGACATTTCCAGCAGCAGCAGCAGCAGCAGCTGGAGCATTAGCTCTGTTGCCTTGAAAGACAGCAGGTCGTGGGACGGGAGGGGCCATTGCACCTGAGCGTGTCGGCTCGCCTGCACAGTTCCACTTTTCAAGTCAGTGCTGGGGAGCCCAGCCACAACATTGTGGCCCAAGCAAGGCACTTCAGCTCAGACAGAGATCCAGTACTGCTACTTCAATTTACAGCAGAGCTACTGGCGTGGTTGCACAGCAGCTGGCTCTCTGCAGATTTCCTTTTGAGCAGCTGCAAAATCTGTTGAGCACAAGCAAGGACCCTGTTTCCCATTTTCCAAACAAAGACACGCCTTGCCACAGCTTGATCACTGTCAAAAGTGTGCTCATGTTGTTTGTGTGTTTCATATACAGGAACTTTTGGGTGCTGTTGCCTTCTCCCATGTCCATGTGGGCTATATGGGTCTAATGACTTTAACAGTGGGACCATAGGCATGTACGTGCTCACAGGAGTCAAGCAACAAATCATGAATACCTGCTGCGTTTTGTTTTCTTGAGGGATTTTGCACATGCTCTGATTGTTGGTGCTGTTGCTGCTGCTGTTGCTGCTGCTGCTGCGGCTGCTGTAACTCTGCTGCTTGGCTGGAAACTGTTGGGTGCGAGTGGTGGGCAGCATGCAAAGCGGGCCCTAGAAAAGTGCCTTCAGTGGCCCACTGGGTCTGCGGCCGCCCAGACAGGGCAGCAGGCTTGAAAGCTGCTGGTGTGGTGTAGAAGAAGCTGCGTTCATCATACTTGGGTGAGGCCGGCCGCACTTCTTCCTCTTGCTGCACAAGCAACCATGCTTTTAGGAGTGAAAGATACAAAGTAGCATACACAGATATTCTGGATGCATGTTGTCAAGCACTGGAAAGGAAGGGGGATCATAGAGCAGACCATGCACTTTTCTACAATCGGTCTGCACTGTGTGCAATGCTGATGCTATATGTATTGCAACCACCGCATCTTACCCACCATGTGCATAGGCAACATGAGAAGCTATGCATTCATAGGTCACCTCTTGTTCTTCCTGGTGCAGTGGGGCTGTGGCCAGACGTCTGGGGGTGGTCATCGGGGGCCTGGGGTGGCTGGCCTGGGTAGCCATGTACGGAGTGCCTAGCAGGCTGCTGGCAACATCCTCTTCAGAGTTCTGTAACAGCAGATTGTGCATACTCAAGACATGCCATATTGGTTGCTGCTTTGGCCAGGCAGCCATTGCGGCAGTGCTGCACAGAGCAGCAAAGACAGAGACACTGCTTTATAACCACCACAGCATCCCTGCAGCTCAGCAAAATGGCATTATCATGCAACAGCTTTGACCGGAACGAGTTCAAACGCATGCATTGGGTTTCAGACTATGCTGCACATGCAGCCAGGATGCTTGTTTCCATGCAGGTCATGCTGACCTGAGTGGCTGAGGCCTGCAGTGGCACAAGGCGGCCAGTGTTAGCATCCATCACAAAGCCACTGCCTGCTGCAGCTTGTGCTGCTGTAGACGTCGCTGAAGCAGCAGCAGCAACACCCCAGGCAGCATGCATGGGCTTGTCAGCATCCAGCCAGTCATTGATGGCCTGCTGGGAAGGAGGCAGGCGCGCTGGCACATGCTTGAATAGCTTAGTTGGGGCTGTTGGACGTGAGGGTTGCAGCTGTTGCCGCATGCTGCCTGCAGCCTTCAAGCGTGCCATTGGTCCTGTGCCGCCTGTGGACAGTCAACCATGCAGGCTTCAATACGAGCCATTGTCAGCATTTAAGTCAGGCATTGCACCCCTTTAAATTAGTCACAGCTGAAAGGTCGTGCCTGTTACTTTCTCCAAGATACACAGAGACGAGTCTTTCAGCGCAGGCAAATGGTAAAAGTGCAGATGCCTCTCTAGAACATGCACTATATGCTCTGAGACATCAAGCAAAGAGATTTAAAGGGACATGATGAACAAAGCAAAGCCAACAGACAGTGTGTCCAAGCATGGAACTGCCAGTGTTTTGCTTATGCATGAACCACACCTGGAACATTGTGTCTTGTGAAGAATGGCAGATTGCCAACTGCTGAGGAAGGCACCTTGAACTCCAGACCAGCAAATACCACTGGCCTGTCTGGCACATCCTCAGGGTTGCCATAGAAGGCCTCAGGGTGGATGATTGGCAAGATGGACTGCTCAGCCATGCTCTTGTCCAGCTCACTCTGCGCTACCACTCAAACAGTTGCAACCAATTTCATCACAGCCCCTTTGTGAATGGAGTGAATGTGTGAAAGGCAATTCAGTACTCAAGGAAAGATGTACCATGCAGCTTACATGCAACGCTGATGAAGGCATGATGTGTCAAGGGTACAGGTCCACAGCTCAGCCAAGCATTGAGCATTGGGCAAGCTGTTTGCAGGCATACAGCTTCTCCAAGACTCAGACAGGCAATTGTACAGCATTTGACTGTTAATTATTATAACCAGCGTGGCAATGTACAGCGGCTTGAGCAAAGTTCTACCTGTGTTGGTGCGCGCTGCTTGTACCTATGTGGAACAAGATCATCTGTCAGACTGTACGTTGGGCTGCCACCGTCAGGATCTGGATCACCCGGCTGATCATCATCCTCAGATTCTAAATCATGTTTGTCCGGATCATTCATATCATCATCTGGAGGTGAGCCATGGGGGTTTTGAATCCTGCTGGGATCATCATGTCGGCCATCTGGATCGGCAGTGTCATGATCCTCAGACTTTTCAGATGGGTCTTGGGGTTCCTGACCGCTGCCATGATCAAGCTCGGCATCCTCCGCATCGAGATTGCCATCACTCAGATCCTGATTGGCTTGGCCACCAGCAGCGCGGACAATGTCAGAGCTCTGCTCCACACCTTGCATATTAGGCTTTGAGGCTAAGCTGTCCCTGCCAGGGCTTGCAGTGCCAACTCCTGCTATGTGGCAGGGATGGGCACAATCATTCTTGGCGGGTTCACCTGGAGGTGACTGTCCAGTGCACCTGGTGACAGCCTCGACTGCAGCAGTGGCAGGCTCCAACTGTGGCGCTGGTAGGCCCACTGAGGCTATCTGCCGGGCATGTGACGCACCTGCCTGTTCTGCTTCAAGTTGTGGTGCAGAACTCCCTAGACCAGTCGTGCAGGAAGGGGGCTTGTCAGCAGAAGGTGGTGAGCCTGAGTCCAGTAGATGCAAAGACTTTCCCTCTGACAAAGTGGCAGCTGACTGTGACGGCTCATGAGCATTGACACCCTGAGAAGTTGGTAGCTGGAGTGAAGCTGTCACATGACCTAGTTGTGAGGAGGTGTGGGTGTGTGGGGGCCAAGGATGTGTGCTGGGGCTGGTCTGTCCTGCTTTGGCACTTCTGGTTGAGCTATCATCTGAAAGAGACAGCCTGAGTGTCAGCTCAGGTACAGGAAGTACCTCTTGACACTGCAACTGCAATGCCTGTGGCTGTGACAGCTGGGATAGATGGTTTGCATCATGTACGGATGCAGGACCTGGGCTGCCATGCTTTACTGGAGGCACATTGCCTGCAGCGTCGTAATCTGCTCCAAAGAGGGCTGGGCTGCTATGTTTTGCTGGTGGCACACTGCCTGCGGTGCTAAAACCTGCTCCAAAAGGCAAAGGCATGCTGTAAAGGGTTGCAGCCTGAGGCAGGAGCCTGTGCATGGGTACAGTCTGATCCCTGGGGGTGTCCTTGACACTAGTCCTTGGCGTACCAACAGCTGCTGACTGAGGCGTGTCCTTCACGACCAGCAGTGAGGGTGTGACACCATGCTGCACTTGTATGTGCGCCTGTGCATGGGGCATCATGACTGGTGTCAAAGCTTCTCCAGAAGACGGTGTGCCTGCTGCGTTCAGCCTGTCGCTGAATGTTGGCATAGGGTGCAGTTCCTGATCAGGAATGTGAGGAATCTGCCCTGGTGCTGGGGTTTCAGCAACAGTCAGGGCCGCAGATTGTTGAGGCTCATGTTGCTGCCCAGCCGCGGCATGCATAGGACGGTGAACTCGTTCAGCTGCCAAAGAAGCCACAGGCTGATCTTGGGTATGTGAGACTGCTGGGTCTGCTTTGCTGTGGTCCTGTACAACAGATGCAGGTTGAGCTGCTGACTGATTGGGTGCATAACCTACAGCTGTGGACTCAGGACCCAGCAGCTGCCCAGGTGCTCCAACAGAGAGCGGTGAATCCCTCACTGGATCAAGCGCATCAGGTGGAGAAGGCTGACTGTCTGAAATGACAATCTCCAAGTCATCAGGCATGCCAGCTGTCCCTGCAGCTTCTGACACCTGGTGGTCATGACTGCTGGTGACTGGTTGAACCAAGTTTTGCTCCCAAGCAAGCTCATTGCACGCCCTGCCATTCTGAGGAGCAGGCTGTGAGCTTAGCTGAAGTGAAGGATGGGCTGGCTGCGGCATTGCTGCCTGCTGCTGCGCCTGTAGTCCCTGTGCCCATGCCAGGTCACTGGTAGCCCTGCTATCAGACACCAACTGCGATGGTAGCACTCCTGGATGTAATGGCTGTGAAGGCATCCCCTGTGCCCACCTGCCATCACTGGTAGCTCTGCTATCTGGAATTATCTGTGACGCAAGCACCTTTGCATACAGAGGCTGTGAAGGCACAGCCTGGCTTTGCTGCTGCCTGTTGCGCCATAGCCAGTCGCTGGTGGCACGGCTGTCTGAGATGATCTGAGAGGCCATCGGAGCCTGGACTGGAGGACCTGCAACTGTTGACTGGCTGGGCTGGTGACTGACTGCACTGCCCTGCTGCTGACCTATGATGGCAACCTGAGAGCTGGTCTGATGCACATGTTGGGTTTGCCCTGGGTCTTCTGTGCATGTGTGCATGCCTCTGACACAGATACCAGGATGGTCTGCAGCCGCATGCTCCAGCAACTGTGGTTTTGCCTGGAAGCCCCTGTGTGTAGGAACAGGTGGCAAGGACCAGGAGGGTAACTGTGGCTCAGACTGAAGGCCTGCTGCAGGCACACGCTGTCTGTTGTGTTCTTGCTCTGGGGAGCCTGCAGCTACCATGGCAGTGCGTGCTGCAGCAGCCAGCAGCACTGCATGCTGGACAACATGCCTGCTGCGCCGCCTTCTAGGACGAGGGTTTGGCATAGCAGCTGAATTGAGAGGGGGTGGGGGGAGCTGGGCTGCGTTTGTGGCTCTGTCAGCTTTGCCTGACTCACTGTCAGGCAGGGCACTATCTGCAGGGGGCGCGCTGCTGACTGTACTTGCCAGGGGAGGAACATGTGCGGAATTAGAAGCTTGCTCAATTTGGGCTGGCTTAGACACATCACCATGCCCTGGCTGGGGGGCTGGCCGCTGACAGACTTGCTGTCCTGATGTGCTTGGAGAGGCAGAACTGAGGGAGTCAGAGTCAGCAGCGCCGTCCACCTGTGGAATCACCTCTGCTGTGCCACTGTGCTGCTGCTGCTGCTGCTGCTGCTGCTGCTGCTGCTGCTGCTGCTGCTGCTGCTCATGATCAGTTGACCCCCCTGTGTGCCCTGAAGACTGTTGCTGCTGCTCAGCAGGCTGAGGAGCTGCTTCTGAATCTGTATGCAACTGCTGTGCAAGTACACCTTCAAGCTCAGGCTCGTCTAGCACATCACAGTCCTCATGGCTATCAGAGAAGCTGTCATACTGGAAGTCGATGCCTGTGTCTGCTTGAGGATGCGCCGCTTCTGCAGGCAAACTCAAGGGCGATGATTCCTGCTGCTGCTGCTGCTGCTGCTGCTGTTCAGTTGCTTGCCTGCGCAGCGAAGGTGGAGGCTGGTTCTGTGATGTGGGGCGCAGACCTTGATGGGCAAGTGGTGGGTGTGTGTTGACACTATCCAGCAGCTGTGTCCAGCCAGACCTGGCAGGCCCACCAGCAAACACACCTGTGGCTTGCCTGCCTGCCAACCCATCAGCGTTTAGTGCTGCAAGCATAAACCTCTGTCTGTATCTTGCTGACCTAGCCAAAACACTTACACATCAACATGATCATTGGCAATCCCTGGTTTTCATGGCATCTGTTGAGCACCCTTGCAACCACTGCAGGCAATGCTGACCAATGCAGAATGAAATCAAGAGGGTGCAAAGATGCCATGCTGGTCAAGGCACAACTGCATGATGTGTTTACCAGCTGGCTGCTGGTCCTCTTCTTGCATGTCAGCATCTCTGATGTCCTGTGCCAGAGCCCCCATGTCCTCGATGTCTGCCTGATCTGCAGGCTGACGCAACTCAGGCTTGGGACCAGCAGGGGGTGCCCCATCCCCTGAGTCCCCTAGCTCATCTGCAGAGTCACTGAGGTTGCCTTCTGAAGGCTCAGAGCACTGCAATATGCCCTGGATCTCATGCTGTGAGTGGGACAGTCGGCTCATCCGTCGCTGTCTCAGTCTTTGCAACACCTCCTGGAGAAGCAAGCCTGGCTTCAATCAGCAAGCTGCGTGCCAGTTCTGTCCCTCCGGACATTATTCCAGCCTTTCGCTATGCATGTTACACTACTTGCACAGTGTACTGGATTTTGCAAAAAACATTCATCATTCACAATGGACTCAATCTTTGCACCTCAGGCCAGCTTGATACGCTAGCACACATGCTCAGCTGCATCACAAAGCGGCTACAATGGCAGTGCTTTGGCCTGTGCGGTCACATGCCATACGCAGGAAAGCCTTGTCAACAGAAAAGGTCGGTGTTGTGAACCTGCTGAGATGAGCGCTGGCTGCTTGACTTGGGAGTGGGTCCAGCCTGGTCAGCCAGTGCCATGAGCATGTCACCCTCCTCATCTGATGACCCTTCATCTTGCCTCATCCAAGCCAACAGCTCCTGAATCTCGCGGTCTGCCTCCTGATGCAAACAAAGCATGCTGTCATCATCTGGGCCTAGCCAGCACTGCTGTCAGAGCGCATGTATCTGATTCAGATAAACCCATCTGAACTCTTTATACTCAATGCAACACACTACTTGAGATAGTATAACATGCTAAACAGTACAAGCAGAACCAAACCTGCCCAGAGCTGAGCCTTCCAAAAGGATATGCGCACATTAGGCATATGAAGCTACCTCTGTGTTTTGAGTGGCTTGTGATGGAGCGTGCATGCCAGCTGCTGCTAGAGGTCTGGTCTGGCTTGCTGGCACGTCAGCCTGCCTGATATTGGTGAGAGTGTTTGCCCTGGTGGCGGGTGTAGCTGCCAGGGGGCTGCCTGTCAAGAGGTTTGCTGCCTGTGTGTGGCGGAGCAAACTTGCCGGCATCGGTGTAGCAGCTGGGGAAGAGACTGCGTTGGCAGCAGGCGTCATATTAAGTGCAACAGATGCTGCTGCAGCAGCAGCGGGAGCAGCAGCTGAGCTGGACAGTGGATCAGCAGGTGTTGCTGCTCCTTGAGGAGCAGGTGTGGTGGCTGGGATTGTGGTAACAGCATGGGCAGGGGTCTGAAGAGGGCTGCTGGGGACTTGGTTGTCATGCTGGGGGCTGCTGTCAGCTTTTGTGGGTGACAAAGCGGCAGGCTGTGCAGCTTGCTGTGCAGCCTCCTGCTTGTGCTCATCCACAATGGCCTACAAGATCGCCCCACATGTTTAGTCTATCTTTTCAACTGATCACCAAGATCGCTGCAGGTAGTGACACACATAACACTGTGCGTCAAGACCTCACTACTGAAGTCACATCCAATTGAGTCATGGCAAGACAGTCGAAGTTTCATTTGCAAAAGGTGACAGATCCTGGTATGAACCATAGAGGATGCCTAGTCTGATTGCAGATGTACCTGCAACTGGGCCCTTACAACCTCTATGTGCTGACACAAAGGAGTTGGGGTGCGAAGGGGCTCAGGTGGGGGCGCAGGGGGGCTGCTGCCAATGCGCAACTTCTCTTCATCCCACATGGACTGCAAGGACTCCACCATCCTGATCTCAGGCCCAGCCTCTGCCAATGGCATGCGCACCAGCTGCACATCATGCGGCTTCTTACACAGTAAAGTCCTCAATCATTCCACAAACCTCAGTTGCCCGCACTTTCAGCCTTCCGATGTACATGACACGCAGGCCTTGTGCAATGGCATGGCATGATACAGCGCTCACAGCTGAGTGAAAGTCCTAGACATGATGCATACCTGAAAGTGGGCTGATCCATGTGTCGTGGACATACAGGAAGACATATGAGTGTTGGATACCTCTTGCCTATTTAGGATGTCTTCCACACAGGCATCTACTTCCAACTCGCATTTGCTCTGCCTCTCAGGCAACCTGTGCAGCAGCCTGAACTCATATCCTGGTCTTGCTTGAGCTAACACATCCAACACTCATGTGTGACTCTGACAGAAGTCATAAATAGAAATAAACCTGGCTCCAGCTGGGACATTGCTCCAAAGCCATTGCGAAGGGATGTGATTTGCCGTCCACATCCGACTGGCTTGGCTGTGTGTGGCAGGTGATCCTGGCGTCAGGTGGCCATGCTGGTTGGACTGCCCACCTCTTGACTGACTGGCTGGGGATGACATGCCTGTGCGATGCAAAAATTTCCTTGTAAGCAGTGCGATGAAGAGCAGGCGGTTTGTCATTTGCAGCACCAGATTGACAGACCTTCAGGGACAGCAAGGACAGGGCTTTCAGCCCAGCCATGCCTGGTGTGCGGAGCTGTGGGTACTGGATGCCGGAAAAGAACCTGTCCAAGCCTCAGCAGACCCATGCCGTACAGGTTGAAGTCAATCTGCAGATATGTGCAGCAGCTGAAAGCAAGCTGGGCAGGTGGCTAGGCAAATTGGCAAGCTGGTATTGTCAGCAAGCGCCCAAAGAAGAACTTTTTTGTTACAGCACATGTTGGAGTGCCCCTGCTTACCTTGAATTGCAGCAAAAATGGCACGTGTGACTCATGCGGCTGGAAAGAGCGATTCATGATTACCCCACTCTGCACACCATTCATACAGCTTGATTGTGTTTCATCTTCAGCCACATTCAACACTCACGGCTCACAACAGTAACATCCGCAGCAAGAGCATGAGGTGGTTTCTGGCTGTACCTGTAAGAGTGTGGCAATCCTAGTGACTTGACCTGGGTTATACAGAATAATTTTAATGAACAGCCTTTCTTCTGGGTGGTATCCATAGAAGGGAATTGCACGCACAAGTTGCACAGCATGCACCACTTGTTTCCTGCCTGTCCCTGGTTCCTGATGCTGCTGCATGGCAGCCTCCAGAGACTGTGCAAGCTGGCGTAGAAATGTTTGTGCTGCAGGCAAGGCACATGCTAATGGTGATGTTGTTGCTATGCAATGACATCAGTGCTGGTGCCACTCTGCAAGTTGGCTGCTGACACATCACTGCAGATGAAAGGTGCCAAGCTCACAGTCTGCCAAGAGGCTGCATGGATGTCTGATGAACTGAGTGAGAAAGCGTGTATGCCAGATGGGCATGCAAACCTTGAGCAGGCTCATCAGGGAAGCTGTCATCATATGGAACATAGAAGTATGGAAATGCCTGCAGCACCAAATGATTACAATCGCTACAGTTTTTTTGTATAGTGGACAATATATGCAAGGTCATTGCAAGGCAGACCTTGTGAAGGTGCACGCAAGCCTTCTGTCCAGAAGGAGTTGATCCAAAAATCCTGACCACGGGCACTTGCTCAATGCTGGTACCCTCCAGGGGAGCATAAGAGACGTCCACTTTTGGAGCTGGCTTTGCTAGATAATAGTCAATGGACACCAGGCGGAGTGCAAAGGGCTGCAATGAAGTAGAGCAGCTAGACATTTTAGCTCATAACGACGCAGTTGAGCAGCAGATCGCGCTTGATAACCGGTCACCGGCTTGGGAGATCTGTTACAACTGATCAACTGTTACAAGCCTCGCAGAAGAGGGGATACTGCTTGCGTATGACGTTCAATTGCCTCTACGAAGGATACACGTTCGGTGTTGAACCGATCTTCACGACAGCAATGGCATGCTAGGCGTGAAGCGTTGACTTGATAAGTTAGGTCATGAGCATGTTGGCCAACTCATGAGTCACGCTTGCTTGCTCGTAAGGGCACTGCAGAAATCAGCTTCGTCACAAAGATTTAGCTGCGTAAGTGAAGCGTCAATTGTTCACATTGACACGGAAAACCAGCCTCAGACGTGAAGCGCTACTGCACCTGACCGAATCAATCGACTAACTGGCCCAAAGTGTCATGGCTTTTACCCTTCCAAAACTTCCTTACGATTACACATCCCTGGAGCCCAGCATCGATGCCCAGACTATGCAGATCCATCATGAAAAGCATCATCAGGTGCAACACGCTTCCTTAAACTAGGGTGCAACACTGGCATGCATGCTGCCCAGGACACGAGCATCCGCGAAGCCTTGCATCAGACGCAATGCTAGATTTCCAGCCATCTGTGTCGTACAATTGTCCTGTTTTCCATTATGAAGGTCATCTTTACTTAGGCCACCCGCAAGCCGGAATCACTAACCCGCATGCACTGATGGGTGAGACTCTCTCTCGCAGACATACGTCACGAACGTGAACGCTCAAGTGGAAAAGTTTCCAGAGCTCAAGGACTTGGGGCTTGTCACACTGAACGAGTCCGTGGGCACATCCAAAATCCCTAAGGAAGCAGCCACAGCTGTCAGGTAAATCACAAGCTGCCCGCACCTTGTGACGGGTCTCTGGAGATGTCTTGCAAAATTTGAGAGTGACTGTGGCTGCAGGAACAACGGAGGTGGACACTGGAATCACTCCTTCTTCTGGAAGGTTGGTCCCACACCTTAATTGACCAGAGCATTCACCAGAGCATGCAAGGACCACATGCATGGACCATATAGCAAGTTGAGCGCTGACTGCAGGCAATGACAAACCCCTCCAACACCAATGGACCAAGCTCAGAGGTCAAGTCAGCCATTGACTCAGCCTTTGGCAGCGTAGACGAGATGAAGACCAAGTTCAACGCAGCTGGTGCTGCCAGGTTTGGTTCAGGCTGGGCTTGGCTGGCAGTGAAGGATGGCAAGCTCATTGTCACCTCCACACCCAACCAGGACAACCCACTCATGCAAGTTGCTGATGACCCATCCATCCCCATCTTGGGTCTGGATGTATGGGAGCATGCCTACTACCT
>JAABUP010004054.1_pt1 | contig 24659 bp, 25 predicted proteins | sample 5559201 | NCBI WGS metagenome assembly JAABUP01 (sample SAMN10711887, study PRJNA513373) | rock metagenome | isolation source: Antarctica rocks | place: Antarctica
CGTGACCTCGGAGTAACCCCAGTGACCTCCAGCCCGACATAATCCTGTACGGATTAGGCCTCGAGGAGGGCGGCGTCCTCCTCTCTCGCGTCCGCACCATCCATAGCCGCGTCGTCCTCGCGCACCGGACGCAGGGGGGCGTCAGGGGCCATGCGGTCGGTGTAGAGGACGCCGTCGAGGTGGTCGATCTCGTGCTGGAAGCAGCGGGCGAGCATGCCCTCGGCCTCGATGGTGACCTCCTTGCCGCGCCGATCCAGTCCCCGCAAATGACGCGGGCGCGGCGCTCCACAGCGCCCACGTAGCCGGGCAGGCTCAGGCAGCCCTCGTCGGCGACCTCGGTCGCCCGGGACGCGCGGAGCACGCGCGGATTGACCACCACATAGACGGTGTCATCGAGCTCGGCCACGAAGAGGCGGTGCGAGACCCCGACCTGGGGCGCCGCCAAACCGATACCATCGGCCGCGCGCATAGTGTCGATCATGTCGTCGATGAGGCGGCGCATGGCCTTGTCGATGCGCTCGACGGGCTGAGCCCTGCGGCGCAGCACCGGGTCGACGAACGAGTGGATACGACGGACGGACATGCGAAGTATCTGCTACCTTATGCTGATAGTATGTGATAGTAAAGGAATGGAGACGAGCGCGAAGGCGCCCCCTCCTATATGAACGCAGTATAACAGCCCCCTCAGCCCCTGACGCGCCCGCCGGCGCGAGCGAGGCCCGTAGCCGGTGGCCGCGGGAGGCGGGAGGCGGGAGAGTCGTGCGCCGCCGATACTTCCTGTCCTGGCGCCACTCTTGCCTTTTGGGGCTGTGCGACTGGCGCAGCGGGACGACGGGCGGCGGCGCTTTGACGGCCTGTTGTTGGCCTGTTAGTATAGGGCCGGACGCCGCGTGGGGTGGCTGGTACGGCGGCGATGTAGGCGACGGTGTAGAACGGGTAGATTAGGTCGTGATGACGGTGGGTGGATCGTGAGTATGCCGCGCTGGTTACATATCGGGATGAGTATCAAGCGATGGCTGGTCCTGCTGATCGTCGGCGTCACCCTCGTCAGCCTGAGCGGCGGCTATTTCGCCAAGGCGCTCTACGAGACGCACTTCAAGTGGCCCTGGTGGGTGCGAGACCTGACCCTGCAGGACCTGCCGCACCAGGAGCGCGGCTTCCTCTTCCTCCTGGCCGGTGGAGCGGTGACCGCCATCGCGCTGATACGCCTGAACCGCACCGTGATCAACGCCTTGCTGCCCCAGGGCAACGCGAAAGTCGTCGAGTTGCTCTACCAGAAACGCCAACTCAAGCGCGGCCCGCGCGTCGTGGCCATCGGCGGCGGGACGGGTCTCTCTATCCTGCTCAGCGGACTCAAGCGCTACACTGGCAACCTCACGGCCATCGTCACGGTGGCGGACGACGGGGGTAGCTCGGGCCGCCTGCGCCGCGAGATGGGCATCCTGCCTCCCGGCGACTTCCGGCAATGCATCGTCGCGCTGGCCGATGTTGAGCCGCTGATGGGCAAGCTGCTGCAGTATCGCTTCAAGGAAGGGTCCGGGCTCGAGGGACACAACTTGGGCAACCTGCTGCTCGCGGCCATGGCCGACATCACGGGCAACTTCGACAAGGCTCTAGTGGAGTTGGGCAATATCCTGGCCGTGCAGGGGCAGATCCTGCCCTCGACGCTAGAGGACGTGGCGCTCGTGGCCGACCTGCACGACAAATCGCGCGTGCACGGCGAGAGCAACATGCATCAAGACCACGCCTCGGGTCCCAATGCCCCGGACCTGGACGGGCGTGCGCCGATCGAGCGCGTCTTCCTCAAGCCGGCTCACGCGGTGGGCTATCCGGGGGCGATACAGGCGATCCTGGACGCGGACATCGTGGTGGTCGGGCCGGGCAGCCTGTACACCAGCGTGCTGCCGAACCTGCTGGTCAAGGACATCGCGCGGGCGCTTGCGGCGTCGGCCGCCTACAAAGTTTTCGTGTGCAACGTGGCGACCGAGCCGGGCGAGACCGACGCCTACCGCGCGGAGGACTTCCTGGCCGCGGTCGAGCGGCACATCGGCAGTCAGGTCTTCGACTCCATCATCACCAACACGCGCCTCGACGCGGCGCAGCCCCCGTATTGGCACAGCGATGTGGTGGCCGCGGAGTGGCGTGACGCGCACGGCGCGCAACTCATCACGGCCGACGTGGTCGACCAGAACAACGCTATCCGCCATGACCCCGGCAAGCTTGCGCGCACCGTCATCCGCGCCTGGGCCCGCGCCTCCCGCGAGTCGAAAGTGGAGAGCCGAAAGTCGAAAGCATCCTAGACCAGTCGACAGTAGATCGGCTTCTTTCGACTTTCGCTATGTGAGTTCCAGGGCGCCCGCGGCGAGGGAAACGGCGCCGACGAGACCCGCGTTGTCTCCGAAGTGCGCCGGCGCGATGCGCACATCCGTCGCGGCCAGACGCATGGCGTGCGCTGCGACGGATGTGCGCACCGGCTCGAACAGCAAGGGTCCCGCCTGCGCCACGCCACCCCCGATTACGACGACCTCCGGGTTGAAGATATTGACGATGTTGACGACGCCGGCGCCGAGCGCGGCCGCCGCCCGCGCGATGATGTCGCCGGCGACCACATCGCCCGCGCGCGCCGCGGCGACCACGTCCACCGCCGTGACGTCGGTGGACAGGGCGCGCAAGGAGGTCTCGCCGTCGGCCTCCAACGTTTCGCGGGCCATGCGCGCGATGGCGGTTCCCGAGCACAAAGACTCCAGGTCGCCACGGTTGCCGCAACGACAGGGCGGGCCGTTGAGGTCGACCGTGGTATGCCCGAGCTCGCCCGCCGCCCCGCGCCGCCCGACAAGCAGGCGGCCGCCGGCGATGATACCGCCGCCGACGCCCGTGCTGATCGTCAGATAGACCACGTCGGCCGCTCCGACGGCGGCGCCGTGCCGCCACTCCGCCACCGCGGCGAGGTTGGCGTCGTTGCCGACCCTGATGCGTTTGCCGGTGCGCTCCTCGAGCAGGGCCTGCAGCGGCACTGTATGCCACCCCGGCAGGTTCGGCGGATCGTAGACCGAGCCGTCGCGGCGGTCGACCGGGCCCGGCGCGGCGACACCCCAGCCCTCTATGGCGTCGGGGGCGACGCCGGCCCGCGCGCAGGCCTGGTAGGCCGTCTCGACGATCCCCGCGATAACCGCCTCCATGCCGCCTTCGCCCCGCGTCGGCGCTTTGTGGGCGCCAAGTAAAGAGCCGTCGCTCAGGCCGACGGCGGCGCGGGTCGAGGTGCCGCCGAGGTCGATGCCGAGGTAGACGGGGGGCCTATCGATCCTGCTGGTCCTATCGAGCGTGTCCATACGTGGGCAGTATAATGCAAAAGGGCGGCTACTGTATCGGCTACGCGCGAAAGGATGGCCATGGACGGCGCGAACAAGACGAACGACGCGACGGCGACCTGCCTCTTCTGCAAGATCGCGGCGGGGCAGGTCCCGGCGACGATCGTGTACCGGGACGACCACGCCGTCGCCTTCCGCGACCTCAACCCGCAGGCCCCCACGCACGTGCTCGTAATCCCGCGCGAGCACGTCCCCAACGCCACGGAGGCGGCTACAGCGGGTGTGTGGGAGGCGGTGATGGCCGTGGCGGCGCGCGTGGCCCGGCAGGAGGGCGTGCACGACCGTGGCTACCGCCTGGTCGTCAACTGTGGCCCCGACGCCGGACAGACGGTCGACCACCTGCACGTCCACGTCCTGGGCGGCCGCGCCATGGCATGGCCTCCCGGCTAGGGATGGGCGGCCGCAGCGACCCGCGGCCGCCCATCCCTAGCCGGGAAGGGCGCCCAGCAGAGGGCGCGCCTGACGCAGTGGAGGGCGCGCCAGTCGCGGCGGAGGGACCCGATCATTCCGAGCCCGCGTCGCCGTCTACCTTGCGCCCCGGCACGCTGTACATCGTGGCCACGCCGATCGGCAATCGCGAGGATATCACCCTGCGCGCGCTGCGCGTGCTGCGCGAGGCCGACGTCGTCGCGGCCGAGGACACCCGGCATACCCGCGCGTTGCTCTCCTATCACGGCATCGCCAGACCCCTGGCGAGCTACCGCGAGCAGAACAGGACGACGAGCGCCCCTGCGCTGCTGCAGAGGCTGGAAACGGGGACGGTGGCGCTTGTCTCGGACGCCGGGATGCCCGCGATCGCCGATCCCGGGGCGGAACTCATCCGGCAGGTGGTCGCGGCGGGCGGGCGCGTCGAGGTCGTGCCCGGCCCCAACGCGGCGCTCGCGGCGCTCGTCGGCAGCGGCCTGCCGCCGGCGCCCTTCCTCTTCGCCGGTTTCCTCTCGCGCCAGCGCGGCGACCGTCGGCGCCAGCTCGACGCCCTGGCCGCGCGGCCCGAGACGCTGGTGTTCTACGAGGCCCCGCACCGGGTGATCGAGACCCTGGGGGACCTCGTGGAGGCCCTGGGCGACCGCTCCGCCGCGGCCTGTCGCGAGCTGACCAAGCTGCACGAGGAGGTGCGCCGCGCCCCGCTCAGCGGGCTCCTGGACCACTACAGGACGACGACGCCGCGCGGCGAGTTCGTGCTCGTCGTGCACGGCGCGACGGGCGAGCAAGCGCGCACTCACACGCCCGGGGGCGCGCCTACGACGGTCTCGGACGGCGATGTCGACGCCCTGCTCGCGGGGGCGATGGCGCATGGCGAGCGCATGCGCGCCGTCGTCGCCGATTTGGCCGCGCGCAGCAACCTGTCGCGCCGCGAGGTCTACGCGCGCTGGCAAGCCTTGCGGCGGGCGCGGGGAGGGCCCGACGCGGACGACTAGCGCGAGGGCCGAGGCCGGGGCGAAGGGATGCCTGTGGTATCATGAGTAGGTTTGCTGGAGTTGCCCGGAGGCCGCCATGCGGCCCTCGGCGCGATCGAGCGCGGTTGTAGATGGCGAGGAGAGACGGACATCGTGCACGCGCCCGGGGTCCCTGATACGATCGACGACGCGCCGCCCCCGGTGTCTCTGGTCGACACGCATGCGCATCTGCAGTGGCCATCCCTGCTGGGGGAGGTCGACGCGGTTCTGGCGCGCGCGCGAGACGCGGGCGTGCGGCGTATCCTGACCCTGGGCACGGAACCCGCGTCCTGTCGCGCCGCGGTGCTTCTGGCCGAGCGCCACGCCGGGGTTTACGCGGCGGTCGGCCTGCATCCCGGTGATATCGGCCCCGACGACGCTGCCGCTGCGCGAGCCCTGGAGGGCCTTGTCCCGCTGCTGGCACACCCGCGCGTGGTCGCCATAGGCGAGACGGGTCTGGACTACTACCACGAGGATAGCCCGCCGCACGACCTGCAGATCGCCTCGTTCGCGCGCCACCTGGAGCTGGCCGCCCGCGTGGGCAAGCCTATCTGTGTGCACAGCCGCGACTCAGCGGACGACGTGCTGCGCCTGCTGGCGGCGTACGAGGGGCGCGTGACAGCCGTCCTGCACTGCTACACGGGCGATCTGGAGACGGCGCAACGCGCCCTCGCCCTGGGCTGCTACCTCTCGTTCGCGGGCAATGCGACCTACCCCAAGCTGCGCGACCTGCTCGCCGTGGCCGCCGTCGTCCCGGCCGAGCGCCTGTTGCTCGAGACCGACGCGCCTTTCCTCTCCCCGCAACACCGGCGCGGCTGCCGCAACGAGCCCGCCAACGTGGCCTACACCTACGATGCCGTGGCCGTGGCGCGCGGCATCACGCGCGGGGAATTGGGCGCGCGCGTGGGCGCCAACGCCGCCCGCCTGTTCGGCTGGGACGATGCGGACGTGGACACGGCCGGGGCGCCGAGGGCCGCGGGGATGGCAATGGCGACGGCGGGGGGTCTGGCATGACCACGATGACTGCTTTGGACCTGGTAGCCGCCGACATGGGGCGTGTGCGGGACTATCTGCAGCGGGTCGGCGAGGGCGACAACCCGATCCTGGTGGAGACGATCCGGCACCTGTTCGGCACGCAGGGCAAATATATCCGTCCGGCGCTGTGCCTGCTCGTCGGCCGCCTCTTCCACGCGGAGGCCAGCGAGCGCCTGGTTGAGTTCGCCGCCGGCATGGAGGTGGTCCACACGGCTTCGCTGGTGCACGACGACACGCTGGACGATGCGTCGACGCGCCGCGGCAACACCACGGTCAACGCGGGCTGGAACGGGCACATCGCCATCCTGGTGGGCGACTACCTGTTCGCGCAGTCGGCCATCGTCACTGCCGGATTGGGCGAGCTGCGCGTCATGGCGATGCTGGCTGACATGATCAAGAGCATGGTGCGCGGCGAGCTGTTACAGATGGAGACCGTGTTCGACTGGGAGCAGGATGAGGCCGGCTACGACCGGAAGATCGGAAACAAAACGGCGGCCCTTTTCGCGCTCTGCACAGAGGGCGCCGGCGTGCTCGCGGGCGCGTCGGATGATCAGTTGCGCGCGCTGCGCGACTACGGGTACAGCCTCGGCCTTGCCTTTCAGATCGTCGATGATATATTAGACGTAACGGAAGACGAGGACGCGCTGGGCAAGCCGTCGGGGAGCGACCTGGCGCAGGGCAAGGTGACGCTACCCGTCATCTACTACCTGCGCGGCGCCACGTTGGAGCAGCGCGCGCTCGTGCAGGACACCGCGCGGGTGGACGAGGCGGTCGCAGCGATCCGGGCATCCACCGCGGTCGACCAGGCGCGGGCGCGGGCCGGCGGCCTCGTCGACGCGGCGGTCGACGCGCTGGGGGCGCTGCCCGCGGGGGAAGCGCGCGCCGCGCTGGGCGACGTCGCCCGCTCCGTCGTGCACCGCACACACTAGATAAGTGACTAGTGGTTAGTGGCTAGTGACTAGACCTGCTGTCGACTAGTCATTAACCATTGGGTAGCACAGGACGAGTGATGAGGCGCAAGGTACGGCACACCTTGGGTAGCACAGGACGAGTGATGAGGCGCAAGGTACGGCACACCTTCTCGGCGGGCGGCATCGTGCTACGGACGGACCTTTTCGGGCGCGACATCGTGCTCGTGCGCCGTCTCGCGCAGGGGCTCTGGGCCTTGCCCAAAGGCACGCCGATGGGGGATGAGACGCCGTCGCAGACAGCCTTGCGCGAGGTGCGGGAGGAGACGGGGCTGGCCGTCGAGATCGACCGCTTCGCCGGCTCGATCCACTACGAGTTTACGCGGGACGCCATCCTGTTCCGCAAGACGGTCAACTTCTACCTCATGCGCGCCGTCGGCGGCGACTTCGCGCAGCACGACAGCGAATACGACCTCGCCGAGTGGGTGCCGATAGAGCGCGCCTTGGAGAAGATGACCTACGGCAGCGAGGTCTCGCTCTTGCGCCACATCCTTATTCCACCCCAGACTGAAGCCGCTCCCCCCGAGCGCGCGGCCGGCGACACCGAGCGCGCCGGCTAGCAAACGCCTTGCACCGCCACCGCCACCCTTTGACTTTGAATGCACAGGGAATGCACAGGGGGTGTACATGTCAGGCGCATGGTATCCAGCGAGTTGATGGAGGGCAGATGGCCGGGGCTGGTCTTGCCGTTCTTCGGCGCCGTCCGACTGCGGAGCCCAACGCCGAGATAGGCGCGCTGTGAGGCTGTAAGGCGCCTACCCTATCCCCTCTCTTCATATCCATGATATGATTGTGAGTATGAAGAGAGCGATGCATGTGGAAAAAGCGGGCGACACGGGTGTTGCCAGGGTCACAATTAGCCTACCCGCCGATCTTTTTGCGCGGGGCGAGGAAGCACGGGTCCTGTGTCGGATGAGTCGCAGCGCGTTCGTAGCGCAGCTCTACCAAAGATATTTGGACGAGTTGGAGGAAGAGGGACGGGTTGCCCGTTACAGGGCCGCCTACGCGGCGCTGCTGGCGACGCCTGAGGAAGAATCGCTGACCGAGGCGTCGATGGACTTACTTGCGAGAGGGGACGCGTTGTGACGCGGGGTGAGGTATGGTGGGCGCTGTTGACCCCGCCTCCGACGACGTCGCGCGCACCCCACATGGTCCTGCTCTTATCCTGGGATGCGGGGCGTGGCATCCGCGACCGGGTCACGGTGGCGCCGATCACCAGCAGAATCCGCGGGCTCGACGCGGAGGTGTACCTCGACGAGGCTGATGGGATGGCGCACGCCTGTGTGGTCAACCTCGACATCGTGGCCACGATCCTATCAACTACCCTGGATCGGCGCGTGACAAAGTTGGGCGACGCGAAGATGCGCGAGGTGGAGAGGGCCATCCATCGCGCCCTCGGTATGCGGCTCCCGTGCGCGGTGCGCTAACTTTATGCCCTCGCTATGCCCTCGCTATGCCCTCGCCATGCCCGCTTTCATCGCGGGCCATCCTGCGTGCTCGAGCAAGTCGCTTCGATGCCCGGCACTCTGACCAACCGCACTCCGACAACGCCTCTTCGGTAGTCTGCATCGGTATCTACCCCCTCGATCCTAAAGCCGATGGCCGCGATCCTTTCGATGCCCGGCACTCTGTGCTTGACGAGTACGGGATACCTAGGGACGATGGCCGCGAATTGCAGGGCCGGCGCATTCCTTATGATTGGTCTCGCGTCTATCGCTAGGAGGCGAACTCCACTCGTTTATTTGATGCCTATGGCGCGTGCCGTCGGAAGATGTGTCATCTCCCGGATCGCCCGTGAGACGACTTGGGACAAGCGGGTTAGGCCTGTCGCTAAGATTCTGACGAAACACTACATCGCCCCAGATAACTAGCGATCGGTTGTGGGTGATCGTTTGTGCGAAGGTGCGAACAGTGTTCCCACTGTACTCCTGACCTCCACTCTCACCAGAGACAGCATAACGAGTAGCGCCGGAACAACGAACCGGGAGACGCTCGTGATGCGGCTGCACGGTTCAGAAGGGAGAATTGCGTGCTAGGCCTTGTGGGCCGAGGGCGCGTCGGCCAGGGAGCGCAGCACCCCGTCGATCGGGGTCGCTGGACGGCCGGTCACCCGCGTCACCGTATCCGTCACCTGCCCATACCCCGCGCGACCGGAAGCGGCTAGCATGCCGGCCACGCGTGCCGCGACCGGCCCCGGCACGCTGGCAGCGACGAACCGGGCGATCATCTCCTCTTCCACCAGCGTCCGCACGGTCAGGGGACGCCCGAGGATAGCGGACAGACGCTCTGCCACGTCAGCCCAGCCGAGCGCGTCAGGTCCGGTCACGGCAGCTGTGCCGGTCACGGCGGCGGCTCCGACCAGCACACCGGCAGCCGTCTAGGCGCAGTCATCCCGCGTCACCCAGCTCGTCGTGGCCTCACCCTGAGGGAGGACGAGTTGGTCACCCGAGAGCGCCAGGCCAAGGACATAGGGGAGCCTCCGCGTACGCGTTGTTCCGTAGCGCCGTCCAGGCGACGCCAGACGCGGCCAACGCTGCCTCGGTCAGCCTGTGGTCTCGGGTTATCGGATGCACTGCGCCCGCATCGGCGCCCACGAACGAGGTGTAGACGATGTGGGCGACGCCGGCGGCGACTGCGGCCTCCACCCCCGCTTGGTGGTGCCCGGCCCGCTTGCCACTCATCACGTCGTCGGTACTGATAATGAGCAGGCGCGCCACGCCGACAAACGCCGCCGGAAGGGTCGCCGGGTCGGTAAAGTCGGCGCGGCGGACCGTGACGCCTGCGGCCGCGCCATCAGCTGCGGCCGCGCCATCAGCGAGACGCGCAGGGGTACGGGTCAGAGCGATGACCTGATCGAATGGGATGTAGCGGCGCAAATGATGGAGAACGCGGCGACCAAGTTGTCCGCTAGCGCCGGTGAGCGCGTACATAAAGCCTCCAGTAGCGACCTAATCAGTTGTTTATCGAACTTTAACCGTAGGGTAGCAGATGGTAGATCAGGGGCTCACCTCACCGCCTCGTACTGCTCACCTACACGTGGACTGCGCTGCTGCAACATTTCAACAGACGAGCTATAGTCCATATGGTGAGGGGGGCGCTGACGTCCGATAGCATATACTTATCGGTAGTCAGAAAAACGTGAGGCGGAGGGAGCCAAGGGGCGACGATGGGGGCGTGCTTTGTCGCGAGGGTGTACTTGGTGGCGAAGTCCGGTGGTGTCAGGCGGCCGCAAAGAAGAGGGCGACGAAGGGCGTTGACTTGGTGCGGATGCGCGGGCGCCCGGCGACCCAGTCGGTCAGACGCACCACGTTGAGCGCCACGGCGGTCAAGACGCGCTGTAGATGCGTCCGGGCCTGGCCGATGTAGCGCGCCCGGCGTAGGTCGCAGGTGCGGACCCCTGCGAAATGGTCTCTTCGATGCCCGCGCGTGCGGCGTCACGCTCCTTGAACGCGCCCGTTTTTTGACGCGTCCGCGCCGCCTGTAAGGCCTCGCGCCGATCCTGAGGGCGCGAGAGGAGTTGCCACGGATGCCGCTTGGAGCGGGTGCAGAGCGCGCGGCTGGGACAGGCCGCGCAGGCGTGGTAGTCGAAGCGCACCCGAACGACCGGCTGGCGATCGTCGTCGCAGGTCTCGGTCAGGTGCGCCTTGTAGCCGATCCACGTCCTGTCCCCTTTGGCGCCGTAGCGCGCCTGCTAGTACCGCTCGCTTGAAAACATTCCGCACGTTCCACAAGCGTGAAGCGGGTGTTTGACACGCGGGACATCGTGCTGAATATGCGGAGAAATCTCTGTCGTGTGGTACTAGCCGCCCTTATAATGGCGCATGGGCGCGGTCGTGAGCGGTGATCGTGCGACTCGGTCCCAAGATAGAATCGCTATGCTTGACAGCATGGTGTCGGCCACGGTTGATAGTATAAGGGCACGAGGCGCCGGCGCCGGCATGTCCGGCCTGGGGGAGGGGGGAGACCATTTTGCGATTGTATGAGGGATGCGGTACGAAACGGGGGGACAGGACTCATGTCAGGAGCATTGCATGGCAAAGTCGCGCTGGTGGCCGGGGCGACACGCGGCGCTGGGCGGGGCATCGCCGTCGCGCTCGGCGCGGAGGGCGCCACGGTGTATGCGACGGGGCGCAGCACGCGCGAACATCGTTCGGACATCGATCGGCCCGAGACGATTGAGGAGACCGCCCTGCTCGTCGACGCGGCGGGTGGCCAGGGCATCCCCGTTCAGGTAGACCACCTGGACCCCGTCCAGGTCGGCGCGCTGATCGCGCGCATCGATGGCGAGCAGGGCCGGCTCGACGTGCTAGTCAACGACATCTGGGGCGCCGAGCGCCTCTTCGAGTGGGACACCCCCTTATGGGAACACGATCTCGACCGCAGGTTCCTGCTGCTGCGGCGCGCGATCGACACCCACATCATCACCAGCTACCACGCGCTCCCGCTGCTGCTACGCCGCCCGGACGGCCTGGTAGTCGAGGTCACGGACGGGACCGCCGCGTACAACGCCACCCGCTACCGGGTGTCGCTCTTCTACGACCTCGCCAAGGCCTCCGTCATCCGCCTGGCCTGGGCGCAGGCGCGAGAAGTAGGCCCGCGCGGCGCCACGGCTCTCGCCCTGACGCCGGGCTGGCTGCGCTCGGAGATGATGCTCGACCACTTCGGGGTCACCGAGGCGACCTGGCGCGACGCGACGGCGCGCGAGCCCCATTTTTGCATCTCGGAGACGCCCATTTACGTCGGTCGGGCGGTCGCCGCGCTCGCCGCCGATCCCGACGTGGCGCGCTGGAATGGGCAGTCCTTGTCGAGCGGCCAGCTCGCGCAGATGTATGGCTTCACAGACCTCGATGAGACTCAACCTGACGCGTGGCGATACATTGTCGAGATCCAGGACGCCGGCCGGCCGGCCGGCGACACCGGCTACCGATGAGGGCCACCTGAGAGGCGTACCCGCAGACAAACCCCGGCTGGTAGGCGTAGGCCCGACTTGTTCGGAGAGGTGGCGGTGACTGAGCCGCTTGCGCTCTGCGGCGGCCATCTGCTCGCACCTCAGCCTCGTCACCAGCCTCGTCACCAGCCTCGTCACCAGCCTCGTCATCCGGATCGCGGCCGCCGCGCGCCCGGAGGCGTGTAGAGATAGCCGTCGACGTATTCGTACTTCGTGTCGCTCACCCTCTCCAGGGCAAGATACTCGGCGACGGTGAAGGTAGGCGTCTGAGCGTAAAAGGGCTAGGCGACCATCGGCGCCTCCTTCGATTGGGTCCCGTCGTACCATCCACGGTGTATCGTAACTATACACCTGCCATCGGTGACCTCTCTGGGGAGGCAGTCGCAGCGTAGCCTCCACAGTCAACCGTCGACAGTCAACCGTCGACAGTCAACCGTGAAGCGTTTAGGTTACGGGCAAACCCGCCAGCTGCATGATCTTGAGCGCGTTGGTCGTCGGCGCGGGGCCGGGTCGCAGTGTGTAGTCGAACACAAGCTGGCCGCCGACCACGTCGTCGCGGAAGTGGTAGTTCGTGATTTGCGGCAGCAGGTCCGCGAGCTCCACCAGACCAAGATCGTGCGTCGAGACCGCGCCGACGCCGCGCCCTCCCGCAAGCGCCCGCAAATAGGCCCTACCGCCCAGGAGTCGCTCACGGTTGTTGGTGCCGCGAAAGATTTCGTCGACGAGGAAGAACAGCGGCGGCGCGTCCGCCCGCTCCAACGCCGTCAGCAGGGCCTTGAGCCGTCGCACCTCGGCGTAGAAATACGAGTAGCCCTCCGTCACGGAGTCGGCGACGGCGATGCTGGTAAAGAGGCGGAAGACGCCGGTCCTCAGATGCGCGGCGTCGACGGGGCCGCCCGCGTAGGCCAGCGACAGGTTGACGCCGAGCGTGCGCAGAAACGAGCTCTTGCCCGCCATGTTGGAGCCCGTGATCAGCGCCACGTCGCCCAGCCGCCCGATCGCGAAGCTGTTCGCTATCTTGTGCGCCGCTGAGATGAGGGGGTGCCCGAGGGCGCGGGCCTCGAAGACGGGTCCCCCACCGTTGCTCCCGCCGTTGCTCCCGCCCTTGTTATCGCCCCAAGCGCCGCCCCCCACATCGGGGAACGCATAGTCCGGGTGCAGATAGGCCAGGTTGGCTAGCGACGAGAGCGCCTCGAGCTCGAACCAAACGTCGAGCCAGCGCGGCAGGCGCGCCGCCAACAGCGCCGTATCGCGGCTCAGGCGGTACGCCAGGATGAGGTCGAGCGGCGCGATCAGGTTGATCACCGGCCACGCCAGCGACTCCTGCAGCGTCGCCAGCCCCGTGACGCGCGCGACACGCCCCAGGGCGTCGGACGCCCGCGCCCCGTCGTCGCGCAAGGGCGCGCACAGCGCCCGCAGTTCCGGCGACGGGCCGAACGGGGACGTTTCAAGATAGGCGAACACGCGACGCGGTCCCTCCAGCGCCGCGTCGAGCGCGCGGACACCCCCGATGTGGGGGCGGACGAGCCGCCGCCGCACCAGGTAGAGGAGGCTGGCCAGCACGAGCGGGCCGAGCGCGAACGCGCGGTTCAGCCCCGGCGCGAAGACGCCGGCCAGGAACAGCAGGCCCAGCGCCAGGGCGAGCAGGCCCAGCGCGACGGCGCGGGGGCGGGCGAGTGGCGTCGCGGGCCGCCCCGCCAGCCAGCGCGCGGCCTCTCCTCCGTCCCAGGCGCCGCCGGTCGCCGCCATGGCCGTGACGAGGAGCCGATCGCGGAACAGCGTGCGCGGGGCCAGCGCGCGGGCGAGGACCTGCCGTCGCCGGGTGGCGTCCGCGTCCGGCGCCTCCTCCAGCAGCCATGCGCGCAGTAGTTCGCCGCCTTCGCGCGTCACCGCGAGGTCGAGCAAGCGGTGCAGCGACCGCTCTCCGACGAGGTCGAGATCGGCCCCGAAGGGATGGTCCACAGGGACCGGCCGGCCGCGCGCGGGCGGGAGACGCGGCCAATCGAGGTCGAGGCGCGCCTGTTGCGCCGACACCAATCGGCCCAGCAGCCTGTAGCGCCGGAGCGCGTCCTCGACCCTATTGTGGATAACTACGACGCCGGTAAAAACGAGCAGGGCCGCGACAAGAGCGACGCCGCCCATCATGGGGGCCACGAGGCGCCAGCACAGGATACCGGCGAGCAGGCCGCCGAAGAACAAGGCTAGCCGGGCCACGGCATAGCGGCGAGCGCGACGATCCAGGCGCTGTGCCCCCCGCCGCAGCCGTTCCGCCCGCCGCGCGAGTTGTCGCCACCTCTCCGGCTCGTCCGACCCCATGACGTCAGGCACGTTCACGTCCATCACGTCCATGTAGGCGCAGACGATAGGTGGCGCGCCGGTTGCCGGCGCGTGCCGGCCGCGTAGGCGCCGGCCGCGTAGTGGAGGGACTTGGAAATATGCGGGGTCAAGGATTTAGAACGTCGGGCGGTTGGTGAACCAGTTGGAGATGTCGTGCACCGAGATGATGAAAATGAGCGTCAGCAGCGCAGCCATGCCGAGCGCGTGGACCAGGGCCTCGGCCTCCGGCCGCACGCGGCGGCGCCCGACCAGCGAGATGAGCACGAACAAGATGCGCCCTCCATCGAGGGCCGGGAACGGCAACAGGTTCATCACCGCCAGCGTGGCGCTGAGCTCGATCACGAGGGTGAGCAGCGGCGTCCACCCGCGCGTGGAGACCCCGTTGGCCTCGCAGCCGACCTGGCGCAGGATGCCCACTGGACCCGTCACGGCCACGCCGTCGGTGGCCGTCGGCAGACACGTATCGTCCTGCACCGCACCGGGGACGCGCACGTACTTCTGCACGTTACAGGCGCTCATACGACGGTCACCGAAGGTGAGGTAGCGCGTGCCCACGTCGCACGACGGGCTTGGTGTCCCAAACGAAGCAGGTTGATGATTGAACAGGGCGGCCGGGATCGCCGACAGGGCCTGCACGACGGCGACCGGCACGTTGACCGCGGTCGAGGCCGCCCGGCCCGCGTCGATCGGCACATTGTGCTCGTAGCTCGGGCTCGTGACCACCCCGATCGGCCCCGCGTCCTCTGCGAAGCTGCGCGGCCGGCGCGGCGTCAGCGTCACCGTCAGCGTCTTGTCGCCGCGCGTCACGGTCATCGCGACGGGGCGCCCCTCGTTGGCGAACACGAGCGGCCGCAGATCCGATGCGTCCCCCAGTTTGCGCCCGTTCACGCTGCGGATGATGTCGCCGGGGCGTAGCCCCGCGCGCGCGGCCGGCGACGCCGACGCCGGCGACGACACCTCGACCCCCGCCACCTGCGCCAGCGTGCGCGGAGTGCCGATCACCGCCAGCAGCAGAAAGACGAGCGCCATGGCCAGGACCATATTGTTGAACGCCCCCGCGACGAGGATGATGATGCGCTGCCAGGCCGGCTTGTTGGCAAAGGCGCCTGGGTCATCGGCCGCCGCGACTTGCCCGCTCAAGGACAACTCGGGGCGCGTAGGAGTCACGGTCGTCGCGCCCTCCGCCCCGTCCTCGACGGCCTCGGGCCGCGGCGAGGCCACGCCGTTCTCGCCGGCCAGGCGCACGAAGCCGCCGAGGGGCAGGGCGTTGAGGGAGTAGACAGTCCCGCCTCGCTCGCGGATGGCCCTTGCCTTGGCGGCCGAGGGATAGACGCGGGGCGGGAAGCCCAGGCCGAACTCCTCGACGCGCACCCCAAATAGGCGCGCCGTCAGGAAGTGCCCGAGCTCGTGGATCAGGACGAGGACGCCCAGGACGGCGATGAAGGCGAGGGCAGTGATGATGGCGTACACGGCGGTGTCTTTAGTCTTTCAGATAGTCATAGTGTGGAGGGAGTATGGCCCCTTCCCTATCAGTGTGCGCCAGGACCACCATCAGTGCAAGACAAACCCAGGGGGCTATGGAGCTTTTGCCTGTTGGCTGCAATGCGCAGCATATCGGTCAGTTGATCCCGGGCATCCTGATGCCACTGGGTTCCCACGACGCTCTCCGCCGTGTTGCTGAGCAGCGTATTAGGAACGCGGTACGTCGTGGTCCATGTCGCTGTCTGCACCATTCCTTACGCCCTCCGTGCCCTCCGTGGCCCTCTACCCTCGCCCCAGTATATCAGCGGCCAGGCGCAGACATTCCACGCGCGCCCACGCGTCGGCTGCGATGACCGCGTCGAGGTCTCGTTCATCACCGCCCTGGTGCGCGTCGAGAACGCCCTCAATTAGGCGTGGGATCGCCGTGAAGGGGATACGCCGTTCCAGGAACAACTCGACGGCCACCTCGTCGGCCCCGCATAGGGCGGCCGGGTATGTGTTACCTTGCGCGGCCGCGCGCAGCGCCAGGTCCAGGCAGGGGTACTTCCCCGCCGGCGGCGCGGCGAAAGTCAGGGGTACGTTTTTAGTTATGTCCAGTGCGTGCGCCTGGAGCGGCCATCGTTCGGGGTGGCTGAGTGCGAACTGGATCGGCCCTTTCATATCCGGCGAGCCGAGCTGGGCCTTGAACGCCCCGTCGCAGAACCGCACCAGCGAGTGCACAGTGCTGGTGGGGTGCATCACGACCTCGATGCGCTCAAGGGGCACGTCGAAGAGCCAGCGCGCTTCCATCACCTCCAGCCCCTTGTTCATCAGTGTGGCTGAGTCGATCGTGACCTTTGGCCCCATCACCCACGTCGGGTGTCGCAGGGCCTGCTCGGGCGTGATCGTTCCCAGTTGCGCCTCGTCGTAGTCGCGCAGCGCCCCACCCGATGCGGTCAACAGGAGGGCCTCGACGCTCGCGGGGTCCTCGCCCATAAGACACTGCCACAAGGCGCTGTGCTCGCTGTCGATGGGCAGGAGCGCTGCGCCGTGCGCCCTGGCGGTCTCTGTGATGAGCGCGCCGGCCATCACAAGCGCCTCTTTGTTGGCGATCGCGACCCTCTTGCCCGCGCGCACCGCGGCCAGCGTGGCCTCGAGCCCCGCGCGGCCGACCGTGGCCACGACCACGATGTCGGCGTCAGGGTGTGTCGCCAGTTCGACCAGCGACGCGCCTCCCCGCAGCACGCGTGTCCCCCCCGGCATGACGACGTCCGGGGAGAGCGTCCTGCCGTCGGTGGCGACGGCGACGAGCGGTACGTCGAACCGCCGCGCCTGTCCCGCCAGCGCCCCCTCGTTGCGCGCGGCGATGCCGAGGACACGCAGCTTGTCGCGGTGCGCGTCGACGACCGCCAGGGTCTGCGTACCGATGGACCCCGTGCTACCGAGGACGACTAACTTCTTCAAATATATATACCTACCTGTCCTAGTTTAACGTACAGTCTTCTTAATTATGTGTAGCTGGAGTCGAGCAGCAGGCGCCAACAGTAGGTCAAACCACCCACGAACAGGAGGCTGTCCACCCGGTCCAGCACCCCGCCGTGCCCCGGGATCAGCGTGCTCGCGTCTTTCACGCCCGCCTGCCGCTTGAACAGAGACTCCACCAGATCCCCCGCCTGCGCCGCTATCGTACCTGTCAGGCCCACCAGCGTCACGAGAGGACCGGGTTGCTGCAGCCCCGCCACCCGCGCCACGAGGATCGCCGCGACCATCCCGCCGACCACCCCGCCGACCGAGCCTTCGACCGTCTTCTTTGGACTGATGCGCGGGAAGAACGGAGTGCGCCCGAGCGACCGCCCGACGACATAGGCCGAGGTGTCGGCGCCCCAGGTGATGGCCGCCGCGACAAGTACCCAGGCCCGCCCCTCGATGGACGCGCCGCCGCGCAGCAACAGCAGCGGCGCGCAGAGCACACCGATGTAGACAACGCCGGCGACCGTGACGACCCAGCGCACGGCTACGGCCTCACCGCGCACGAACAGCAGCCCCCCGAGAGAGAAGATGAGGGCCAGCACCGCGGCCACGATGCGCCAGCGCGGGTCGGGCGCGAAAGACAGCACGGCTAGCAGCGCGACCGTCACACCTACCGCCGCATCGGCGAACGGGGATGCGACCGAGAGCAGCCGCGCGGCGAGGCCATAGAACTCGCGTAGGGCCAGCGCGGCCAGGGCGATGATGGCCAGGTCGTAGGGGATGCCGCCGAGGAACACGAGCAGGAGCGCGGCGACCCCGAGCACCACGCCGCTGCCGATCCGCGCGATCACAGGGTCACGGGACTACAGTTTCCCGTACTTGCGCTTGCGCGCGCTGAACGCGTCCACGGCCTTGCGCAGGTCCTCTGCCGCGAAATCGGGCCACAGCTTGTCGGTGAAATAGTACTCGGCGTAGGCGGCCTGCCAGATGAGGAAGTTGGAGAGGCGCATCTCACCCGCCGTGCGGATGACGAGGTCTGGATCAGGCAGCCCCGCTGTGTGCATGTGCGCCGATATAGCCTCCTCCGTCACGTCTTCAGGCCGCATCCCTTCGGCCATCAAGGCGCGCACCGCATGCACGATCTCGGCGCGGCCCCCGTAGTTGAAGGCGAAATTGAGCACCAGGCCCCTGTTGTTGCGTGTCAACTCTTCAGCGTCGCGGATAGCCGCCTGCAGGGATGCGCTGACACCGTCGAGCGAGCCGACATGGCGAACCAAGACACCTTTGCGGTGCAGCGCCTGCGTTTCCCGCCGGTGGATTTCCAGGAAGATCTTCATGAGGCCGCTGACCTCGTCCTCCGGCCGGCCCCAGTTCTCCGTGGAGAAAGCGTAGAGCGTCAGCACCCCGATGCCCAGGTCCTCGCACGCCTCCACGATAGGGTGGATGTTGTTGGTGCCGTGCCGGTGCCCCACCAGGCGCGGCAGGTGACGCCGCTGCGCCCAGCGCCCGTTGCCGTCCATGATGATGGCTACGTGCCGCGGGATGCCGACCTGGGGATCGACCGCCGCCACGTCGCTCACGCTCGCCATGTCACACCGCCATGATGTCGGACTCTTTGTCGCGCCCAACCACATCGAGCTCGCCGATCACACGGTCGGTAATCTTCTGCAGCCGCTCCTGGGCCCGCTTGAGTTCGTCGGTCGAGACCACCTTATCTTTCTCGGCCACCTTGAGCTTGTCGGCTACCTCACGCCGCCCGTTGCGCACGGCCACCTTGTGCTCTTCGACCATCTTGTGCACCGTCTTGGCGAGCTCCTTGCGCCGCTGCTCCGTGAGCGGCGGGATGTTCAGGCGGATCACCTGGCCGTCGTTAGTGGGCGTCATACCGAGGTCGGCCTTCTGGAGCGCCTTCTCGATCGCCCCCATCGACGAGCGATCGTACGGCTGGATCACCAGCTGGCGCGCGTCGCTGACCGAGATCTGCGCGAGGCCGTTGAGCCCGGTCGGCGCGCCGTAGTAGTCGACGGTCACGTTGTCGAGGATGCTGGGGCTGGCCCGCCCCGTGCGCACCGTGTTGAGGTCCTTCTTCAAGTCGTCGACGGCTCGGCGCATGCGGCGCTCGCCATCGGAGAGTTGCTCCTCGATCATCACCTACCTCCTGCTGCAAACCCGGCGGGCTCGGCTGTCACGAGCGTGCCCAGGGGCCGGCCACGCACGATCTGCTCGATATTACCCTTCTGTAGATTGAACACTACGATCGGTAGGCTGTTGTCCTTGCACAGGGCGAAAGCCGTGCTGTCCATCACGCGCAGGTCGCGCTCGAGCGCGGTGGCGTAGTCGAGGTGGTCGTACTTGCGGGCATGCGGGTCCTTCATGGGGTCCGCGGTGTAGATGCCGTCGACCTTGGTCGCCTTGAGCAGCACGTCGGCGCCGAGCTCGAGCGCGCGCAGCGCTGCCGTCGTGTCGGTCGTGAAGTACGGGTCGCCCGAGCCGGCCGCCAGGATCACCACGCGCCCCTTCTCTAGATGGCGAATGGCGCGGCGACGGATGTACGGCTCGGCGACCGCGTGCATGGCGATGGCCGTCTGCACGCGGGTCTGCACGCCGCGCTTCTCCAGCGCGTCCTGCAGCGCCAGCGCGTTCATGACCGTGGCCAGCATGCCCATGTAGTCGGCTGTTGCACGCTCCATGCCGCGCGACGAGGCCGCGACCCCACGGAAGATATTGCCCCCACCGACGACGATCGCGACCTGCACGCCGAGTTCGCGCACGCGCGCCAGCTCTTGCGCGATCCCCTGCACTGTATCCGCGTCGATGCCGTAGCCGGTCTCGCCCATGAGCATCTCGCCGCTCAGCTTGAGCAGCACGCGCTCGTAGGCGGGACCGACTCCCGGCATCGACGCGTCGAACGACCCGTCGGCCGTCGCGGCCGTCGCGGCCGTCACCGCCCTATCGCTCTCCATCGCTCTACTTGCCTATTCGCCCAGCTGATAGCGCGCGAAGCGGCGCACCTGGATGTTCTCGTTGGTCGAGGAAACGGTCTCCTGGATGCGCTGCCGGATCGTCTTCTCGGGGTCCCTGACCCAGGGCTGGTCGAGCAAGCACACCTCCTCGGCGTACTTCTTCATACGCCCGTCGACCATCTTATCGACCACGCTCTCCGGCTTGCCCTCGCCGAGCGCCTCCTGACGCAACTGCCCCCGCTTCGCCTCGAGCTCGTCGGCCGGAACACTGCTCAGGTCCACGTAGAGGGGATTGGTCGCTGTGATGTGCATGGCAAGGTCGCGCGCCAGATCCTTGAAGGGATCCGTGCGCGCCACGAAGTCGGTCTCACAGTTGACCTCGACCAGGGCGCCGTAGCGGCCGCCGGGATGGATGTAGGCCTCGACTAGGCCCTGGCTGGTCTCCCGGCCCGCCTTCTTCTCCGCCGTGGCGGCGCCCTTCTGGCGCAGGATCACCTTGGCCTTCTCCGTGTCGCCGTTCGCCTCGACGAGCGCGGAGCGTGCGTCCATGATCCCGACCCCCACCTCATCGCGCAATTGCTTGATCGTCGCCGCCGAGATATCTGCCATAAAGCTTTCGTCCCCTCGTTGTACTTGTCTCTACTCTACACTAATTCTACGATGGCGTACGGCTCATAGCCCACGTTCGTTGACCAGGCGCCAATCGTACAGGACATGCGTGATGCATGGAAAGGGCGCCCACCAGGGGCGCCCTTTCCGCTACTACCGCTACCACAGACGTTGGTTCATGCGGTATAGGCATAGCAGGCCCTACGTCCGGCCGCGCGTCATCCGGCGCGCTAGGCGAAAGGCGCGGACCCCTTCTCCAGGCCAGCGACGGCTCCGGGCGCCAGCGTGTCTTCGATCGAGGGCGCCATGATCTCCGGCGCAGCCACCGGCTCGCCGGCCTCGGTGGTCGGCGGGAGCGCCGGTGGGGCGAACTGCAACTCGCTCTCGTCGGGCGCGAAGCTCGTCGGCAGGCTCTCCAGATCTTCGTCCGTCGCGCCCTCCGTGTCGGCCAACGCGGCGATGCGCATGTTGCGGCCCTCGATCACCGCGTCGGCCACGCGGTCGCAGATCAGGCGCACCGCGCGGATCGCGTCGTCGTTGGCCGGGATGGGGTAGTCGACCTCGTCGGGGTCGGAGTTCGTGTCCACCAGGGCCACGATGGGCACCTGCAAGCGCAAGGCCTCCATCACCGCCAGGCGCTCCTTGTGCGTGTCGACGATGAAGATCGCGTCGGGGAGGCGGCGCATACCCTTGACGCCGCCCAGCATGCGGTTGAGCTTAGCGATCTCTTTGTCGATACCCTGCTGTTCGTGCTTGGGCAGGGCCGCCAACTCGCCGCCGTCGCGCTGGGCCTCGAGCGTGCTGAGGTAGCGCAGCCGCTGCTGCATCGTCTGGAAGTTGGTCAGCATGCCGCCGAGCCAGCGCTGATTCACATAGTACATGCCACAGCGCGCCGCCGCGTCCTGCACGGCCTCCTGCGCCTGCTTCTTGGTGCCGACGAACAGAATCGTGCGGCCGTTCTCGCCCAGGTCGCGCACGTAGTCGAACGCCTGATCGAGCAGCCCGACCGTCTGCTGCAGGTCGATGATATGGATGTTGTTGCGCGCCGTGAAGATATACTGGCGCATCTTGGGGTTCCAACGCCGCGTCTGGTGGCCGAAGTGGACACCGGCCTCCAGCAACTGCTTCATCGATATTCGTGGCATAGCGCGTGTCTACCAACCTTTCGTTCATTCCTCCGCGCCGTTCAACCCGGTGGCCCACCCGCCCTCTAGGGGCGGGCACGAGGCCGAACCGGTCCGGACGCGTGTGTAGTGCATGGCGACAGACCGCCCATCTGGGACGGGCCGCCGCAGTAAGTATAGCAAATGAGAATCACCAATTTTCCATCGACGCGCGCAGGATCGCGGCAAGGTCGCCGGGCTCGACGGGGCGCGGGGCCAGCGCGAGCAGGCGCTGCTGCTTGAGCGCGCCCTCCACCAGCGCCGGGATATCCTCCTCGTCGTAGCCCAGCGCGCGCAGCCCGCGCGGCGCGCCGACGTCGCGCATCAAGTCGCACAGCAGGCCCGGCAGCGTTTCCGCGCCCGCATCCGGCAGCGGCCGGCCGGCCAGGAGCTCGGCGGCGCGGCGATGCTTCGCCGGGCCGGCCGGGTAGGTGAAGCGGAAGGCCGCGGGGGCCGTCACGATGACCGAGTGCCCATGCGGCACGAAGGGGTGGTCGGCGGGGTAGCCCGGCGGCTGGTAGCTGTGCTTGAGACCGGCGATGGGATAGGCGCAGGCGTGCGGGATGTGCACCCCGGCCGAGCCGAAGCCAATGCCGGCCAGGGCGGCCGTCAGCATCATCGCGCCGCGCGCCTCCAGGTCGTCGCCGTCGGCCACGGCGCGCCGCAGATAGCGCCCGCCGTCCTCCAGGGCCTTGCCCGACCACATATCCGCGATCGGGTTGGCCCCTTGATAGGGTGGCCGGTCGTCGGGCGTGCGCGGGGCGGGGCGCGCGTCGTAGGGGCGCGCCAGGTACGACTCGGCGGCGTGGCAGATCACGTCGAGCCCGCACGACGAGGTGACCTCGGCGGGCAACGTGCGCGTGAGGGTCGGGTCCACGATGGCCTGGTGCGGGCGCAGGTAGCGGTGCGAGATGCCCGTCTTGACCTTCTGCTCCGGCAGGTCCAGCACCGCCACCGAGGTTGCCTCGGAGCCGCTGCCCGAGGTCGTGGGCACAGCCAACAAGGGCAACAGCGGCGACGGCGGTCTGCGCCCGCCGCCGACGGGCGGGTTGACGTAGTCGATGATCGGCGCGGGGTGCGTCGTGACGAGATCGGCCACCTTGGCCGTGTCGATGCTCGAGCCGCCGCCCACGCCGGCGAAACCGTCGAAGCCGCCGTCGCGCGCGAAGTCCGCCGCCTCCTGGAACGACCGCAACGTGGGTTCGACGCGGGCGCGCGCGTAGACCACGCAGGCGACGCCCTCGCGCTCTATGCTTTGTTTGATCCGCTCGGTGATGCCCACGCGCGCCACACCGGGATCGGACACAAGCATGACGCGCGTCGCCCCGAGCCGCTTGAGTTCCCAGCCCGCCTCCTCGGCCGCCCCCGGCCCGAACTTCATCGGCGTGGCCTCGAGCGTGTAAATCGTTTCGCGCTCGCCTCCCACTCGGCCGTCGTCCATCTGTACGCTCCTAAATACAAACGACTCACGGGGTCTATCTGCTCACGGGGTCTATCTGCGCTACGCCGGTGTTGTTATGTTCGCGCTCGATTACAGTTAGCTGGCGGCGCCAACCTCTTGCGCGGACAGCGCCGCGCCCATGCGCCGCAGCCCTTCCTCGATCTGCGCCATGCCGGTGGCGTAGGAGAAGCGCAGGTAGCCGGGCGCGCCGAAGGCCTCGCCCGGCACAACCGAGACGCGCGCTTCCTCCAGCAAGTAGTCGACGAGATCGAGCGCGGTCTCGACCCGTCGCCCATGGTAGGACTGCTCCAGGGCGCCTCGCACGTTGGGGAAGGCGTAGAAGGCGCCGTCGGGCGTGGCGCAGCGCACGCCGGGCAGCCTATTGAGCCCGGCCACGACCGCATCGCGGCGGCGCTCGAACTCGCGCCGCATGCCCTCGACCGGGCCCTGATCGCCGCCGAACGCCGCCACGGCCGCCTTCTGCGAGATCGAGGCGGTCCCCGAGGTGCTGTGGCTCTGCAGGTCGCGCAGGGCCTTGGCCAGCGGGCGGGGTCCCGCCGCGAAGCCGACGCGCCAGCCGGTCATGGCGTAGGCCTTGGAGGCGCCGTCGACGAGCACGACCTGGTCGGCCAGATGGCGCAACGCGGCGGCGGCGCTCGGCGCGCGCCCGGACGGCCCGTAGGCGATCTTCTTGTAGATCTCGTCGGTCAATAGCGTCACGTCAGGATGGCGCTGCAGGACCGCGCCGAGCGCGCGCAGTTCCTCCTCATCGTAGACGGCGCCGGTCGGGTTGCAGGGCGAGTTCAAGAACAGCAGGCGCGTGCGCGGGGTAATGGCCGCTTCGAGCGCGGCCGGGTCCAGCTTGAAGCCGCTCTCCTCCGAGGTGGGCGCTATGATCGGCTCGGCTCCGGCCAATCGCACCTGCTCGGCGTAGCTGACCCAGTAGGGGGCCGGGATGATGGCCTCGTCGCCCTCCTGCAGCAGCGTCTGGCAGAGGTCGTAGCAGATCTCCTTGGCCCCGTTGCCCACGACGATCGCGTCGGGCGCGTAGTCCAGGCCCTCGTCCGCGTGCAGCCGCGCGGCGATGGCCTCGCGCAGCTCGGGGATGCCGCCGACCGGCGTGTACTTGGTGAAGTTCGCCGCGATCGCGTCCATCCCCATTTCTTTCGTGAGGTCCGGCGTCGCAAAGTCCGGCTCCCCGGCGTCGAATGCGATGACCGGGACGCCGGCGCGTTGCAGTTCTTTGGCCTTGGCGGCCGCGGCCATGGTGGCGGACGGGGCGATGCGGCGGGCGCGATCGGCGAGCTTCATGGACGCCTCCTGAGGGCAAAGTACCTAGCAGTCTGTCGGAGAGAACGACGCGATGGCCTGCGCGACGGAGTGCCGCAGTCCGGTAAGGCGCACGATCCGGGGCCACGCGTGCTCGACGCGTGGCCGCAGGCACCACACGGCGACGGATA
>JAABUP010004055.1_pt1 | contig 24657 bp, 34 predicted proteins | sample 5559201 | NCBI WGS metagenome assembly JAABUP01 (sample SAMN10711887, study PRJNA513373) | rock metagenome | isolation source: Antarctica rocks | place: Antarctica
GGTTGGTCTGCCAGGCTCTGCTGTAGCATGACTTCCAGCTCAAAATGGGAAAGGCTGCTCAGCTTCTGCCCTTTGTGCAGCCTGCCATACAGGGCAGAGGCAAAGGGCATGAGCAAAGGGCAGCCCAGTAGGAAGACATTGCGCAATATGGTGAGCTGGTGCATCAGGCCCCACTCCCCCAGTAGCCTGGCCAGCAACACTCCTCCCACCATGTCCACCTGCAAGACCCCAGATTGAATCAGCATGGCACCCACTGCAAGGCAAGTTGATGAATGCAAGGGGCCCTTCAAGCAGCAAAATCACCCCTACAAAAAAGGCAGGCTTGTAGCAAGCCAGTATGATGACATTGATGATGACGTTGACATGGTGCATGAGACAACAGTGCGTCAATTGCATGGCAAAGTGTGATGTGACAGCTTTTTGAGGCTGTGCCTCTGCACAGGAAGTATTTGCACTTGCAAAGACAAAATACAAACAGCCCAAAAGAAGTGCTACAAATGGATCCTCCAAGGTAGCTGAAAGGCAAATGGCACCTGAGGGCAGACAAGTGTGGACAAGGTGGTGCCTAGCCTGCCAATCAAGCCAATCAACACCGAGTTATTCCATGCTTGGTTTGGACAACAGCCCAGCATGGGTCAGTCTTGAAGATGCACGTGACATTGCAGTGGCGTACCTGCTCCTGTATGGGTTTTATGAGACACTCATCCAGCAGATGGTCAACAGGAGGCAGATCCACGTCTTGCAGGCCCTGAAGCCAGCGCCTGTCCTCCTCCCACTTGTCGTTGTGCTGCTGGCTCATGCTGAACATTCCCCTTCCTGCGTACACAGAAAGACCATCAATCAGTCAGATATTGTTTCCCGTCTGTAGGACTCATCAGGAGAAGTACAGCCTGGACTGGTTTGTGCATGCAACTAAACACGCATGTATCTCAAGCAGTGATGGCAAAGGGCAGACAGAATCATCTCCATACAGACTGCAACAGTTCAGACAGGAGATCGAGCGCATTTAGTCGCAAATGGCAGCAGCTACACTCTGAAAGAGTGCTTGAAAAGAGTACGTACAAGCATATGCAACTTTGTGCTAGACTTTGTCCTTAATTGATGTCTATGATTGTGTAGCCGCAGATGCATGTCACAAATGGCCACTGTATTTGTGGAAAGCACCCTTGAGACCTTGAGATAAAAGTGGACAGACCTATCACGAGCACTGTGCCCAGCAAAGTCACTACCATCAAGTTTGTTTTTACTGTCATAACCAAGACCATTCTCAAGACCAACGCTCGACTGTGATCTATCAATGGTCCAAGGGGAAAAAGTGGCACCTGAGTATGCTGGTAGGATGGTGAGGCCTGTCTGCAGACTGCCAGGCAAGGCTGCCTGCATAGGCGCTGCCTCACCAGGTGCGGCCGACAGTTGCAACAGCTCATCTGCTCTGCTACACCATTCCAGGACACTGCTGTCGGCACGCACTGACTGCTGTTGCTGCTGCGGCTGCTGCTGCTGCGGCTGCTGGTGCTGATTGTCCAAGATGCCTGATTCCAAGCTGGCTTGTGGTTGACGACCACCTGCAAGGCCAGCCTCAGCAGCATGCATGCCTGCTTGCTGCATGTTTTCCACTGAGTCTGTATCAATCTGGTGAAGCAGCTGTGCGGTATGAGAGCGCGCAGGAGCAGGCTGTTGCAGTCCTCCTTGTGAGATATGCTGCGGCGGCAGATGTACAACTCTGCTGTCAAGATTTGATGGACAGGTGGTGTCTGACAGCTGAATGTGTGATGCCAGATGCGCTGTCTGTGTAATGCCTGAGATGTGTTCAGAGCCTGGGATTGCGCTTTCATGCTGCAGTGACTCCATTTGCATGACAGTTGACACCTCAGAGTGTGACTGTGACTTACTATGCTGCTGATAGCAACCAGCATGGGGCCTAGGTGCTGAGGGGGTCTGGAGGCCCTGATGCCTGCTGTGGTGCGTAGGCATTGAGTAGGCAGCTGCAGAAGGGGCAGAGGAGGCAACGAGAGGCCAAGTGCCAACAGGGAGGGGCTGCCAGGATGCTTGACTTTGGGCCATCTTCTGCCCTAGGCTGGGGATAGGGTCAGTGCCAACAACAGTCTCCAGACTAGAGCTGCCATTAGCAATAGCCCCTTGCATCCCAGCACTATAGGCTGCAATAGCTCTGAGCTTAGAGGTGGGGTTGTTGCTGGGGACGGCCCCTGGGCAGGGGACAGGGCTGTTGCCAGCAGGGCTGCCTGCTGTCAAGCTCCTTGACTGCACAGAAGATCTCAACTTGTGCAGAAAGCGTTGGCTCAAGGTGTCTTGTGAGTCCTGTTGTTGGCGCTGCAGAGCACCGGAGAAATTGGTCACCGGCTTCCTTTGCACACCTTCCTGCAGAGATGCTGGTGTCGCTGATGTCCTGCATGCAGTTTTTTGTGTTGCTGGCTGTCCAGTATGCGAGATCTGCCACTTGTGCGTGGTGCAGAGGCAAAACAGCTGTGCAATGGGCGTTTGCTATGGGCAGCTTGCAAATGGAGTGTCACAAAAGGCAGCATCAATGCCTTTGTCACAGCCCAGGCAGCTACCACAGTGTAGCACAAGCCTTAACTGACACATCACAACCTTTGACACAGTCTCCAGGCGCAGACTGACTAGAGATCAACAGATTGAGCATTCACCTGGTGTGCAAGTCCTGGTGTGCTCTCAGCAGGAGCAAACTCTTGCCTGTTGACAGTATGCCTTCAACAAGGGGCTGCAGAAAATCTGGGCATGCGACGTCCCCTGTTGCTGTCCGCCGCAATGTGAAGGCTTCATTCCAAAAGTAAGGAGAGTCCACTGACACGTTCTGATCTGCACAAACCATTGCTGAGAGCTGCTCACAGGAATGAATGCAGCAAGTGTTCTGCCAGGGACCAAGCACTGCAACCTCGTGAATGTTAAGCTGATAGCTGTGGCCCATGTTTGATTACACAGGGGGTGCTATCACAGTTGCTCACAGAAGCTTCACTGCACGCCCTTCAGATTATACTGTTGCATGGCTAAGGCATACATTTATAGGACAAGTGTCCCCTGACTGTGACAACCTTGCAGCACTGTAGAGCGATGCAGTGCAGCTTGCTCTCACCTTCACATATGAAGAAGTTGTGAGGGGAGCCCTGCAGCAAGCCATCATACAGCCAAGCCTGTAGTGCAGCAAGTAGAGGCTGCATGCTCTGTTTCCAAACGCGCAGTATCACAGCCGCCTCCTGGCTGCCTGTGGGTGACAGAGAGCACAGTGGATGGCAGCAAGTTTGCAGGCTATGCTTAAAAGGCTGCAGCTTGATGAAGGGTTTATGCTGTATGGCTAACGGTTTGTGCTGCATGAAGCAAATAAGGATCTGTAGCACTGCTGCTGCCTTGCAACCATCTACGCATGCGCCCATGATGTACAGCTGGTCTGTGTCACAGACAAGCTCTGCTTGCTGCCATGCTGCTAGCTAAGGCAACAATATCCTGGTGAGCGTCACAAAAGCTGGTCCTCCGCCCTTGTGGAGTATATGCTGTGTTGCTAGTGCCAGCTCTTCTGCAGAATCACCCAATACAGAGGCATGCAGAGGTTGGCGGCAAACCCACCACGTGGACCCCCCTGAAGACTGTAATGGTGCAGCATGCTCTTCAGCTTAGTCAGCAGGTCACAGCTCAGCTGGGCTGCAGTGACAGGGCAGTCTCTGGAGGGGCCCTCTGTGCTCAGGGCCTCCTCCCACACATGCTTCAACAGCCCAATGCGCAGCAACACGCCCTGCTTGCACAAGCATCTTCCGGTTGACTGAATTGGCCTTGCAAACAATACCAAACATCTTCCACTTGACATGCAACAACAGTATGCAGAACATGCAGATGCACCAAGCAAGCAATGATGGGGTTGCATGATTGAATCAAAGGTTGGTACAAAAGACTGCAGCAGTTGGTAAGGTCAAGGTGGGCTCGGAATATGAAAGTCTGCAAGGATCAGTCACAGGCGGTTTCTGTGCATGACTTGCAACTGACCTGGAGCTGATACTCCAGCTGCAACAAGGAGGCTTTGATTGAAGTCTCTGGTATCCCTAGAGACTTCTCAATCTCCACCAGCTTAGCCCACATGGGATGCATTTGATCAGCCAGGGCAGCTGCAAAGGCAGCTAGTGTAGGGCTGACTGAAGACTGGGCTCTGGACGCTTGCCAAGATTGGGAGCTCACTGCAGATTGGACTTTGTTCACAAAGGTCTGCAACCTGCATTACTGTCGTGACGCTGACGTCATTGCATGAACCAGCTTCAGATGCAAGCGCATAGTGCATACAAGCTAGGTTGCCAGCAAGCAGAGCTCATAACAGCTACTGCACCGTTGCATTGACCAATGGCCGAAACTCTTGCACTAGATCTCAACTCCCAACACAAGTGCTAACCCCAAACCCTGACCCTCAACCCGAAACCTTTACGCATTTGCTCACTCTGAATCCTAACCCTCAACACGTGCTCACAGCAGGGAATGCAGTCATGCAAGGGGAGTTTGAAAGCTTGCATGTGCTATCAACACATATGCAGTTACTTTGTGATCATGTACCTACCCCACTGAGTCACATTACACCGTAAAAGTCAAGCATAGGATGACAGGCAGCAAGCAAAGCTGCTGATGCACGGTGTTGCTTGCCAGCAGCACCAGAATAGCTGAGCACAGGAGGGCCTACTTGAGCAGGTCTGTGCCAGCAGCTGCAAAGCTACCCAGCATGTGGTGCAGGCTGCTGTGTGACAGGTGGGGAACATGACTTTTTGAAATAGCTGTGAAGCTGCCAGTTCTCCTATCCAGGCGAAAGGCAGGCCCAGGATCCTGCGCACCTCTGAGCATGCGTATGACCTACATAGCACTCAGCAGGATGACCAAAACCAGCAAAACACACAAGCAGGTTGAAGTGTCCAGCTAACCAATTTCTGCATCACCGCTGTTACATGCCAAATTTGAGGCCCGTGTGGAGTGGACCATGGCCTTGAGACACACAGCTTGCTCAATGCTCAGCAACTTGCATGTCCTGGTGGCAGTGCGCTACTGGGAAACATGAAAAATGAGTATATTGCAGCCGGTACATGTGCAAACCTGGTGAGCAAGCTCTGCTTCAGTGGTGCAGTGAGTGGCTGGAGGGAGGCTATCCTCAGAGCCCTGAGCAGCTGCAACACTCAGCAGCAGGCACCCCTTGTGAAGTCTGCCCATCTGCTGTGGGTTGGGCAGGTGCACAGCCAGCTTTTGCCTCAGCTGCTTGATCAGCTCCAATGGAGAAGAACTTTGCGGTGCTTCAGCATCTGTGGCAAAAACAGTAATGGTGTGGATGAAGGGATAAAAGACATTGTTGTGACAGGGAATGATGCAAAAAGGTGATTGTACATGCAAAGGTCGACATAAGTGGCTTGTGATAGCCTGCTATTTCAGCATGCATATGCCCTGATGTTTAGATTGCAAAGGCTCGTCTTACCTGCAGCTGTTTGCGGTACAGCCTGGCTGTGAGACTGTGAATCTGTGTAAGCTGCATGTGAGTCCCTGAGCTCCTCCCAGTCTGACAGCTCAGAGTCACTGCTATACACTGCTGCATCGTTCCCCCAATCAGACACATGGTCATCCTCTGATACCTCAGACTCTGGTGAACCTGCAACCATAGCACAGCAGAGAGCTTGACATCCAACTTGAAATACCAGGATGTGCTCATCAAAAGGTGGATCAAGGGGCAGAAATGTCAAGTTGTGCTGACCTTGGTTGTATGCTGCTTTTGCCTGAAGTGATCAGTTGCAGACTGACTGATGACAGTAGCTGTCAGTATTACCAGTGTTGCTTTCAATGGGAACAAGGAAGTATCATTAGCAGACCTGCATAAATGTCGCTGGCTTCTTCTGAAGGTATATATGCTGACTCCAGAGGCCGCCGTGCAAGCCAGTACACCAGTGACAGTAGATTATGGTGAGGCTCTACTTGCTGGGAGTCCAGCTTACAGGCTAACAGAGCAGCAACCAGTTTTTGAAGGGCCCTTTGTTTCTGTAGCTGGGAGTGACTTCCCAGCCTTTCGCTGAGACTGCAGGTGCAGTACAAGCAGCAGCACATCAGGTACACACTTACAATTCATGCACTCAAGTGAGCTCATTTTGCAGCAAACGCATGAAAGACAGCTTACCCTCCATACAGGCTTTCGACTGACGCTGGGTCAACGTCACCAAACCTGTGCCGCTCCAGATTCTGCAAGCAGTAGTCCATTGCAAGCCCATGATTGCTGTCTTCAGCCTGCAACCCCACACTGAGATTACATTAGTCCCTTGCAAGCTGTAGCTTCTTGTGACGCAAACGCAAAAGAGGGTCCACCTGCACAGGGAGGAGTTTACAAACAAGCCTTGAACAAAGATCCTCTCGATCTGCTTGCATCTGCCAGCCAAAGCTGGACAATGCACTCATGCTACCCGACTACAGCTGTTCCTGATAGGCTGAAGAGATCGAGTTTGCCTCCGTGATCACTAGAGTGGTGTCGCCGTGTAGGACCTCACGAAAGCTGAGCATGACATGCTGAGGTCCTCGATCACGACGGCAAGTCCGTGCTGAGCATCGTGCTTCGGCCGACGATTTAACGCTCAGATTGTGCGTCTGTTGACAGTAGCTGCGATCTAACCGCAGCAGGAGCTGAGAGACCTGCACTTTGGACACCTTATTCTGCGTGAGTCTCAGGCAGGAATAATCAGACACTCGTCCAAGGCTGCATCACGGCGAGGCTTTGAGCGCTTGACAAACTGCACATCGAAACCAAGCGGGCTTGTTGTCATTCACGCGTTGCGTGTACTACCACTCTTCTTCTGATGTGATGAAGTTCTTTGGAGGCTTCCACCGATGCATAGCCACGAGTGGGCTTCTGTACTGCACCCGACCTTGCAATAAGCATAGAGTGCCAATTACACTGTGCATGATCGTTGTAGCAAGCGATACATCGATATGTCTGTCCAAAGCTCGCTGCTTGGCACCAGCCTTCACACAGCGTCACTGTCTCGGAGTGCCAAACGCTGCGCGCAACAGCCCACACGCTGCTTCAAGGCGTCTGACACAGGCATACAGAGTCAACAGACAGTTGCTAATGATCAGCTGCCAGCCGAGTCAAGCCGGTACGACCCCTAGTGGTTGCGCTATATACGAAATCAGTGCAGTGATCACCGCTGTGCGGCTCTGCACTTTGCTCTGCTGTTGCGCACACCCTCGGCGGTCAACACTGGCAGCATGCTGCACGTAAAGATGACGTGTCAACGTACATACGACAGAGCGCCTCCCAGTGATCACTGGAGCACTGCTGCAGACCAGCAAGTGGCTGACTCAGCGTGCTGCATTTGCAGGGCTGGCAGGGGAGCAAGCTCGCGACTGGTGCAGACGCTTCAGAAGCAGGTGGACTGCAGATGAATATGCCTGGCAACGATGCAAAAATGAGCTTGGTGCAACCTAACCATGTGATTTCCGTTTTAGGTGCAGAAGGAGACAGTGCCATGGTTTCAGGGCATGCTGCAGCCATGGCTAGATGGTGTTCCTCCACCCCTCACCGATACAGTTTCCCCTGAGCAGCTAGCAGATTTTGACAGCAAGTTTGTCACAGTGGATGGTGTCCGCCTTCATTACAAAGAAGCAGGCACAGGCGGCCCTGGCAAGCCAACTGTCCTCCTCATGCATGGTCTGAACGGATCCACCTTCAGCTGGTGAGCCTCGACGAGTTGTTCAAGATGCTAAAGCATGATATTGGCATACACTAGGCACAGCTGCCCTTTTGAGGTCATATGTAGTCCTCGTGCATGCATGCTATACTGCTATGGACAATTGCTTGGCTCAGCTTTGTGCATATGCAGGCGAGATGTGCTGCAACCTCTGTCTGAGCAAGGTGGTAGTAAGGGCTGCAGAGTAATATCCTTTGACAGACCGCCTTACGGCCTCAGTGAACGACCTTTGACCTGGCCAGCAGGCCCAGAGGGCAACCCATACACATCCGAGGTAAATGTCCCAATTCTTACTGCATATGTGTCGCCATCAGTAGCAGTGCCAGGAATGATGAGACATATGGTGGTTTTAGATGTTGTCTGATTGAAACATCAGCATTGCTGCACAGGAGCTGCTGTTTCCTTGCTGCCTCATTCATTGTTGGACACCGGACACCGCTGCAATACGCATCTTACATTGACCCAAGTGCACAGATGAATTGGCACAGACACAGCCCCGTGACTGCCTTCTTATATTCAGCAGCAAAGTAGAGCCACACACATTGCTTACGTAGGCAGGAGCAAGATATGCAGAAGGTCTGTTGAAGGCACTGGGGATCCCACAGGCCATTGTGGTCGGTCATTCTGCTGGTGCTCTCACAGCTATGGAGCTTTTCAAGAGGTGTGTGCTCCTGCTCATCTTTGCATGTTGGGACAGACAGCACCCATGTGCATAGTGTAGGCCGTCAGGCCAAGTCTCTGTTCGCATGACCCGTGATGAAGGGCGTCATATGTAACCCACACAGATCAAGCATAGCATGCTTTGAGAGTAGAAGCAGTATCTTCACCTGTCATGCTAGCTGGTGCTGAGCGCTCAGCAGGCATCAGCACCTGTAGCATGCCATGCAACTGAGGACTTTGTGCTGACCAATTCTGAGCTGCAATGATTGACGGTGCAAAAACCCGTCTGAGAAGCAATGCTGGGTCTTGCAGGAACCCAAGCATGATAAGTGGCTTTGTCTTTGTTGCTCCAGCTTTGCCTTCAACCTCAACCAAGAGGGTCCAAGATGAGCAGAAGAAGAAGCAGGACAGCAAAGACAGTTTCATCTGGAGGGCAAGCCTAGGGCAGCAGCTGCAGCGACTGTACATGCGAGCCCTGCTGCAAAATGAGAATGCAGGCCTGAACTACATCAGGAAGAACTTGCAGAAGAGACGAGATGAGGTGGCTCTGGGTAAGCTGCAGGTGTATGCAGATGCTGAGCAGGAGGTGAAGCAGGTGATGCTTTGTGTCTGCACCATATTCACAGGTTGTGAACTGCCTTCTGCTGCATCAGCGCAGTAAGCACATGCACAAGGGTTTTACAAGGAGTATGCAACAATGTTCATGGCTTGCTTGCATATGTAGCTGTCCCGAGTGCATGCATGCCTGTAAGGTCTGTCAGTCAGCTTATGGATGGCAAGGCATGTGCTGTGTGAACGCATCAGCCACCAGTATGTACAACTACAGAGGAGCCTTGTAGCCGCACTCTCTGCTGCTACCTAGCAGTCCTGCTCATGACCAGCTGCTGCTACTGCAGTCCAGTCATTGACAAGCCATGCCTGACTCTTTTTGCCATCTGTATCTTGTTGGTAGTTGCCAGACAATGTTCATGTGGCCAGAGCCATAGAAAACATGACAGGCAGCAATATGACTCATGACCCCTGATTGTCTTGTTCAAAAAGTGATAGAGCAATGTGTCATGCTGCAGGCAGTGATTGAGGGGTATCTGAGGCCAATGCTAGCAGACAACTGGGACAGAGGGAGCCTGTACAGCTACAGGGCTTTCTCCTTCCCTTCAGATATGCCCTACGAGGAAATTCGGCAGCCTGTCATGTTCATCACTGGGGAAAAGGATGGTGCCCTCACGCGAGGAGCCAAAAAGGTTTGCACTCAACAGCAGATCCCCTGTGTCCGCTGCACATCACAATCATGCTTTGGAAGCCACGGCTACCATTCTATTCAGTACTTTGCATGCTGCCAATGCATTTGGTACTTTGCTCAACCTGTTCAGACCTGGGACAGCCTGTTGTGCAAAGTTTGCATTTGCCCTTGCTCTTGCTTGCTTGTGTCCTCCAATCTCAGCAGAGTAATTTTGACAGACAAACTGCCTTACAGACAAGATTCTGCCTCTTTGCTTAGCGCTTTTTCTCAGTCCCCTCCTATGCGATGGTCCTGCAAAAGCAGAAATTGGACAACATCAAAAGGCCCAAGAAGAATGTGGGTTGCTTACAGACTGACTGATTGTTTGGCGTTTTACTCATGCACATCATCTCCTGAGATTTTGTTGGTGTCTGGTTGCTGTTGACAGTGCTCGACGTTGCAGGTTGCTGACTTATTAAAGGCTGAAGGGCAATGCAGCACAGAGTATGTGGAGTATGAGAGGTGTGGGCATGTGCCCATGGATGAAAGGCCAGCAGAGTTTCTGCATGATTTGCAGCGCTTTGTGACTGATGTTAGCTCAGAAAGGCAGCCTACACCAGATGCAGATTCCCTGACTGATGGTGTGGATGATGCCCCTTTGCCATTATATCCACCCTCAAAAACAGCGCCAGTCGATGGATGATTGTGACTGATGCAGTCTTTGCTGCGAGGACTGAATGTGCAGGGTTTTGTTCTTTTTACACATGTGTGTCTGAATCACGGTGCTCCAAACTGGTTTGTTGGTGTTCTGCCTGTAACATAGGGATGATTAGGGCCTGCTGTGCTAGGTCTGGGTCTGTTTCAGACCAGTTGTGCTGTCTGTCCCAGATCATTTGTGTTTTCTGCCTCAGTTTACTTGTATCTGTGACATGCTCGTATGTCAGAGCAGGACACGCCTTATATTGCATAAGGGATGCTGTCCTGTTACCATGGAAGATAATTGTGCAATGTAGCCATGAACGTATGTATCATGTAGGATTGATGCTGTGCAGTCACAAATGTGTTTTAACTCACAGCCAGTGTGTTGAACTCGAAAGGATACTCAAATGTCAGAGGCGGTGTTCACGCCTAGGGTGTTGAACAGGAAATGTGTTACAAACTTGCTGTCGTCTTCTGACCTGTAGCTGAGTCAGCTGTCAAAGATGGGTGTTGACAGGTGCCAGCCATAAGTCTCACTTACACGACTGGGACGAGAGAGCTGTTTATTGTGGCCAGCAACATAATGACTGCTACAGTACTTGATCCTGGAAGTGGCAACTGTCATTACATACACTGCACTTCATATCCAAGCCTCTCCTGGATATACAAGGAGTTCCATGGCGCTACAAATGGCTCATCTGATGTTTATTTGGCTGTCTGTATACACTGGAGCGTTTGCATGCTAGCATGAAAGGGTATAATCAGAACTGGTTCTGTCTAGCTTGCTGAGCCAAGGAAATGCAGTTGCATAAGCGCAATTTGCCAATAACAGCAGGTGTATCAGGTAGCTACAACAAATCAAGAGGTTTCAAGCAATGCAGCACAAAGACCAATACACTGAAGACAAGAACTGACTCATTTGTATACCCAAAATCATACAGGAAGAATCATTTGTATCTGTTCTACAGCACTTCCTTGACACTGGGCTAGGCAGGCGTGCCTTGAGGCAGTGCACGGGCATTACTGGTGTCATAACCATTGGCGTGCTCAGCACCATCATGATCTGGTGAGCGCTTCCTCTTGTTGACAGCATGATGGCCTTTCGCATCGCCTGTTCCTGACACAGTGCAATATGATGCTGAAGCACCATGCTCGTTCAATTGTTGAGCACCATGACTATCACCATTGGCATGAGCCAATACACCATTAGCATGCATACCATCTGCTGCTCCTGCAACGGTGCCATCAGGTAAGACCTCACCATCCTCAATTTCACCATCTTCTAGACTATCGACATCATCGTCAGCTGCGACACTCTGATGGCCATTCTGGTATTCATGAGCAGGCTCTGCCTCATGCTGCTGATGGCTTTCAGGATGGGAGCTGTGACCAGTTGTCTGAGGACCTGCTGGATATATGCTGGATGGTCCACCCTCGTGTGGCAGGGGCTGTTGTGCAGGGCGATCAGAGGCACCAAGGTGGTTCTTGAAAAGCCCTGGCTTGTGAAATGGTGTTGCAGCTGCCCCACTGTTACTTCTATCAGAAGCTAAGACAGCATCTGCTGGGGAACCTGATCTGGGCCGCAATGTGGCATCTCTTGCAGGCAAAGCTCTGACAGGATATGCTGAGGAGGGCTGATCAATGTGGGCAGGTGCTCCTGAGGCAGTGCCAGCTGTGGCCATAACAGGTCCAGCACTGCCATTGGCTGTGGCAGCAGGCGGCTGAGCTGTGGCAGTTGTGGCAGCAGGTACATCACCAGTACCAGTGCGTGGTGCAGAGGCACCTGTATCTCTTGCGGCCTCAAGAAGGCCTGAAGACTGTCCTTGGGAGCGTACAGCATTGTCCATTGGAAAATCAGCTGCTGGCACATCTTGAGAGAGATTGGCAGGGTCTGCTGATGCAGGTGCAGGTGCAGGTGCAGGGGCCTGAGCAGGTGCATCAGCCTGTGCAGCGACTGGTGCTGCAGCTTGTGCAGCTCCAGCTTCTTCCAATTTCCCTGCAACCACAACCACATAACAACAAGTATAGCTGCACATCTCCAACTGTGCCACAAGTGAGCGGGAAAGCAGCGTCCCTAAGCAAATAAACGAGTGACCACTCTCACATGTGTGACTGCCAACCCAATCTCTTTGCATGCAGATTGAAATTTGGCGGGGACTCCTGACAGGCAAAGCTGCCACCAACACCCAATGGACGAGGGAGCTTACGTTTATGGACTCTGCAAGCTTTGCAGCCACAGTGTTCGCCAGGCAGTTTGCCACTGTCTTTAACGGCAGCTTCCAGAGCTTTCTGATCCAGCTCTACAATCAACTGCCAATGTATGTCTTCAATGGACTCTGGAGTGGGCGGGGGGAGAGGGAACCTGTCTTGCTTTTCTATGGGCAACCTTTCCCACCATTCAAGGCCGTTTTCATCCACTGGAATCTGCATGTATTGCTTTGCAGTGAACAACGGTGCACCTTCTGCATAGTGGATGGTAAGCAAAACAAAAGCCACAAGCCTGCAAACATGCAAGTCAAAACATATGGGCAAGGGTTTGCAACCTGGTTGCTGCAGCTTGATAAACGCTCTGGATCTGTTATGGCTCAACTGCCATCTGAAAATTGGAAATGCTTCCTCAATGCAAGCAATCCACGCTCAGATGGCATGCAAATGTCACAACCCCAGCATCTAAACCGAACACAATGCAAATGAATGCATAATTCACATGTTCAGCTGAACGCCTACCTCACCAACCTCCACATGCTGTGCATACCACAGGGCAACCACAGCCAGCGTAGATGGTGGGTATTGCAAGCAAAGTGTAGTGACCTGCCCAGCTCGGTTGAGCCAAGGTAAGGCTTGATCTATGCTGTTCAGCTTGTATGCGCTGTTGTACTTGAGAGCATAGGAGTATGGGTCGCCTAACCTGAAGTCAAATGCAAGACAGTACAGCAGCGCACGCTCTGCCATTAGCACCTTTTCCTGCAGAATTGGCAAGGTGTATCAGGGCGTAGTGCTCATTTCTGTTTGCCTGTATTCCCTGTGCGGTCCTGCATAGTGAACTGCCTCGATTCCATGTGGCACAAAAGTGGGCATTAGCATTGGCTTGAGGCACACAACATGATGAGAGGCACACTTGGTCTTTTGACCTGAAAGTTCCTTGGGTGTGTCATGCGCTTGTGCAGAAGAGGGTTGTCTGCACCTTGAACTCAACAAACACCATCAAATCGTCAATCTTTTTGCGCTCAACCTCTTCCCGTGTGAATCTCAGCCTGTAAGTCTCCTTGATCACTTTGTCCAGCGACCTTGGCAGATCGCTTGCTTTGCAGGCCATGTGGATGCATGCTGTTGCAAATACCACTGCTGTGTTATCTCTGAAGGAGTTCTGTGTGAAGTAGCGCTGGAAGTAGAATTGTGCAAGCCAGATTGCATCCAGCCTCAGATCCAGTGGAGTGAGATTAATGCTGGCAATGAGCTTCAGACTGTTTGTCTTCACTTTCTGGATTTTTTTGAGACTCCACTTGGAGCCATTGTGCAAGTCCGGGTAGCCTTTGTCTATATCAGCACGTGATCTGTACTGAAACGGATCGCGAAACCCCATGAAGTGTTGCCTAACAGTAAGCTAGGTAGAAAGTGAGACAGCCTAACACATCTTTGTACAGACTACAATGAGCTGCTAATGTAGGTGTCCACCACAACAGATCAAGGCTGTCAAGAGATCACGTTGACAGACGCAGAAACAGCAATGCTGTGCTTGTGGCTTGCCAGGCCCGCAGCAAGAAGGTGACTGTATGTCAGCCTGTACAAACAGATCCTTCATATCCGCAGAAAGTGCAGGATACGCGGCCAAGATCGACTGCATTGGCATGTTCACCTGTCTAGCAAGACTTCGAGACTGCCTTGGAGGGCTCGTATCTCGATTGTTCTCAAACCGCCTGGCAGCTCAGACTAGAGTATGGCGGACAGGCAAAGTGGTGTGAGACTACGCGGTCGGCCTAAAAGCACAAGAAGGACGGGTTGCAGTGATGTATCAAATTGCCGTTACACTGGCGCGATGTTACAGCCCTGGCGATGCTATAGCCTGCGGCTTGTAGCTGCCTGTCGCAGTCATTCATTCGGTCATACATTCTATCATTCGTTCACCCATTCGTTGATTCCTTCCTTCCTTCCTTCCTTCCTTCCTTCCTTCTCATTCATTCGTTCATGCATTCATCCATTCATCCGTTCATCCATTCATCCATCCATTCATCCATTCATCCATCCATCCATTCATTCATCCATTCATCCGTTCATCCATTCATCCATTCATGTGTGTTGAAGCAAGGACGTCACGGCGGTCTTGTGTAACCAGACAGAATCATTACAGGACTGTTTCACTCACTGTTGCTGCTATCACTCTGTTATTAGGCCGCTGAACTCTGTACATTAGCCTGATTAGCCTGATTAGCTGATCAGCTAATCAGGCTAATGTACAGACTCATGACGGCGGGACGCTGGTATACGAAACTAGTCATAATAGAGACACATGACCCAACTATGACTAACCAGTTCATGAATGACTTGACTGAATCAATTTAAGTGCCTAGCACAACTCAACAATGTGTACAGAAAATGATGCAATCACACTGCTCCTACTAGGCTATGCTGAAAAGCTATTCATAACTTGGGGATGTTGCGGAGCTACGTAGTTGTATACAGAGGAAGACAGCGTAGGGGCTGATCCCCAGAAGATGTCAGTGAACCTATTCCTGATGGCGCATTCTGAGTATGCAGAGCCGCCAAACAGAAAGTGATGCATCAACGTGTGCTCATATGGTGCTGCACCAGCATCACAGACAGGGCAATGCACATGGCGTTGTCCCCAGCACCTGCTGTGCAGCACTACAAGCATGCAGTATCCACATGTAGACATGAGAAGGGCTTAAGTTTCAGCGTCTAGACCATGACACCCACTTTTGAAGCTGCTGGATTTTAATCTGCAGACTGCTGAACGCATTCTCAGCTGCTTTCAAAGTCAGCATTTCTACGCACTGTGACGGTAAATGTAGCCTCCAAGATGCATTTCAATGCATTTCAGTGCATCGCGCATTACACAACCTTGCATACTGTATCTGACACAATATCTCTATGATCCAGGCATTTTACCAGGCTCAGCACATCAGGGGAACGTGTTATCTGAGATCCGATCTAGATAGATCTATCAAGGAAACTGGCTGGCACCGAATGTGACTATGACATGTACGAGTATGACTAAATCAGTAATGGAATCTCAGCACGGCAATCATCTTCATCACAGCATTCCTCAGCACTTCCTCGGAAATCACGGTAACATCGGCATCACATCGTGCCTATGCACCTGATGCTTACACGGACTCAAGGTATGTTCAAGTCAGAATTTAGAGCTGCCGAAGAGGCCTGCAATCTCCTCTTCTACTTGCCTAAGGTCGAACCCATATGAGCGCAAGTCTACAGGATCCGGCCAAGCTTGGCGCCGTGCGTTAGTCGCATCCGTGTGCGGCCTGTCGTGCTCCTTGATCTTGCTGAGCGGTAGCCGCAGCAGCCAACTCAATGGATCTGTGGAAGAGGAAGGATTTTCGGAACAGTTAGGCAGCGAACAGGACTGGAGCGACGACGACATTCCTATCGAAATGGGTGGGCTCATCGCTGATTTTCTGTGCCTTAGACAGCGCATCACTTCCCTCTCGGCTAAGCTGTAATCGAGTCTGGACTAGAAGGACTGCTTGATCACTGGGTGTACTTGAGTGCTTCAGGTGCAAATGACTCTGGCAGCGCATTCCTAATGGATGAGTTGTTGTCAGAAAGCATCGAAATGTTTGGCGATAGGATCAACTACAAGCCTGAGAACGGCCATCTAGACCTGAACTTTGACACCAGCACAATGCCTCTACCTGTGAAGCAGGCTCTTGGTTTGGCAGATGTAGACAAGATCATCATTGATGTCATTTTTGAATCCAGAACATTTGGCGCTGGCATGCCTCCACGTTCTGTTCTGCGCCAAGTCAGACATCAAATTCCACCGGCTGAGCTAGTTGCAGCAGCTGTGGAACACACAGCGGCCACTGAGCCAGTATCAACACCCGTCAGTCCAAGGCAGGAGGATGAAGAGGTTTCTCCTGCAGCTCCAGACAGATCAGACTCTGAAAGTGATGAAGAGCTGACACATCTCCCCAAACAATACAAGCGGCCTGTGGTCACTGCTGTAGCATATCAGTTTGCTAACATCGCCAAGAAGAAGCTAGCTGACGACTGGCCAGAAGCAAAGCATGCAACTTGGAAGCAAGCAAGGGGTTGGATCCCAGATTTGTACAGCTACTTAGCAATGAGACTTTTGAAGCTTGGGGATTACTGCATCATCTGCGATGATTTGCAGCTGGTGTCAGGTCAGTATTTTTCCAGCATTGCTATCTGGGTATTTTTGTAATGTTTGAGTATCAACTTGCAAGGTCAAGTACATTTTATCGGCTTGCTGTTCACAGCTTTTGTATAATTTTCCTGTGCAGCCCGCTTACTTGCCACACATTTTGCAAGCTTCAAGCTGACACTTTGCCCAATTTGCAGGCATCAAGCCTGTCGCATGCAGCAAAGCCCTGTGCAGTCATCAGTTTGATGAAATGGGCTTCGGCGCCTCTATGGACATAATCTACAACTTCCCCACAGTCGCTGATCTGCTCATTTCCATGGCAGCAGCAGCAGCAAGCAATCCCAACCGGCAACACAGACAACGCTTCTTTGCCTGCCCCAACCCCCCTAGCGACTTTGTTGCTGAGGACCTCCGACACAGCAACAGTAAAGACCTGAATGACAATATGGGCATCAAATGGCAGGAGCTGCAGCAGGTGTGTGCAGCTTTGCTGCAGAATAGCTGCTTTTGCATTTGTGTCGCTGTTCACAGATGGTGACAATCACCGCACTGGCAGGATTGCAACACTCTGTACCTGCAGCATATGCCTGCGAGTTGCTGCAAAGCTGGCCTGGTCCAATTTGCAAAGAGTTTTCGAACCATATGGCTTGCTGCAGATGGGGCAATGTTGCATGTCCCAGACCTGAAAACAACCACAACTGCTGTGTGTTGCAGGTCCTGACTGACCTCCCTGCTGTTGAGAAGATGGCAGCTGCAAAGGATTTGCATGCCTTTCTCAACAAGTATCACAAACACGCGTATAGACTGGTACTGCCCTGTGCATTGCAGTGTAACTTGCCTGTGCAAATGTGGAGGATGCGCATGCTGCCTGTTGCAGACAGTGCTGATGGCTGTTCAACCTTTCTTGTGCGTGGGCTGTGCTCAAATCAAACAGAGGTTAGCGCACAATGCCTGCTAATGATGGACTAGGCAGGCTGGCTCTGTCTTTTTTTTGTCCAACGCGCAGTCTCTGGCTGTGCAGGTACGCTGGATACTGTCTACATGCCGCAGTCACATTGTTGAGCTTGATGCGACAGAGCAGATCCCTGGAATGAAAGGTGTGCCCCTTGCTTCATCATGTCTGTATGCATTCTGCCACACACTAGCCCACACACCATCAGGCCTCCATTGTGCCTGTAGCTGAGATGTGACTCTCACAAAGAAAGAGCCTTGGATGGAGGGTCCAAATTGCTACATGTGCTTGAGTAGCTTGACCGTGCCTCACTGCCATTGCTGCTTGACATCAAGCATGTCTCACCATTCTAGCTGCCTAGCTTAACCACATCTCAAGTCCGTGCATGTCTGCAGGCCGCCAGTTCAAGCTGTTTACCAACACCTTTGAGCGTGAGGTGGCCTTTCAGAAATTGAAGCAGGAGCAGCAAGGCAGCTGCTTCCTCTTCCATGGGTCCCCCTTCATGAAATGGCATTCTATCATGCGCACCTGCCTCCAGAACTTCAGCAATACCCAATTCATGACTTCTGGCGCTGCACATGGGGGAGGTGTCTATACAGCCAAACAAGTAGGTTCTGCTTGTGCCAACAATGTTCCTTGAAACTCGCATGGTGGCTAAGCAAGTACCCAGTGCTTGCAAGCACACTGCTTTGTACGCACACTGCTTGCAAGCACAAACATTTTGATGTCTGCTTTAAGTCCGCTCCCACATGAACAATAGTTACATAAGCAGCATTTCGTCATCTGTGACAACATCATCAGACAGCTTCAGCTAGTCAGAGGCCAAGGTTACCATGGAGCTGATACTATTCAGGTATTGTTTTGCTGCAGGCAAGTATTAGTTTGGGCTACTGCACAACAGCACACTTTTGGGGAGCAGCTGAGGATGCAGGGCTGTATAAGGGCTACAAAGCTAGCATCTTTGGTGGATCAGCAGCATGCCTAGCGTTGGTTGAGGTTGCTGGCAAAGCAGACACAGCTCGCTATTCTGGTATCCATGTTGTGCAAAATCATGACGGCGTGGTAGCTCGATACTTCTTTGTGTACAGCAGCAGCTCAGAACTTCCCCAGTCAATGAACACAGACACTATGCGCATCCCTGCTTGGGATGCATGACGTTCCAGCTGTTCTGCACTCTCTGTCCTCTAGTGACTTTTGAGCACCAGCATTGCCAAGGATTTCAACGAAACGTGATAGTTCAGTGTTGATGTGTTTCACTGATCTCAACTCCTCTATGCAATACATGTGTCATTGCAGAAACATCAAGTATGGCTAGGTAGGGTCGTCAAGATTCTTTTTTTTGACTGTGGCTGTTTTGAGGTAGGCGCATCAGAATGACCTCCTACCCCGATTGTAGACAAAGCCAGGGGTTATGATTGAGGCCAGGCTACACAATATTCAGACAAAGGACCAGCAGTGTGCCTGCACTCTTGAGCTGCACATATCATGCTCTTCGGCGGGTGACGTGGTCATAAATGACTGCTTGTATGTACTCTTCTGTCTGCAGTTCAGTCCTGGTAGAATTGTCGCCAGGCACAGCTTTGGGATCAACGTTGATGACCTTCCTATCCCGTTTGTTTTTGAACAATAGGCCCTTTTCATTCTCAGCAATCACCTGAAGCATCAAGCAATTTTTACTTGAGCGTGAGAAGTGCCAACTACGCTGCTTGACCCTCATGGCATGACCTGCTGTTACATGCAGCAAGACAACAGCATCTGGTCAAGCGGGCACAAAGTCATGTAAGGTGTTCATGATGGTGCTCACCTGAAAATTAGCCGTTGCATTTGACATGGAAACTTGGGTATCCCAGTTATAGAAAGACAAATCTGTTGGTCTAGGCAACAGCCGCTTCTTACGCTCAAATACTGCCTCCATCTGCTCGGCTTTCAATCTACATCAATAGAAGATTGCATGTGGGTTGCCCATCAAACACTCCTTGACCAACAATGCTGACAGATGGCTCATGGCGCATTGCCACATGCTTTCTTGGACAACTTGAGCAGTCACCAAGAGCTCCACTGTTTGAAATACTGTGGCAAGCTCAGCTTCAGGTCCAATGCGTGCTGAGGGTGCATTACAATACACACGAAACATCAAGGACACCTCGTAAGCAATTCCTCTGTTGTTGGTGTCATAGCAACTGCATTTGCTCATCATGTTCCATGAGCTCGGCCATCTAAGTATGAGGACGCTGTGACAGCAGAAGCTACCTGCCTGTGGCCATAGTCAATGTAGCCAGAAACCTCTTGTCCCTTTGCATTCTTGTCCCTGATGAAGATAATGGTCGTCAGCTTGCCATTGCGGACTGGTTCCTCCCTTTGCTGCAATGCCTGCAGCAAAGCATGTCACCAGTGTGCTCCCTGCAATGTGCGGTGCATTTTTTTGTACATGCACAGTTGCACGATGGATCTGTACATGAGAAATGTGCTGTTGGCACTTGATTTGATCATGTTGGGCACAGGCTTTCTTGACGGTAGATGATTGCTTCACAGCAATGAAAAGCAGGACACCTAGCAGATGAGGTGTGTTTGACAACACTGTACAGTCACAAAAGCAACCTCCACTTTTCATGGCATAAAAATCACCTATCAGTCAGAATCAGGCAATGCTAGTTTCTGAAATAAGCTATCACCTGAGGCATGCAACGCATGCTTAATGACCACGGCACTTCACATGACAAAAATTCATATGATAATACGCAAGACGACACCTGTAGGACTGGAAGCCCGTCAAACTTCTTTCCTGCGCTTGCCAATCTTTTGGCCTTAGTGTTGAGCCGCGCTAACTGCAGCTCCTCAGCAGCTTGCTTGCGCTGCGCAAACTCCTCACGTCTGATCACCTCCCCGTTGCCATGGTATCTGTAAAGCAGTGCCCAACTGAGTCTATCTGCAAGATAGTGTGTTGCAGTAGTGCACACCGTGCACTCACCCAAGCTCAACAAGCTGCCGGGCTAGCGACACGTCCTCCAAATAGAAGATGTCTGCTGCGGTAATTTGCTTGTCTAGATACTCTTCATACCTGTCAGTAAAATCGCACGATATCAGACACCTGCAGTAGTTGAACCAGAGTACTCAAGAACTCACGTCTCAAATTGCTCAGCAATAGGATCAACACCGGATCCCAGAAGCTCCAAGTCGTCATCCATTGTCGCTAGGCTTCGGTTCCGTCGCGGCAGAAGGACTAGGACCACCATTGCTGGCGTTATGAAAGCCTGTTTGGTCAGATTCCCCATTTCATCTATGCCTGGCACCAGGGACGCAAGATCCACTGTATTCCGCCGCGTGAGTCTTCGATACAACCTGAGATCTGGAGATTGACTCGAATTTGCTACGCACAAAACGTCATTGTGAGTTGGCTGTGTTCTACAAGTCCTGGCACCAGCGGTCTCCCGATCAAACATGTCTGCGACAATGAGCATTCCCGCAACAGTTCCTGCAGGGCTGAGCAGACGCACTCTTGAGCCAAGTACGTCTGACGTACTGATCTCGCGTGCAACGACCACACCCGAGCTGTAGCTAGACGCGTTGACTTAAGCAGGATTGTTCTTGCACGCAGGAAACCCTTTCCGCACGGCGCAGCCTGTCAGGTGCTTGCGGCCTGTTGTTTCGCGACAGAACAAGCGCGCTGCCCGATTAGCCGTTGTTGTTCAAGCAGCACGACAGGCGGCCGGCGTGCAAGCAGCCAAGGTTGGCAACAGCTACAGGTTTGTTCCCACCTGGCAGGACTTTTCCGCTATAGCTATTAGCAATTTCCAACAGAATCGTACTTTGCGCCTACTTCGTGCAGCAAGGTCTTTGGCACAGAAGAAGCTCAGGCAGATTTGAGGTTTGCAGAGCTCTTGGATGGGACAAACAAAATATTGGTTGTCTGTGCTGGTGCGCCTGGCAGCAAAGCAGAGAAGGTTTGTAGAAAGGTCGGCTTGCCGCACACATTTGCTCAGAGCTTTGATGCTGGTGTCTGCCCTGACAGGAAGGGGTGAAGGTAGGACAGCAGGTACTTGCTGTTTCTGACCCAGGGTATCAAAGCCAGATGTTGAGCCTGAAAACCAAGCCCAGCAAGATGGCACTGACCCGTGCGGTAAGCCATGAAAATGTTTGTCATGTTGTTACGAGCACAATGGGCCTTGTGAACGGACATGTTGCTATGCACGGGATACTCACACCCCTTTGATCTCTTTAATCTCTTGGTTTCTCACCTGCATGTCCCCCCTTGCCCCAACACTGCATCTGGTGCAGTGGACTGGAATGCCAACTTTTTCAGTGCTCTCAAAATGAGATGACTGGATTAGGATGCGCTGACATAACTCACTCTTGCTCATGCTGCAGATGAACTTGAGAAACTACCCTGAAATTGAGATGGAGTTTGACGCAGACATTGCTGGTGTTGCTGCAGAGATCATTGAAAAGGCAGGAGGTAGGCACAACAGCCTTTCATTTTGCTTGAATGACCATCAGGGCTGTATGTATTCATCTAGTGCCATATCATGCATGCACGTGTGTTAAATTGAATGTCTGCTGCTTCACCAACACCCAGGGCTAGTGCTTGCATCTCACATAGACAAGCTAATTGCAATGATGAGCTTGTCATGCCTTGATCATATGTGTTGCATCGAATGTTTAATGCTTCATCAACACGCATAACTAGTGGTTGCATCTCACTTAGACAAGCTAATTGCAATGATGAGCTTGTCATGACTTGATCAAAGGTTGTTGATCACTGTCGTCACAAATGACTGTTGTGCAGCGCCTCCTTTTATGCTCTTGCTGGATTTACTTACCATTGGCAAACTCATGTTTTTGCTGCAGGCTCTGATGTGCGTAGAGCTCTTGAGGCAGCAGAGGTCAAGACTGATGCTCAGGAATCAACTTCTGCTGTGCGCAATGAAAGGAAAGGAGACTACATGTCTTCACAATTTGCAGGGAAAGAGTCGGATATCACCAAGGAGAAAACCAAAAACAAAAACCAGTTTGCAATCATTGCTGGGATTGGCTTTTTTGTCGTGCCCACACTGTTCTTGGCTGTGGCAATCCTGTCAGGTTACCTCAAGAGCCTTGGAGGTCCTGGGCAGCAATTTTAGAGTGCATAATCAATGTAAATCACGTGGTCAACAGTATGCAGCATCTTTATTTAGTGTTGTTGGACCAAATGCGTCACACAATGCAACAAGTGTGAGTTGGCCAAGTGTATGTTGAGTGGGCTGTAGTTCTATGTGTCATGACAATGTATGTCATGGTGTGGCGAGGTGTGTCCACATGCTGCGTGCCTGTTTCGGAATTTTATGTGTTTTAGCGATGTTTTGCAAACATTGCTTAAATTTCAACGCTGCTGGGTGAGGCTTCATTAGATCTGTATGATGCGCTGCCAGAGACGCACAGACACTTACATGTTTCATGTTGTCTGTAAACTTAGCTAAGAGTTTGTATGTGGTCGTGCTGAATGTCATGGACGGAGTGCATAAACACACAAATTAAAGACAAAGCCTGATGTACGGGTGGTGCAACGCTGCCTTTGCTGTAGGCTCCTGTGGCAACACACAACCCCAGGGATCAGACAGCTGCTGCAGGGTGGGTGTTTGAGCGGAACACCTTTGCTTGACCTGTCCTCTTCTTCATGACTTTGAGTAGTTTGGGCTGTTGGATAGCTAAGTCAAAACTGTTAGCTACATTAGCGCCCAGATAAAAGTCTATTCCAACAGGGCATCTTTCTGCTGCAGAGTTCTTGTGCAATGTGTGTCGATATGCCGGGTGGAAATCACACACATTACATGACAGATGTACAAATACAGGTGGTGCATTGCACCTTGAGTGTAGGCTCCCATGGCAAAGCACAATCAGGTAGCAGGCAGCTGCTGCAAGCTGGCTCTGGATGTCTGACTGAAGCCTTTCTGTTCATCTTTAGCCAGAGTACATAGCAAAACCCCCGCAACACACTATTTCTGGCAGACACTTCAGAGCAGTGCCAAGCAAGCTGCAGTCATGCCACCTAACTTTTTCAACTGACAAGCTTGCTGCCTGTCCAGATCATGCCTGACCAGCAAATTGACATGAGCTGAATGATGCAGTCGCGACGCACGATGTCTGAGACATACATGTTTGCAGTGGCTGACTCTTGAGTCAAGTCTTCATTAGCAGCTGCTGCTAGTAACCGTAACTGGCGTTCACGCCGCTAGCAGCGCTTGATCTGTCTTGTTGTACTGCGTGCAATTTGGGCATGCAGTGCTCACACATATGAAATCACGTGAATCACACCCAGGGGCCATAGCAGTGCGCATTTGCAAAGGCAGCAGATGCAAGCTGCAGAGACATATGCCAGGGGCTTCTGGGTACTCCTGTCTCAATTCGTGGGCTTTGCCTCGAAACATTCTTGTGCACGGGCTGTTGTACACGTGTTTTACGGTCCTTTGAAGTTCGGAGGTATGACACACATGACCACTGTGGTCTTGTCAAGCAACCCTTGACACAGCTCAAGCTGCAAACCGTGCTGCCCAGTGAGTGTGTTGGTCAAGCGCAGCGTACTACTAGACTTCTGCAAGAACCGTCAAGACTCCGGAAATTTACGGCACCTGCAAGGTGAGTCTGATCGCAGCTGGATAGCGAATTGCTCAAATTTCCACTCCAATTTCAAACTCTGCCGCGAAACCAAGCGGCAGCAAACTCATTGTCAAGTCCGTGCTCTGGTCCGTGCTCGAACTATTGTACATTCTTTTTCGCGACTGGCTGAGGTCTGGCTTTGAGAGAACTCCTACTGGCAAGAGCTTGGCCATACAAACCAGTGCTGTGCCGCAGGTCCGCAGTCCGCAGTACCCGCAGTCCGCAGTACGCGCGGCGCAGTACGCGGCGAAGGACCCCCGTTCTGCGGGTACTGGCAGTACCGTACTGCGGTTGAATATTTTGTGGTATTTATTCATTTGAAATAATTCATTAAGTTATTATTTGATACTATACTTGCTGATTCATAAGTATTTCCCTCTCAAACAAATCAGAAATAAAATATTTGGGA
>JAABUP010004056.1_pt1 | contig 24650 bp, 19 predicted proteins | sample 5559201 | NCBI WGS metagenome assembly JAABUP01 (sample SAMN10711887, study PRJNA513373) | rock metagenome | isolation source: Antarctica rocks | place: Antarctica
CAACCTTGACTCTGGATGGCTGGACCAACGTAAATGCTGTCTCAGTCTGGGTGTTCATTGCTTTGCTGCCTGGCATTGGAGCTCTTACTCTCAAGACAAAGGATGCTTCTGCCGATTCTCACAATGCCGAGTGGATCTCAGGCATGCCTTTGTATTCATGCAACATGCTTCAGCTTGTCATGCTTCAGCTTGTCAGGGACCCTGTGGTCCAGGCATTTTACCAAGCTCTGCAAATCAATGTATCCTTGGGAACGTGTATCTGAGATCCAATCTATCAAGGAAACCTCCCTGTAGAGACAGGTGCAAATCAAGCTGTTTATTCTGTACATTGACGTGCTGCATGATCCGGCGACTTGCCTGTTGATTGTGTCTACCAAAGGCTGACGAGCAGCTGCCGGTGCACTGGGGGAGAGAGCTGGGCGCCTGCTGACGCAGTTCGAAGGTGTCCAGCAATCGCCTCAGTTGGCGTTGAAACCCGGCCGTACTTACCATGCCGCTCGATTTTCCGCGCGAGCACCTCTGCTAGTACGTTGCTGCCTTCTTCTGACGTGTCTTTCAGCAGAAAGCTCTTCCTTCTTCCTTTTGCCTGGCATTGTTAACTGCAAGCAGCAACTAAAATACAGAGCTTTAGCGTGCTACTGACACCACAGGGATGCGTCGTCGCAGAAGCCAACGCTATCGGAAAGAGACCGTGGCCAATGTGTACAGCCCCTCTGGCAAGTTATGCAGTTCAATTACTATGGACCGCCTCTGCATCCTCTACAGCGCCTTGAGACATTCACAGTTGCACCAACCTGAAACACACAAACATGATGGTCATCTGGACTTTCCAACAGCCATCGCATGCCTATTGAACAGATACACCAATAAACCAACGGATGGAAGCAAGAGAAGCAAGGTAGCAGACCAGTGCACAACCTCAGGCAGATACATGCAAGCATTCAAGGACGGTTTAAGCGTGAGAACTGAAAGATTTGCCTCCCCTCTGAACTTCAATCCAAACATGAAATGCTACTTTAGCATGTACGCAGATTGATTGGAGCCAACTAGGATGCATACAGCATGAAGTGGACCGGTGCATCACAAGTGAACCCTGTATACGAGGCTGTAGCCATGGAGAAGGCCATGAGATGGGCAATCCTAAGTGCAGAGGAAGCTGCAGAACCGGTGCTCACTGCCTTTGTACTACCACGGCGGGATGACAAAGGCAGCTCCTATGCAAGGTGGCTATCACACCAGACGGTGCAAGCGATTGCAACAATCGACAGAAGCAAGATCAGATTCAGTGCCCCAAGACACTGGGCTGATGAACAAGACCAGTGGTGCACCCCAAAGCGGAATGTCCATTTCTTGATTGTTGCAAATGAAGCTGGACTGCAACACTGTGTGCAACAAGACCATTTGAACAAAGGATTCGCCTGTGCATGTCAGCTTGGGAACCAACCGCAAAGGCCAAAACAGCTGAAGATGACCATACAGCAGACAGTCTCACCGCCAGGCCTGTACCCGCCCAAGCACTGCTCAAAGGCTACAAATTCTCCAGCCAAAGCGTGGTCACCTGAAGAGCAGGCAACCAGTGAAGACTTCAGCGAGGTTTCCCACAGAACTGAACTCAAAGTCCGCCCGAACGAGATCATGTACATGGACGGAAGCAGGAAGGAAATCCCACACATAGGTCTTGTCACTGGCTCAGGAGTATATAGGGAACACAAGCATGCACACCTGAGTCTCAAGGTGCCACCATATAAGCAGAGCATGCTCAACACCATCAACAGAGCCGAACTGGTAGCGCTTTTGATCGCCCTGAGACACTGCAGACCGGGAGTGACGGAGAGCATAGCAACAGGCTCGAAGTGTTTGACGAAGAAAATCGGCGTGCACCTAAGGTCACCGTCACCGACAGTCGGCGACTGCCATAGACCACTGCTTGAAGCGATCGGACACGAGCTCATGCAACGAGCACGAGCGGGCGATGAGACAATCCTGCTCAAAGTGAATTCGCATATAGGCATACACGGCAATAAGATGGCTGATAAGCTTGCACATGAAGCAGCAGATGAATGCTGCATGGGCACTATGACCTATCTAATGACTACACACAACCATTCAGGGACAAGTACTGGTTGCAACAAACCATCCCAGTCCAGACAGCACAGGGCCCTGGGCCCCCAGGCCAGCAGAAACCAGAGCTTGCATAAGAGATCTGGATGACTCATTGAGAAAAGCTCTGCATGCCAGGCACAAACCAGGCCAGTCAAACCAAAACTCACTGTACTTTCAGCTATGGGACAAGGTGCAGCCATTCAGGGTCTAGCCACACAGTGATGCGCTATGGACTATGCCATCAACTCCAGAATCACACAAGAGAACATCTTCAAATACAGGACAGGCCAAATCTGGAATAAGAACATGGCCTTCCAGAGGCATGTGCCATACATGCCTGGGCAACCAATAACCATGGACACACGCTGCCTGCTCTGCAGAGGCGATCACTCTCAGGGCCACATCTTTGGGAGCTGCATGCACCCAGACATGAGCAAAATTTATATAGCTAGACATGATAAAGCCATTTGAACAGTCATCCAAGCTTTTACTAAACAGCAGTGTGGTAGTCACTACCTGATTGCAGATGTAGGAAAGATTGAAGGACTCAAAGATATAGGCATGCACAGCAAGAGGGTTCCAGCACTTGTACTCCCAGACAGATGTTTACAAGCAAGGGGCTTGCAAGCTCGAGTTGGACCCTACGGTGGAGAGAGGTTTCTTGCAGAGGGAAGCAGCAGACATGCGGAGCAAGATGAGGCCAGACATGATGATAGTAGAAATGAAAATGGCAGAACAACAGCAGTACTTGCGCCATGATGACAACTCAGAATCCAGACTGAGACCCTTAACACCAGTGATGCGTTATGGAGTCCAAGGAGCATAAATATTGTGGAAGGAGGATATTGCCCTGATACAAGATATGAAGAAGACTGCAAGAACAGGAAGCACAGCATGAAGCACTGGAGGAAGCTCTCAAGGACTATGGTTACAATGTTACCACACTGCCTATAATCATAGGACAATCTGGGTCACAATATCACACTACGTCTTGCGCTCTAGCAAAGATTAGTATAGAGAGCATGGACCTGCAAGCAAAGTCATGCCCAAATTGCATGAACACTCTGTTGTGACATTTCACAAGATTCTTACATCTAGGAGAGTACTATCAGACAGAATAGGCCTGATCTACCTTAGGTTTAGGATTCGCCTTTCCCTTTGGGCTATGGCCTATGGTGATAGCTCCTGGCTGCCGCCTTAGGAGGCTCCCGTCAAGATCGCTGAAAAGCGTAAACTTCTCTTTTCTTTTCTGGTCACGTAACATGCAAGACCATGCTGACTCACTGAGGTGTCGTAGTCATGAATTGCAATACACCATGCCCAATGTCCAGCAATCCAAATGTCCTAATCAGGACATGTGGGCCCCACTGTAGGGATTGAGTCCAATTTCAGAAGTGGTAGCGCACATGACCTGATATGCAAAGCCTGGCAGCCAAGTGCATTGGGCATCATCACACATGCGGAGGAGATTGCATATGCACCACCATTGCAAACACTAGGCCTGCTTTGACCAAAAAAGAATTTGGCAGATTGACAGATTCAATGGACATGACATGGCACCGCGTAATATGTTGATACCTTGCACACTAAACTTCAGTTCCTCCAGACCATTGTCACAAAAGTGTCGGCTTTTTACATGCGGTGTTTCAGGCGAATTTGCGGCATCTCATTGAGAGACCACCAAGAGACATCTTGATGCAGTGTGAATGTTTTTCTGTTGGGTCTCAGCTTAGAAGCAAGAGACTTAGATGGTTTGGTCGTGTCTGCAGGATGCCTGACAGCAGATTGCCCAAAATGCTGCTGATGGACAGTTATTAGGTCAGAACCGTCGTGCCAAAACACAACAGCTGCTGGAACAATGTTGTACTGTCTGATATTCCCAAGTTGAAGCTAAATCTACACCTGTGATGCTCTGAACAAGCGGGTCTGGAGGAGCTGACTTGCGACGCATGCACCTGATGCCTGCAGGCTAAGCATGTGTTGTCAATTTCACCATTTCCATGTTGATGTGACACGCTGATTCGTACATATTGCATGTTGTGTGGACACTGACTGACCTGAGCAACCAAAGAAGCACAATGATGTTTCTGTATGGTCACTACTCAATTTGGTGTGACGTCCATGCTGGGCTATATGCCAATTCGTCACAGCAGGGCACAGGCAAGCTGCCACACGTTGACCTAGTGCCACAAACACAGCTCTGAGGAGTTGAAGCCTGTGTTGTACTTGCAGAAATGCTCAAGACTCAGATGCAGCCTAGGATGCTCTGTTTGACATAATAAGTCAAGCTGGATTGCAGTCTGGCCTAGTAGCAGGCAGCGTTATCTGATAACTTTGAGGCAGCAACAAGGCCCTCATATAGTCTGCTTTCCAAAACTGTGCTAGCACAGTGTGACTCTGGCAACGTATTGCTAGGGTGCTGACATCAGATTATAACAGCCTGCTGTCCTGGCAACAAAATTGCTGTTTGAGGCTGCTCAAGGGTGGGCATTGCAGCAACCTCAACATTTGCCCTGTGGAGCTATGCTGCCAACATGACATGTCCCCAAGTTGCAGCAGATGCTGGACTGAGCTAGTCTTCCCATTGACACCCTAAAGTTCCTGATATCCTGCCACACTCTTGCTCAAAACGAACTTGACTGCAGCCAATCTGACCACTCTCCCAACAGCAAATTGCAGGTCTGACATTGCTTCTGGGCCCTATTGGCTTGAGAGTGAAGAATCTGACAAGACGTGATGGCTCATGACACCAACAAACTGGTATGCAGCTGACAGCAGCACTCAGGGTCACTTGCTCCGGTGACTTGTCCAGTGATTACAACAGTCTGTTGCATATCTTGCTGCTGCTTGTGCAAGCAACAATCAGCTGTACAGGCTTGGAAATCCAAACCAGGTATCCACTCAGCATCCTGGCAGACACCGAACATGCAAGTCGTTGCATATTCATGATGCAGCACCTGAGTGACCATTGCTACTGTGGGGATTGAGTTTATTTCAGAAGTGGTATCACACACGCTCTGAAATGCACTGTCTAATAGCAACGGTTCAAAATTCTGTTGTACGGACAACTGGTAGGCCAGAACTGTCATGGCAAATTTGGGACTGTTTGGAACAATGTTGTCCTGTCTGACGTTCAACAACCTTGAAGCGAACCCGCATGTGTAATGCATAGAACGAGCCTGCCTAGAGGGAGCTGACCTGCATCGCATACACCTGATGCCTATTTGGCTAAGTTCGCATTGTTGTTGTTGTTGTTGTTGTTGTTGTTGTTGTTGTTGTTGTTGTTGTTGTTGTTGTTGTTGTTGTTGTTGTTGTTGTTGTTGTTGTTGTTGTTGTTGTTGTCATTTGTATTGTCAATATCATTAATATTATCATATTAGCAGTTTGACCAGAGTAGGCAACCCACAGTGTTTGCCCCCGCACTACAGTTTCCAAACAAATCAGGCAAGAGGCAAGAGTGGTACACCAAGTGCACAGCTTGCCACTCTGCCAGACATAAAACATTTGCCAAAGACCTAGCAAACTGGGAAGCTTTGCACACATTCCCTCAGACATCAACCTTTATACAACATTGAAAACGACTGTGCATCTTACTTGCACAGTGTTGACCCACATCTTACCAGGAAAAAGCTGCTTACGATTTATTTGCTGCTTGTAAGCGACAGCGTCTTTGTGAGACAACAGCACAATAACAACAACATGCACTTGCTGTTAGCAAACAGGCCATACCTAGCCTCCTGTTGTGCTGTCTAAGACTTTTGAGCCAAACACCTGAGTTCAAGTGATGCCCAACCAAACGGGGAGAGATCTCAGTAGTAGCCTGCATCTTGGCATGACATTTGTAGTCATCCCACTTGCATGGCTCATACCACTCACCCATAGGGTAGACACAAAACGTTGTGTTGCGAATGTCCCAACTTCCTGCCCACCCATTTTGCAACTCTCCTTTTTCATAGCTGAAGGCCTTGAAAGCATCACGTAGAGCATCAGGGCCTGCGTCACATGAATGTTTCCAGACTGTTCAGACTATTGCCAGAATAACCAGACTATTCTGTTCGCACGGCATGTTCAGCTGATTGTTGCTTTCATCTTTTATTTTGCGATATGTGAACCTGCTGTTGGAGGACGCCACAGACAAACCAACAAGCCTGACAATCAAGGGCTTAACCATGTAAGTCATCACCTGTGGTCTGCAACACAGTGCCAAGACTTCTGAACCCAAGGAAGTGATCTCCTGCATGTTTGCTGCGGTGATGGATCAGCTCAATCACTTGGGTCCAGAAAGGATGACCTGGTATGCTGGCCATGACAGCATTGTTCAGTGACTTGGGCTTTGAATCTTCAAGCTGCAGCACCACTTCGTGTCCTGATAGCAGATATTCAGTGGATTTGAAGCAATGGACGTCGATGTCCAAATAAAGTCCCCCAAAAGCATGCATTAGCAATGGCCGCAAAGCGTCGCCTGCAATTTGTGACAAAGTGTGAGTACGTAACACGAGCGCAAAACAAAATTGATGAGGTAACTAATGCCGGGGAGCAACACCGCCCATTACAGCTGCATTGGCTTGCATTCATAATTCAAGTAATGCTTCGAGAGCGGATCGCATAAGGAACGACCTGCTGTTGCATCAATCAGACTTTACCCTTTTGAACGGTGCTGGAATAGGAACGGAAAGTGGCCAAAAACCAGGGGTATCTCGTTTGAATGAGCTGTTCTGCTGCGCTGTTGTTCCAAAACATGTACTTCCAACCAGGATGCATAGAACGACACGATGCACGCCAAGTGCGGTTGTACCCAGGAAAGCGCTGTCCCGGACGAGGACTTGGGTCGCTTTCTTTCTGCAGAAGGTCGTCTTCGCCGTCTAGATAGACCTGATGCAGAATAGCAGGGATGTGCTGTGCAGAATTGCTGGGTTCCGATGCCACTTGAAGTTCTGCATTGCCGGAATGTCGCTGTGCAAAACGTCGGGAGGGAAGCGACACAACGGCCACTCGGTTCAGACACCAGACGCTGCATATTAGCAGAAGGGTCAACGGAAATATCCGCGCATTCGGGCTTCGTCTAAGCCGCTCGTACAGCATCACAAAGAATGTTCGATTGAAGCCACTTGATGGATGGTGGTCGCGAGGCGCGCTGTATTTGGAAGTTTGGCGTTGAAATGTTGAAAATCCGTGATGTGGTCAACTCAAATGTGTATCACGTGAGGCGTTGACGTACAGCTGGCATCATAAGTCTGCTTACACACATTTGCATTTCTGTTTACTGGAATGCTCAGAGTAGTACATTGTTACAGTGTCTGCCATCCTCAGCTCATATGTGTTTGGCCTGAGTTGGACTCAGCATTTTCAATCATTCATGTAATGGCCTATGAATGAGTAATTATAATGCAGAGTCTAAATCAGATGGGCTCAGATTCAACTGGTAAGGCAATGTGTAACTAATTAACACCCACACCCTTCAGGTTGCCTTCAGTTGAGTCTGCTCCCCGGCTATCAGATGGCTCCAATGTAAGAATGCCTACACGCCTCCCTGCCAGCTTCTGTCAGTTTGATTAGCTTCTGCCAGTAATCAATTTGTGGCAGTACAGCCTACCTGCTCAAACAGCCCCAGCAAAGCAGCTGGATCCCTGGGCAGCTCAGCAGATGTACCAAAACGCTCTGCATAGCGCCCAAGATACCATCTCCCAAGCATGGGAGCCTAACACTATCCAGCGCCGTGATGGAACCATGCAGGAGCTCAGTCAATGGCTCAGCCAGCTCCCCACTCAGTGTGAGAAGTCTCTGATGACTTGCACTCCAGCTGACCTGATAGCATTCCTGCAAGACCACTGGCTAGAGGCGCATGCTGGCACCACCTTGCCTGATGGCAGCATCATAAGCTCACCCAGTGGGGTCAATCAGTGCCTGTCCAGCATGTCCACTGGATTCAGCCTTATAGGAAGGGTCACTTCCTGGACCCCTGAGACCCCCAGCGGCAACCCTATCCAGTCCAGCCTGGTGAGCAGCTATCGCAAGGGATAGAGACTAGGGGCCTGGCGATCAGGCTACCTTGAGGGATCAGCTGTGCCTATCAGTGTGGATAAAGTCCATCACCGTATGGAGTACTTGGTCAGCTTGGTGCCCAGCAGCCCCCCTACCCTGGCAAGGCTTGTGGTGGAGCGTGATGCCCTGCTAGCCTTGTTGATGTGGGAGACCTCTATGAGAGGAAAGAAATGTGGAGGCGTGACCCTGTCAGATTTCAGCCATTCAGATGGGCAGAGCCTCAAGCTGCCCTTGCCTAGCCCCTTGCCAATAGGCAGCCTGCTGACCCTCAGGCCCAATGGGACAAAAACAGTCAAAGGGCGCAGGTCAGGGCCCTTTGTGCTGACAGCTGGTGATGGGACTGCACCCAGTTTCTTGGGACGCTTGCCTGCCTACCTGAAGCACAGAATGCCTGACAATGCACCAGGCTCAGCATTTCTGTTCAGTCCCCTCACAGCTGACAGGAGGCAATTCAAGGACAGCTGTATGAGTGCCTCAGACATTGGGAAACGCATGAGGCATCACTTAGAGCAAGCTGCCTTGTATGCTGGAGAAAGTAGCCATGGCTTCAGGAAGGGCCAGATGCAAGCATTGTCAGCTGCAGGCATACCCTCTGCAGACATAGGCAAGAAGGCCCAAATCAATACAGTAGCCACTGTTGAGAAGTATCTTGATCCTTCCAGGCACCTGCCACGATTAGAACGATCAGCCAATCTCAAAAGGCTGCATGCACAAATATAATGTAGTGTCTACTGCTCACCCTGCAGCAGATGTCAAGCAGTGTTCACAGGCCTATCAGACTCTGGTGTGGGTGGGTGGGATCTTTTTTGACTTGAGCACAGTAAAGTGTGAACAAGCTGCGTGCGCTTTCAGATTGTGAACACTTTGTATGTGCAGCTCGCCATATAAGCAGTGCGTGTTTGAATAGTGAGTCATTGTGAGTCAGCTGCATTGCTGTCTCTACCAAGTGCAGTATGTTCCAGAAATGCTAGTTTCAGGAACCCATGTAAGGCCTATCATGGCATGGTATTTACCTGAGCCCTTCACTACAGCGTGCTGAGCATGACAGTCATTGCTTTCAAATTGTGTTGCCCTTGTCTTTTGTGCTGTCTACCTTGTCAATTTCTTGGATGGCAGATGTGTATTGGAGCATGCGTATTCTGCAGCCATTTGGCAGCTGTTGCCTGTCTGATTCTTTCGGGTAGAGTAACCTGCTGTGCCTAAACTCTGGGCCATTTTGCTTGCACCCCAAGTATGGGCTGTTGACAGGTCTGCCAGTGCCAGAGGCTGCTGTTGATGTCTTATTGTTATAATGAGGGCTGTTCCATAAGCTTTGCATTGCTGTACAGCAAGCAACGCCATGAATATCTTGGAACATTTACAAGGATCTAGCACTGTGATAGGCACTGTGTCATAGGCTTCTTCCTGTTGCATGCATGTGCAGGCCCATGATTCAGGCTGAACTTATCTTTCTGCAGCTGCACCTGGCAGCACTGTTGAGGGTATATTGCAGCTGTATTGTTCCAGGCTGTAAATTAAGTGGTACCCTATTTGTGTTGTGCTGTCAAAGCTGCTGTTCCTTGCATGACTGAGGAGCCAAAAATGCTGTGCTGAGTGCTAATGAAACTGCTTATGCACCTGCTGCTGTTGCCTGTCTGGCAGCTGCCTGGAGTTGGTATTGGGAATGCTGCTTTGTGATATTCTTGTTGATTGCCTTGGAGCGCCATCTGCTGGGCCCACCATGCCACGTGCTCATGTGCATAGTACCTTGAAAGCTTGTTGTGCAGACCAAGCTGCTAGTGCCTTGTTCAGCTGCAAGTCTTAATGGTATGTGCATGCCAGCTCTTGCTAGATTGCATTTCACAGTGTTTGCACTGCAATATCCTATGTTCTTATAGGCCTGCTGCTTTCTATGCTCAATAGGCCTGCCGCTTTTTGCAAGTTATTGCTGTCCCCCGGAAGCTTTTCATTAGGGCACTTCAACCATATGCGTGTTTATGCAAGCAGTTATATAATGCCTAAGATATGCCAAAATAATGTTTTCGTATCCACACACCCTCACAAACGACTTTGTCGCATATCTCCCGCTACAAGCCATTATACCGCGCAAACTTTGTAGTATCAGGCAGCTGTGATCATCAGGAGCACACAGCTATGCACATGCAGACAGATATCTGCATATTGCCAAAGATATGGTGGTGAGTGTGGTTTGTCCTCAACACACCCTCAAAATCCACTCTGCTGCATAAATCTCGTTGCAAGGCATTACACTGTGCGAGCTTGATAGCATAAGGCGGCTGTGATCCACAGGAGCACGCACCCATGCACATGCGCATGCAGTTATGTATCTGCATGTTGCCAAAGATATGGTGGTGTCTGTGTTTTTGCCTCAACACACCTCCAAAAAACCCACTCTGCTGCCGATCTTGCGCTACATGCCCATAAACCGTGCAAGCTTGGCAGCGTAAGGCTGCTGTGATCCTCAGGAGCACATAGCTATGCGCATGCAGTGATGTAATTGCATATTGCCACAGGTATGCCAAAATGATGTCTTTTCAGTTGTAAGGCACTCAAAATCACTTTCTGGCATATGTTCCGCTATGAGCCATTATATTGAGCACGTTTGGTAGCATTAGACAGCTGTGATCCACAGGAGCACACTGCTATGCGCATGCAGTGATGTGACTGCATATTGCCGAAGATATGGTGGTGAGTGTGTTTTTCCCTCAACATACCCTCAAAAAACCACTCTGTTGCATATCTTTGACCGCAAGCCATTACATTGTGCGACCTTGGTAGCATCAGGCAGCTGTGATCCGCAGGAGCACACAGCTATGCACATGCAGTGATGTAACTGCATATTGCCAAAGATATGGTGGTGTGTGGGTTTCTGCCCCTACACCCTTCCCAAAAATCCCACTCTGCTGCAAATCTTGCGCTACATGCGCTTACACCGTGCAAGCTTGGTGGCATAAGGCTGCTGTGATCCTCAGGAGCACATAGCTATGCGCATGCAATGATGTAATTGCGTATTGCCACAGATATGCCAAAATGGTGTTTTTAGCACCAACACTCAAAATAACTTTGTGACATATCTCCTGCTATGAGCCATTATACTGAGCAAGCTTGGTAGCATCAGGCAGCTGTGGTCCTCTGGAGCACACAGCTATGCGCATGCAGACATGTAACTGCATGTTGCCACAGATATGGTGGTGAGTGTGTTTTTGCCTCAACACACCTTCACAAAAAACCACTTTGTTGCATATCTTCCGCTATAAGCCATTATACTGTGTAAGCTTGGCAACATTAAGCAGCCTTGACTCAGTGGAGGCTGGGTTTATGTGCATGTCACTGGCTACTGCATGATATACGCTGGTGTACATGTTTTTCTAATAATACACTGTTAGGAGTGACCATGCTATATGCTTGTTCTGCTTTTCTTGGCAGTCTGCAGGGGTTGTGGGCAAGCTGTCACCCTTCTGACAACCCCCGCATAGATATCGATATTCAGGCGTGCACCATGTGGTGTCAAGTTTGCTGATGCATAACAAGGTGAATTGCATGGGTATCTGATCATTGATACACCCTCACAGAATCAACACCGTATACATAGGTATGTCTTAAGCTATACTGGACTGTTTAAAGTTTTGTGATCTATTGTCAATTGACAGCTGTGACTCACAACTATATGAGTTGCTTGATTTGGTGGACGTGCTGAGTGAAGGGCAGTTCTTTGATTGCCTGTGATTCTTGCATGTTGCAACAAAAGACAGGGCCCAAGCTGTTTGTGGCCTTACTGCCTGCTAGTGTGCTACAACATGTAAAGCCTGAGGTACTCAGCTGCATGAAACCTGCTAAGCATATGTGTGCCTGTATGGTAGCATGCAGCGCGAGCTGTATTGTTTGCAATGAGCTGTACACATGTAGCTACAGGCTGTGTATCGCCTTGTTGTGACTTGTTGCAATTGGATGCTACTATACAAGTATTGAATTGAACTTATTGTGAGCAGAGCTCGTCACAGCTACACCAGGCGTTGTTGGCTGCTCAGTGTGTAACAAGCTATGCTAATTGTGTTTGGTGCCATTAGGCTTGCATGCTGCTTGCAGTCTCTCATGCAGTTCTTGGACTGCCCTAAGTTTTGCTGGCTGCTTGATTGAGCACGTAAATGTGCATGCAGCGCTTGCTCAACAATTGAATCTAGCCCAGTGATGCTTTGCTGGCTGTCTGCATGCATACTTGAGATATCCAGCAGCAATGTACCCAGTATTTGCTCAGCTTGCAAAAGGGGCATGCTTGGCTTGTGAGATGAATTGCTGCAGTGAAATTGCTTAAGCATGCTTGGCTGTTTTGAGCTAACCAAATCTTGAGGCTTAAGGTTGTTGCTTTGATTAACTTCACTTGCTTTGATTTATTCAACTTGGAATTTTGAATATTGCCCGCATCAAGCTTGGTGTCTAGACAGATCTGCTTGTGTCAGTACTAGTACAGGCAATGTTTCACGCAATCAGCTGCATATGTTCTGAAGCAACTAGTTTGCAGAATATCAATGTCATGCTGGCAACTTCTAAAGCATGCTTTGCAGCGGATTGCCATCAAGTGCTGCTGTCCTTGCAGTAGTGGCAAATTGCATTGATATGTCCATTCAGTCATATTGGGTTTTGCCGTTGAGGCAGTCAGCTTTAAGTTTGGCAGTTGATTGTGCTTGTCAGGCATGGTGTCACTGCAATGTGTGATGCTGCCACAATTCCACATGTACATTTTGTAAAGCTTTGCACTGCTAGGTGAAGCTAGCTGTTTGATCAGGCAAACATACATATACAGCATAATCAGGGACATGCAGGCAGTGATAGGCATGCAATTGACATTGGCAAAGTCTCTTTTGCAGGCATTGGCAGCAGGTAGCTTGGCTTGCTGACATTATGCTGCTAGGTCTGCAGCAAGCTATTTTGTATACAGCTACGTAACTTAAGCTTTGTTTCACAAATTTGCAGGCAGTGCTTGCTGCTTGGCTAGGTACCCTGACATACATAGCTCGCCTGAGCTTGCTCAAGCATATTACAGCGCTTGCTTAGGCAGACATTGGAATTTGGTGATAGCAAACATTGGCTTTGCTTAGGGTATGCTGCTAGGTTTGCGTATGGTAGCAAGTTGTTAGCAGCTGATACTTTGTTTGCTTGCAGTGCTTGCTCAGACATACATGCCCGCTTAAGCAACATACATGCTTGAGCAACATACATGCCAGCTTAAGCACACATTCGGGTCAGCCAAGGCAAAAGCAGGTAAATCTGGTCAAGCAATGGCAGAGCAGGCAAGCCGATCAGTAACACAGTGCTGGACAGCAGTAACTGCTAATCGCAGCTCGTCACAAGAGACAATGCCGGTGGGGTAACTGCAAAAGCGGTCGCGCAGCGAGAGTGTACAGAGATTTCGGCTATGCAAACTTGACAGTCATGTTGCTGCAGACAAGCTTGGACACGAACGCAGTGCTGCAAATAGTCGATTGGCAGCCGGATGTCGCAGGTCAGGAAATGCATCAAGCGCAGAAGTTCGCAAAGCCTCACTGGTGAGTACCTTCTCGTTGCCGACGAGCCCCCAATTAGGATTCGTGGTGAACTGTTGTAGCCGCTTCTTGGGTGCTTCCTCCTGCATCACTCGTTATGAAGCTCCATCGTCGTCCTAATCGCCCGTGAAGAGGTCGCGTTTGCTTCTAGCTGCAGAATTAGCCGATTTCGGCGCTACTTGTCGTTGTTGAGAACCATCACCATTTGCTGGATTGTTCTTCTGGTTTTGCTGTTACAGTTTTCTTGAGGCGCCGCGAAATGTTCTCGACAGAGTCTTTTTTGACTTCAGCACAGTAAAGTGTGAACAAGCTGCGTGCGCTTTCAGATTGTGAACACTTTGTATGTCAGGGAAGCTATCATTACCATGGATGCCACATTTCTGTGGTGGGGATTTACAATCAGTACAAAGAAAACCAAAGTGCTGGTTGTTGGCAGAAATGCTGCAGCTCAAGCTGCAAATTCAGTCATCATGCTGAATGGGGATCAACTAGAAGTGGTATCCCACTTTAAATCCTTCGGCAGTGTTTTCACCTCTGACTGCACCTTGAACGCTGAGATCACACATAGGGTAGCTGCTGCAAATAGTGCCTTCCAGCAAATCTACAGGCCAACATCTGGTCTCCTAGGGCTTTGACCCTGTCTGTTACAATGCAATTATTGCAACGCATTGTCATGTCAGTTCTGCTGTACTCTGGAGAACTATGGGCTGTTGTGAAACAACACATTAGCTCTTAACTGTTTTTCAGATGAACTGCTTGCAACGCATCTGTGGTATACCCTTGCGCAATCATGTGCAAAATGTCGTCATACTGAATAGGTGCAACACCTTATCTGTGGAGTCTCAGCTACAAAGCAAACGACTTGGGTGGCTAGGTCATATTTTCAGGATGCCTAATCATTATTGTATGATAGATTGCCTAAAAGCTTTTGTTTGGTGAAGTCAAGGGGCTTCGTCCACTTGGCCGCCCCTAGGTCTAGTTTCACTGATATTGCCGTACGTAACTGTCAACACAGTCGTATGAGTAGGCCTTACAGGGGGCACAAGACAGGCTGCTCCGGAGAGACAAGACTTGTGCTGCACGTACCTAGCTCATCATGAGCTGGAAAGCGTTTAAATTATTATCATTGTGACAGGCTTGCCTTCTTTCACAGGAAAGCTTGTCCAGGCTGGATACCACAGATGACAGCTGTCTTATTTTGCTACGAACGTTAGCAAACAGAAGGTTGCGTGCCGCATAGCTGCCATGTTAGGGCTGTGTTTTTGAAGAACAGGGCTTGTACAGTGCTGTCGTCTTCATCGAGCGAGCGCTACAGTCGTTCTCCGCGGCGGTGAGCCCGCATACAGAAAGGTGTACCGGTTGGCTTGCTGTGGCTGTTCACACCGGGCATCGGTGCGTTACGCTGACAGTACTGTCGCAAAGCTAAATACCTCGAGCCCCGGATCACAACCCAATGGGGGCGATTGCTTGCACAGAGTTCATTGTCTGCCAGGCCTGCCATAAGGGTAATGGAAATGACTGCCATGACGGTGGACATGTTGCCATGACTGGTTGTACCTGGCCGCAACGAGCCTATTCTGCGTTGCAGCCTTGCGACTGGGCGCAAAGCAGTGCTTGCGTAACTGCTTGCAGCAGAGTCATGCCGGGCTCAGTGTGTTGAGCGAATTGTCTATGACAGGAAACAAGCACCTGGCTGCATAGGCAGCGTGCAGTGATTTATGCCTCCTGAGAAGAACGGGGCACCCCGGATGCTCGGTCTCAAACCAATTCATTGCAGCAAGGAAATGAGGAGCACGCTTTCAAGGTTGTTTTGGCTAACGGCCCAAAACCGTCGCATCGTCGCCGCAGACCGCCTCGAGCCCTTGATCCATAGAAACACCCTCCTGTCTTTGTAGACCCTTGATTGCCGTTGAAAGCAACAGGCAATATGATCATCTCAACTAAGCTCTTGCTTGGACGCTTGAGGATGATGACAGCAATCACAGCAGCACGATAGCGCAGAGGCCAAAAGGCTTTGCAGATCAGAGCAGCAACAGGATGACCAGGAAGGAGCGACAGCCTCACCACAGACTTCACAGAAGCTGCTTGCATGTCAGGGGGCAGCAGCAGACAAGGCTTTGAGGCAGCCTTAGTTACCAGTTATTGAGCAAGATTGTCACCTGTCTCCCTCCACTGCTATGCCTTTAGGACTCAGCCTGTGTCACCAGCAGCGGCCATTACATTTGCGTGCGTGAATGGCTACACCGTATTGGATAGACAAAGGCTTATTTGCAGCAAATGTCACATAGTGTTGCTGTACATCGTATCAATGCTGGATGTTCACCACTACACCTTCAAAGGCCAGAAGTATGGTATGACAAACAGGTGCCAGCCTGAACATTCACAGAGCAGCTCTCTGGTCCAACTGCAGCTCAGTCTCAAAGAGCAGCATTGACACAGCTGTAGTTGTTTGATTGCCCAGACGCAGGCAGAGCTGCCACGTGGGACAACTGTGGTGAAGCATCAGCAAGAAAGTGGCAGCATTTTGAGGTAAAATCAAGCCCAAAACCTGTTGGAACGTTGTGTCCTGCCCATGCCAGCTCAGCCACCGATGGCAGATTTATGCCAGTACATCTCACTGACTCTCATGTCTATGATGCACAGATGGAAATTAGTCAGGCCAAGGACAGCATCTTACCAGAACAGGCAATTGCTTTGCAGAGCTGCCCATGCTGCAGAAAGACTTGTCAAGCAGCCATTGAAAGTGCCTGTGTAGACGTCACACATCTGTGCTCTGCTGCCTTCTATGACAGTGCCCCCTTTATGCCTGATGATGCTGCTGAATCTTGAGCATTGTATTGTGTGATGTCAGCACAGGAGAATCTGCTGAGCGGTACAACCAAGGATGGCTCAAGGCACAGGCTTGCAATGGAGCTTGCTCTGAATACCTACCGATATTTGTGACAGGTCTGTTGGCAAGGCTTGCTGTGGCTGATGTGTCACCAAGCAGGCCAGGGGCTGTCCCCAGTAGCAGTAGCTTGGGATTTGAAGATGACATGCATGTTTATGTTGCGTGAAACAGCACGACAGTGCTTTTGTGGATGAGGATGACGTGTGTGATACTTTGTACATGTAGCCCCATCTGTGATGTAGCATGGCAAAAGTATGCATGACAATACAACAGAGTTAAAGGGCTGACTGCTGTTGCACCTTGTTAGGATGCAGAGGGTGTGCATCAATGAATCGGCTGAATATTTATTTTTGTACATGCCTCAGACTTGCATATAGCAATGACATATATGCACTACAATCGAGTCAGACGCCTGCATGTGACTGCCCTGAAAGGCCATCTTGTATTGCTTGGTCAATACACGTGTTAAAAATGGATTCAGAAATATGCATTACAGGAAACATCACTCCAAATCCCACACGCCTGTGCACTGCAAGGATTGCTTGCTGTGCTGCATGCACAGCAACTGTCACAATTGGCTTCCGATATGCATGCATCACATGCAGCAGCATGTTGGGTTCACAACCATCTTGTGCTGTATCATCACATGCAGCAGCATTTGGGTCAACCACACAGATATGAGTGCACTGCAACTTTCACTTGCTCTGCTGCATACACAGCAACACTCACAATTAACTTTGATCTATGCATGCATCACATGCAAAGCACTTTGGGTCAGAAACATGACCCTGAGTGAACTTCCGCAACAAGCTAACAAAGGAATGCTCTTCTGCTCAGAAATGCCAACTGACAGTGCTGTCCTGGCAGAGATTGCTGCCTTGAGTAGCAAGCCGCTGTGCCAAGAAAGTGGTTGGAAGTCGATGGCAGCCCATCTTGCAGGCTGAGGAGGCCTTTGCCTCAGCGGGCCACCCAGATGTGTAGCTGGCATCTGGTTATGTGCGCTTACGTGCCTTGGATTTTGACAGTCAGCCTTTGCACCTCCTCAGATAGTTCCTCCGGACTCAAGCCAAGGCCAGCATGAGCTGGCTTTGCCTGCTGTGGCTGATTTGCGTGCTTTGATCTGGGAGCTGGTGCATCAGCAGCAGCTGCACGGGCTGCCTGCTTGAGCTCTGCTATCTCGGCCTGCTTCAATGCCAGCACCCGTGCTTGCCTGTGGAGTATTTTGGCCCCTGCTTGGATGGTATTTGCCATTTGCAGCTTCTGTCTGAGCTGCTCAACACTCAACAGGCTGTTTGGGGTGTGCTTCGCTTTGCAGTCAGAACTCGACTGGTTGCGAGGCAGGGCAGGGTCTCTGTTGGACTCCCCTGATGCAGGTGCACTGATGGGCTCTAAGAGCAGCTAGCTGGGTTGTTGAGAGGCAACTTATGGTGCTTGCCTCAGCAAAACAAGTCTTGCACTTGCCGCAGCAAAACAAGTCTGACTGCAAGACGCATTCTACCTTGAATGAGTCCAGTGTCTTGCTGATTGTCAAGTACACATTGTAAGATGTCTCTTCCAGGCACATGGACGGCTTCTGCACATGCTTCTGCACATGAGACAGTCTGTGATATGCAGGCGCCGGCACCTGCAAAGCAGCCCCAAGAGCTACACCAACCACTGGGTGCTGTTGCCTGTCACCTGTGTCTGCCTGAGCGTGAGAAGCAGAGCTCCGTGCGTTTGCTGTGCTTGCAGTCAGTCTTCTCGAGAAAGTTGTCTGCAAAGTGGGCTGCCAATCATCAACTATGGCTCCATAACATAAGCCTGCAATAGATCAGTTGTCTGTGTCTGACATACCTAGCAACGTGTCTTGTGTTGGCGTACGACCGCTGCTTCTGCAAAATGTCTTAAGCCCGTGTATAGCAAGTTCAGCCGCGGCTGCTGCCTCAAGAACTGCCCTTCTTTTGTCACAGCAGGAACAGCGACTTTGGTCGTCTGTCGGCAGTGTATCGCTTGTGCAGGAATCTAACATACTGTGATGTTGGCTTTCCGGGGCGTTTCTGAGAAAATAGCATCAAGCAGAAGGCACAAAGGCCTGCTGGCATGCTTCGTTCAAGCTACAGATCACTCAGGTCTGCGCTTAGAACGTGCCGTCATGCGCCAAGACCTGTTCATCAACGCTCTGGTCATATCTGAAAGGGTTGTGACAAATTGAGAGGCTTTTAGACGTGGGTACCGGCCGATCTGCAGCTGCTAATGTAGTCGCACTAGCAAGCAAGTTTTTCCGGGACGTTTCGATTTCCGGGCATTGTGCGATCTTGCTTGCCCCCACTCTTAAGACCCTTGGGTGGGCTGATTGCACCGTCGGTGCTGTCGCGTGACGAGCACACTGCCCACAGTGGGCAGTTCAGCCTTCGTCGAGCAATTGCGCAGAGCCGCTCAAGCGTTTTCCGAGAACAGTCCAAACCCCCGAGCAGGGACCTTTTAACTTTACAGCGCTTCGGTGGAGCGGCAAGGTCATCATTAAGGGCAAAACCCAGGGTCAATTCGATCGAGAGGCGTACATCAGGACTGACAGAGTGCAAGACTTTATTCACGGTGTGTGCGGGCTGCTTTAGCTACTGATCTGCCTGCTTGATCAAGCAGCAGGTGACTAGTGTTCAGCACTCCGTGCAGGAGAAGAATATATCGTTCTACCATTTCAAAGTTCTAGCTTCCCAGCTTCCTTCAGACCTTAGACAGATTCAGGCAAACTCATATCTGCAACAGCATACACTCTACCGCAATTATGGCCCAGAAGATAACAGCAAAGCTATCCCAGTCAGTCTCATGCAGCCTTATGCAATTGCCAACTAGGCGTGCTGCACCACCCATGCAAGCGTATGATGAAGGTTGTAGTAAAAGGGTATGGGCCGTTGTCGTCATGGGAATTGCGGAGCCCATGTACAGCATCCCAGATGTTACAAAGTCTGATCACCGGCATATCAGGCCAGAAATCATATCTACACTGCAAACATGGGCTGGCACTGAAAAGGGTGGCTTCAAGCGATTGGAGAATGACTTGCCAGCTGACAGCCTAGAACAGCTTGAGGAGGACTTCTCACTGGCAGCAGCAATTGGAACAGAAGCAGAGCAAGATGATGACACAGCTGCAGCTGCAATAAAGCCCAGCAGCGCCTCTGATGATGCCTGGGATGCTCTGTACAGCAGTTTCAAAGCCAGCACCCAGCAGGAGGAAAAAAGAGAGAAAATTTTACGCTTTTCAGCAATCATAACGTGAGCCTCCTAAGGCGGCAGCCTGGAGCTATGACCATAGGTCATAGCCCAAAGGGAAAGGAAAATCCTAAACCTAAGGTGGATCAGGCCTGTTCTGTCTGGTTTTGTCTGTTTTTTCCCTCTCTAGTACTGTCCTAGATGTAAGAATCTTGTGAAACCCAGCAGGAGCACTGATGCAGAAGCAGGATGGGCTGAAGTGTAACGTCTAGGCTGAACGCTACATTTGGTTCTGGAGCCTTCCTGAGATTACAGCCTCCAATTCTTCCGCTGCCTTCGAATTAAAAATACCTGCAACGATGTCCACATCCGTGGAGATCTCTCTCGACACTGCCAAGCTGCCTGTTGTTGCAACTGGCGTGTCAGAGCAGATGGGCGCCATTGATATGGATGCCTCTGCCTCGTCTGTGTTGGGCGAGCCAAAGCTGGCCGGGGATGGGTCTGATACCCAGATCCAGTCTGAGCCTGCAGCAACTGCTGCTGCTACAGCTAAGGTCCCTGCTGTTGGGGCCGCGGCTTCTGAGGAGTCTGCCGTACCCTTTTACTACAACTGGTTTCGGAGCCCATATGCGCATCCCAGACGTTACATGAAGAACAGTATAGCCAGGTTAAAGAACCTCACAGAGGCAGGCCTTCAGCGCGGCAGGAAGGCAAAGCCCACACCACTGGGTGCCAATACTGACTCAGCTGCACCTCAGGCAGCTCCTTTCGAGCAGCCAGCCGCCAAGCACAGAAAGCAAACCTTTTCACAGCAGCTGCAGAAATTGGCAGACAGAGACCAAGATACGGGGAATTCATTTGTGGCTGGCAATAGGCAGGCAGCTGAGCAGTTGGCACAGCAGTTGGCACAGCTGAGCCTGCAGGGTCAGACAAAGCACCAGATACCAGTCAAGCAAAGATCAGGTGCAGGATCAGGTGCTAACGCGATGTGGTTAGTGCCAGACCTGTTTGACCAAACGAGACAAGCAAGAATGTCTCAAAAACAAGGAGATCAGGCAGCACCAAAGCACTGTGACTGCGTGAACACTTTAGTCGTTGAACGGAACTTTGCTGCAGCTTCCTCCTTGCCGTAGTTGTCGCTGTAACAAGTCGCTGAGTTCTGAGTCGGATGCATGCGAAATCGGCTTCGGCCACCGCTCTACAGTAGGGCCCTTAGGGCCCAGCAACATGTGCGAGCTCCGACACTAATGCCAAGTGCAACTCTGTGTTTACGCGGCGGTCCTTCCGAACGCAGCAAATCAACCAGCGCACCTTTCTGTGTACGGCTTCACTGGCGCAGAAAACGCTTGTAGCGCATGTGTGGCGCCGGTAAAAGCAACAGGTCTGTGACAGCACTAGTGAAACAAGGCTGACAGCAGGGCCCCAATTTGACAGCTTTGTGGCAAGCGAAAGACATACAAAACGATAGCCTGTGACACCCTGGGTGTTCGGTAAAACTAGCCAGATTTGGCTTGTAGTATCCAGTTAGGCATAGAACAAGAGCGTTTGCACAAGAAGGTCCAGAGGCTTGCTGCCTGAACAAGCTTTCCTTTGACAGGAGAGCCTGTTCAGTCAGCAAGCCTTTGTTTTCAGTGAAGTGACTTGCATATGCACAACACAGCAGTTTACTTACCAGCTCCAAAAAAATTGCCAGAGTTTGGCCCTCCCCTTGCCCCTTGACTTTGACTTTGACTTTGACTTTGACTTTGACTTTGACTTTGACTTTGACTTTGACTTTGACTTTGACTTTGACTTTGACTTTGACTTTGACTTTGACTTTGACTGCAAAAGTTCTGATCAGAACTTGTGGGCCCCACTGCAATTTGTTTCGGTCTGAGTTTATATGAAAGAGCAGTCCGACCTGGCTTCATCATATGCATCATATGCAGCAGAACCGTCAGAAGCAAAAGTAACGTTTCCAAATGCGCGGCCTCTCGCCTGGGCTTATCTACATTTCGGTGCTCATATGTCTGCCGCATGGCGTGTTCTGTGCCAGACTGCCGTCACTGAAAGAGTCTCCAGTGTTCGAAGCCGAACATTTGGAAGCAATCATGTTCCCGAACCAAGTAGATGCAGCCCGCTATAGGCGCATGTGCGGGTCGAACTGGCACAGGCTTTTTCAGGCGTGGGAAACACAGCAGAAGCTGGCACTGTCAGGAGATGGTGCAATAAAGCTTGTGATATGGCGGTGTCCACAGGCCTGTGGTGGCCTTGGAGACAGGCAACGAGGGATTTTGACTAGCTTCACATTGGCGCTGGTACTAGGCAGAGCTTTTTTCATAGACAGCGAATCTCCGATTCCCCTTCGCTATTTCTTTCGTCCTGCAAGCCCGGAACTACACTGGATTTATGACAGCACTTTCATCGAGGACCGCACGGTGATCGAGGAGTTCTTCTCCCATGCAGCTCCTCCGATCGGCGATTATGCTTCAGCAAACCTGTCGTACTACGATAGCTATGATGTGGTCATCCAAGAAAATAATTATTGGCAGCCTTTCAGCATATTGCAAAATGCAGCCATCAGACACCTCACGCCGCTTAGTCCGCATGAAGATCACATATTGGCAGGGTGTATTCTTAACTACTTGTTAGTACCGAACCTTCACATACAACTCCACATTCAGCACATTCTTCAGAAAGTCCAAGCGAGGGCGCAGTCGTTGATAGCTGTGCAGGTGAGGACAGGAGATAGTCGGGCAAAAAATCTGACGATGCTTGATGATGTTTACCACATTTTCCAGTCATGTGTCGAAAGGATTCGCCATCAAGACAAAGTGAACTACAGCGTGTTTGTGACAAGCGATTCTGAATACATCATGAACAAATTTGCTGTTGACGAGCCAAATTTGATGAGTTTTGCAGGGAAGATTTCACACCCAGATGGTCAATTCGGCATGCCGGATGACCCTGACGCTGCGTTTCGCAAGCTCGTACTGGATCATATAATGTTGAGCAAGGCGCAACAACTGCTTATATCACGGAGTGGCTTTGCAGAACTGGCTGCTGTTCGCGGATTCAAGTCGTATTATACTCCCTTGCACTGCCGCTTGGACAGTATTGTGCCTCATTACGAGTTTCCCTTTGCAAACCCATTGGCTGTTCCGGGCCATGCACTCAATACAGTAGCTGAGATTTTTAGATTCGACTGACTAAAATTTTGCGATTGTTTACCTGGAGTTCACCTTTTATCTTTCCGGGCTGCCGCCTAAGTAGGTTCCCGTTATGATCGCTGAAAAGCGTAAACTATTTCTTTTTTGTTTTTTTACCACTCATTAACAATAGGATAACGATTGACCTGGCAATGAACTATGGCATGTGAGAAGCTTTCCCCAGGTAAACCAATTAGGGTTTTACATTCCCCGATACCTGTCCAACAAACCTCAGTGACCGCTGCAGGTTATCATCTGAGCATCATTTTGCTTAGCAGCAAAAGAAACACACGGCATGCACACCACAGGTCGCCTCCAGGCTGACCTTGAAAGTGCACCGTATGTTGGTCAGATTTTGCCATCGGAGCTAGCTACTCCTTTGGCACCCAAAACGGCAGAGGCTTTGAGAGCGGACAAAGCCGACTCCAGCCGGCGGGCAGAAGCGAGCATCCAGTCACACCGCACGCAGCACTCTATATTGGGTCTTCCCAAGTCAAAGTTGGTCTTGCCAGCGTCCGCCCCCTATCTGACAAGCAAGCTTCTGGCAAGGGGGAGTACAACTCGAGTGTGGTCTGACTGTATGTGGACTCAGTGAGCTCAGGTGGCGCGGCACAGAAGCAGCTGGGTGCACATACTGTCCACCACTCTGGAGTGCCAACTGGCAGAGCTCGGCATGGTTGAAATTGCTCTTTCGCCAGTAGCTCGGTCCATTGCCATGCTGTGAGTGAGGGCATGATCACTGCCACTCTCAGTACAGCCATCCTGTCGCTCGCAGTTGTATGCGCCAACTGGTCTTGCAACCCCTGAGGCGAATGATGCCTTCCAAAGCATCAGCTTAAAGCCACCCTGACAGTAAGTATGCTTTTGCTCATGGGGGACTTCAATGCAAAGTTTGGCTGTCAGGCAGAACAGTGGGGCTGGGTCATTGGCAGGTTTGGTCTTCCAGCACTTATCACTGGCCTTGTGCATGGCTCACACTCTGGCTTTTAGCACAAAGCAGCTCACTTCAAACCTGATACAGCCCAACACAACTGATAGCACCAAGCACCAAAGTGACCATACCCTTGTCTGGAGCCATGATGTCAAGTGTGTCCAGGACGCTAGAGGTCTCAGTCTGCTCCCCTTCACACTGAGGAGGGCTTGACTCCCTTGCGGCAAACCTTGTCTACTGCACTCTCAACCCATCACCTCATTCCAATCACCGTCGTGGAGCACAGCTGGGATGATCTGCACAGCACCCTCATGCTCACCAGTAATATGCACCTACGCCAATCACCCATACCCAGGAAACCCTGCATCTTACAATCCACCATGCAGCTTGCTGAGCAGAAGCACAGACTGTGGCAAGCTTGGCAGGCCAGCCAGACTCCAGCAAAGGCCCTGTATAAAGCAACCAACAAAGCCAACCAACAGGCTGCAGTTGCTGATTACCAGCAATACTGGTCAGGGCGGCCGGCCCAAGTGCAACATAGCATGCATGGAGGCAATTCTCATGCAGCTTACAAATGCCTCACTCAGCTCAGCAAGCTCAAGGCCCAGCTCAGCAAAACACTATGCAGCAAGCACGCAGGCTGCTGCACACACCTGAAGCGCGCATAGCTGAATGGACCAGCTACACAACTACATGCCTTTCAACCAGCACTCCCATAGCACACAGCACCCTTGCCCTGCTACCCCCCCCCCCCCCACCCAGCAACC
>JAABUP010004057.1_pt1 | contig 24648 bp, 44 predicted proteins | sample 5559201 | NCBI WGS metagenome assembly JAABUP01 (sample SAMN10711887, study PRJNA513373) | rock metagenome | isolation source: Antarctica rocks | place: Antarctica
AGCATCGAATAGCTCGGCAGCTGTGTGCTCTACAATAGTCTAAAACAGACCTGCTTCAGACTCTGGACACCACTTTTGACGAGAGCTGTACAAAGTTACACCTGTGACATACGCATTCGATCTTGCGTCCTTGCGCTGTCGAAGCTCATCATCGTCAGGTATTCATCTACGGCCTGACTTTGGTTATTCTAGCGAGGACAGTACTGGCAGCGGATTTGGTCTCAACAAAGGCAGGTGTTTGAACGGGATTAGCTAAATAGACTGGTGCTTTCGACGCCGAGAAGCTCCTCGCCGGTGGCATACATTCAATAAGGCCCGATAAACGGATCAAAAGCTACAGGTGAACTTGACTTGAATTGAACAAACAGATTCACGGATGGAAGCGCATGCAAGCGCAGCCGTCAAGCATGCAACACAGCCTGCAAACACTGCTCAGCCTGTTGCAACGCCTGCGTTTTTTCTTTGTGTCACTTCCCGAACTGTTCAACACCAGGCGATGCCACGCGTCCGAGAGACAAGGCTGAAAGAAAGACAGCTGCATACCATGTGCTGCGTGCTCACTTTGGTGAATTGTCTTGAATGTCAGCCAGCCAAGTATGACTGACACAGACTGTCTGTGATGCCTGCTTACAGGTTATATACAACAGCAAAGATGGACAACATGTACCCACAGCGCAGGGATGGGTCACGAAAGCCGCTTCAGAGTATTGCTTCAGGCAACAGACAGATGGATAGCAACAACATGCTTTTAAAGGTGACGGCAACTCACAGCAACTCCAGCACATCATCCTGCACCTTCGATGTCCGGCTTTACATGTCTGAAGCTTGATGCTCTCTGTCCATATAAGATGTTTGTCGCCTGCATGCACAGGAGGGGGTCAGTGCAGCTGTGAAAGTTACAGTAGTACTACTGTATCTATCACAGCTGCACTGAACCCCTCTAGTGTTACCAGGCACAATCCAGATGTGCAAGAAAACATGGCTGGAGGGTACAAACCGTGTTCTCTTGTACCCTCTTGTACCAGTCAATCGTGATTTTTTGCACATCTGGATTGTGCCTGGTGACACTGTTGAGGCAACATCTACCAGAGGCAACAAGAATGCCCCTGCGGAGTATACCAAAGCTGTCCAGACCTCTCACTGAGGTGATACAACCAGCTGAACTGACGCCAATAGACTGAGTGCACCAGAGCATGCACATAGTTTATGCAAATGCAAGCATTCATCACCAATCATCCCTGCATTGCCAGCAGTGGTAACAGGAGGTGCTGCACAGCTATAAGTGCACAGTTGTCAACAAAGTTTGAGGTAATTTAGCATCCCCTCAGCACAAATTTGCTAGACTGGCACCTGTGAGAAGCTAGCACTTCCTACCAATATACCTGTATCTATGTCATGCTGGCATTGATCCGTGCACCTTATGATCTCTTTGTGCATGCAGGCCAGATTACGCAACCTGCCAGCATCCTGTCATGGCAGCATCAGTCGGATACGTATATCCTGGCCACCGTTTACAGTCATTGCTGTGCTTCGCAGGATGGCAAGACTGCGCCCCAGCCCTCACCAAAACATGCCCAGACAGACCGTTGCAAAAGGACACAGAGAAAGGCTCTGTTTGTGGTGTATCACAAACAGAGCCTTTCTCTGTGTCCTTTTGCAACGGTCACTTGAGCTGATGCATTCTTACCGGCCTGACATCTTGAGCACGCTCAGCCTGCTCCCCTCGCAGGGCACGCATCTATAATATGCGTATGCATGTCTTGTTGACATAGTGCACCCCTCATTGCATGTCTGTGGCCCGAGCCAGTCATTGCCAGAAGTCATGACTTAGAGTACCTCCCAGTGGAGTCTTTCGGGAAACTTATCTGCAGCTTGCGGAGGGGAGTTCAAGTCACCTTGATCTCCTCTATATAGGACGCCTAAACGGCGTAAAACTTTTTTTACTACTTGAAGAGTGCCCAGCTGCCACCCTGTTTATGGGATGACCTGGCATACACTCTGCATGGCTGCTTTGTGAAGTTGGTATTGGTGGACAACCTAGCAAGCAACACCTTAAAATGTGAAGGAATGCATGCTGACTAGTCACACAGCTGAGGTGCATTTCATATCCGATCAAGCATGCAAACTAGATCAACTGTCAACACACCCCCTGCATTATTCTTATGTCACTGCAAGCCAGTTCATGTATCCATGCCATCAACCTTATCTCAGCACGCAGCATGACTACAGTTTGGCCACAGCGACATTTATGTTTCTTTTCCTTTAGACCGGTGGAGCGGAAGCTGGGGATGCACCCCACATCTCTCCAGGATTGGGGCCACAGGCACCGTTCCTAGTCCCCAGAATAATGGTTCTCGGATCCAATGGTCAGGCTAGGATACAGGTGATGTCCCGCTAGAGCTGATGAATGCTGGCCAGCATGTCCACCACAGTTATTCTTGCACCACTTTTCATAGCTTCAGGGCATGCATCTGTTGAATGCACCTGCATAATTTGATGACAGTCTGTCTGTCCCTCCCTGCCTGTTTGTGATTTGAGCCAGCCCTTGCCAGATGTTATAATTTAGGGTACCCTCCATAGCTGCCTGATTGCCGACAAACAGACTCTTGGTCACCGTGACAACTCTATTCCTGCAAGCGCCAGAGGCTATGGGTGCTGTGGATGCACCTGTTGGTGGCAGACTCTCCACGCCCAGGCCTGAAAAGGCAGACTAGGGGTGTTATGATGGCATTGACTTGCTCTCGGGAGCCAATGCATCTGCCACATGCTGGTGGGGATTACAGGTCAGCTTATGGCCGAGGTCTCCCAGGACAATTTGGGGTTGGGGCCCAGAACATTGCTGGAATGCAGGTTATGCCCTGCTCAAGCTGACGCATGCTTGCCTGCAGGTTGACCAGACCTGTTCTTGCACCACCTTTGATAGCTTCAGGGTATACATATGTTGAAAGCTTATGCATGTTTTGAGTACCTTCATTTTGCCACTCACAGCCCGTTTATGGTCTGAGCCAATCTTGGCCAACAGCTATGACTCACTGTGCATTGTTGCCAGTTTGTTTTACAGACAAGCTGGCATACGTTCGGCACAGTTGCCTTGTCACCCACAACTAGATCCAAGTCAATGTGACTGCTCTGTTTCTGCAGGCACCAGAAGTTGTGAGTGCAGCCTGTGCCCTCCAGACCTGGGCTTGGACAGTCTCACGTGCATAGATCAGGACATGTCTTACAATAGGTCATCGAATTCCTGATCTGTGGACGTGAGACTGTCCTCGACCTATTGTATGACATGTCAGCTGCTGGTGGGGGTTGATGGGTCTGATTATGGCCAGAAGCAGTTGGAGGTCAGGGCAGTACTGCACTGCTGGTGATGTCCCACTGTAGCCGATGAATGCCTGCCAACAAATGCGCCAAAGTTGTTCTTGCACCACTCGTCATGGCTTTAGGGCATGCATCTGTTGACTGCACATGCACATTTTGATGGACAGTCTGTCTTTCCCTCGCTGCCTGTTCAAGGGTCTGAGCCAGCCCCTGCCAGATGTTATTACTTAGGGTACCTTACAGTGTTGCCTTGTCACCAGCAACTAGATCTGAGTCACAGTGACAACTCTGTTTCTGCAGGCACCAGAAGCTGTGGGTGCAGCCTGTGCCTCGTCAACCTTTTTAGACCCACAGCTAGGCGGACTGACACCCACAGATGGCATTGAGTTGTCCCAGGAGCCAACCTCGTTGAAATCGTTGCTAACGGTGGGAAACCTTAAAACCTGTATGGAAAAAATAAGTACAGCTCTAGCAGAAGCCTTGCATAAATCTGTCAGAAAGGCACAATTCATATTTTTGGTAGGTATGTGTGTCAAAAATATGCTGGATGAGTTTCACAGCTACTTGCAACCCACGGTGACTGTGGGAAAATCTGCCCTTCATTGCCCATTGAGTAATAGGCAACAACATCAGAGCTGATCAAGAAGCACTCGGCACAGTGAATATACACTTGCTTTGTCAGCATGCGGCTCTGACAAACACCAAAACCAATATTCATTCTCTCTTCACGCCATGCATGTGCATGGCTCTTAAAAGCTCATCCTAGTCTGGTCCATATCATGCGTCCATAGGTATTTTTTTGTTGCAGGGCAATTTCAGGACGCTGTCAGTTCTTCTGAAACGATGTTGTAAACTGTTGACTCTGCTTTGCCAGTACCGTGAAAGGCAAGCCCTGTGTGACAGGTAGAGACTCAGGTGCCAACCTGTGCAGCCTTGCGAGAAATCCCTCAACTTAAGTGTGCTTACATCTTCGCCATCATCTTTTTCCTTAACTCCGATCAGAGCAGGAAGCTTCACGGCGTCCATCAGAGCAGCTGTTGGTGGGTTGCCTGATACGATCACACGCCCTCTGAGGGCACTCGACGCTGGCTGGAAGGGCTTTTATTACTGGAAATCACTATCTGACAGACAGAATACACTGAGGAATGGTGGTAAAAGTCACTAGTGTCTGTTGAAAGAGTTCGTCTGCCGAGCCACCTGGGCGATCATCAGCAACAATCAAACTTGCATACCAAGTCTCCCAAATTGTAGCATTATTCGTGCTACATACACATGCACACTTCGCGCAGGCACACGTAAGCAGCGCGATCGAAAGTTGCGGCACTAAGTAACGCATCGTGCGATTGTAAAAGTTGCGACACAGTTAGCAAAAACAAATAAAAGGATTCTGAACGCCAAGTGCCGCAGAGACCGGCTTTGACTTTCTTTGGCCAACGCATACTGTTTTGATCCGGCTGTTCACAATATCGTCTGCCTCTGACACATGTGACTGATCTGCAATGGCTTGTTGATGCTCTGGTAATAGTACTCTGCTGTCAGTCAGCAGGTGGGTTGTTGTCACGCTTCGAGACTGGGCTTGATGGAGGCCGACAACCTGGCGGTGTTGGAGGTACGCAGCAGCAGCAAGTCATACATGCAAAGTTTGTCATGTAAATAAGGGCTGAAGGGCCGCGGGGTGTCCCCAGGTGCCGAAATGCTAGATGACACCTTTAAGCAGAAATCAACTCTTGGTCTACCTGCAGGTGCCAGCAGTAAACACAACATGCTTGGCTTGGCTACAGCAGCAGATGCAGATGGTGGGAGTTATGTGGCATTTTCCTTAACATAGCTTCTGTTTTGTGGTTACATATCACCGACTGCATGCTGTGCAGTTGGCTCCAAACACAGCTGACTCAGCAGAGTGGGTTGCCACAAAGTGGGATGCTGCAGAGCACTTGCCTGTGATCCAGTCTTTCTTGAGCAGCCTCAAGGTGAGAACCTTTTTTTGCTCTAGCTATCATTTTGTAAGCTTGTTTACTATCTTCTTGGCAATCATGCAGGTTGCTCAGGTCTTTGCCTGGCTGGACAAGCTTGCTGATGATAAGCTCATGCTGAGCACAAGCTTGCAGACACAGCCAGACAAGGCACTGTTCTTTACAAGGGACACAGAGCGCCTGATCCTGCCAGACAATATACAGGTAGAGGTGTCAGGAGGCTGGGGTCCTTTTACGTCAGCTAGTTTTACCGCTGTGTCTCAAGACATAACTTGTATCAACGCACGCATACAGGAGGTGGTACAAGTGGGAGTCATACAAGGCGGTGACACCATGCAAGCCTTGCTCCGTTTGATGTCCACTCTGTACGCACCGCAGTTCATCACTGGCTCGTTGTGGCCAGAGTCTATAAAAAAAGACTTCATAGGTATGATGTCTTGTCAACCATCAGTTTCGTGCCTGTGTATTTGGAACAGCCACAAACCAACCTGCTTGCAACAACATGGAGAGAATCCTGTGACAATGCAGGTCAACTGCACAAGTTCTTGGCAAGGCTTACAGAGACAAGCCATGGCCTGAAAGGCAGAACTGTGCTGTACCTGCCGCAAGGAAACATGGCAGACCCTGTAGCTGCTGCAGCTGACAAGGTATTGTCACAACAAGTGCCTGCGACAGAAGCCATGTACTTATCATCAGCTCCTTTGTGCAGCAACATGTGCCTATGAAAGCTTTCATGTCAAGGCATTTGGCTGGTGTGCAGGATCTAGTACAGCGGCTGGAGTCTATCACGATACATTGGACTCGCCAGATCAAGGAGGTGGTCAACCAGCAGGTGCATATCTTGTTCCACAGTCGAGATGCTAGCAGCATTGGCGCTTAAACCAGCTGTGTTCTCTGGTGTTTGTCTGGAACATGGTTGTGGACCACAGACAGCTGTAGTGGCATTCCTTGGATTGCAGGAGCAAGACGATGCAGCTGAACATGCTGGCCCCCTTGCCGAGATTGACTTCTGGAGATCTCGCACAGTGGACCTGGGTGGCATCCGAGATCAGCTGGATGACAAAAGTATGCCTCTTCAGGCTATATGAGCATGCTCACCATTATGGATGATCTCTTGCTTGTTCACAACAGTGGATTTGCACATGCCAGCAGTTGCAGCACCTCGCCGGTTCTGGAATGGCAGCCTTCATACAGAAAACCCATGTCGCTCAATATCTTGGCTATGCAAACTTGATGATGTCTGGTTCAGGTGTGCTGCAAGTAGTGGGCATTCTGGAGCAGACCAGGTCATCTTACTTGGCCACTTTCCTCAGTCTGCGTAAGGCGATTCAGCAGGAGGCAGTTGTTTCTGAAGACAATCTGAAGTTTCTGCAGTGTCTGGAGCAACCCTGTCGCACCTTAGCAAGTGCCACTGCCAAGGTACACAGGCTATACACAGATCCAAAGCCAGCATATAGCACTGTCCAGCCATACATGCTTGAATCTGTTGCAAAGTGCTGTTCAGATGGTAAACAGCAGCATGACAATCTTGTCAATGCATGCGGCCTATACGGTTTGATAAGATCGTCACCAAGCTGTTTACCATCTCAACGGCACATTGCATCAGGTTCAAGCATGTATGGCAAATGCACTGTCATGCACTGCAAAGGCATAGCATGTTGGCTGCTCGCCGATGTCACCAGTCTGTCGCTCAAAAGTGGTAGTGCTATGTCCTGCAGGACATTCCCAAGATCCTGCCGCTCATTCTCAACTGCGTACGCATGATTTGGAGCCTGAGCCGGTTCTATAACACGCCTGAGCGGCTTGTGGGCCTCTTGCGTAAGCTCAGCAATGAGATCATCAACAGATGCTGCTCAGTCATATCTCTACCAGACATCTTCAATGGAGATGTCGACAATGTTATCATTGCGCTGGAACAGGTAAATAGCAGAATACGTTTATGTCAGGCTGTGCTGCAGCAGCTTGGGCAAATCCTGCTTGTGTTGTCAAGGCATGCCCTCTCCTTTGCTGTTGCTGTCTTGCTCTCATCGTAAAGTACAAGCACCACTGCAAATGCGTCTCTTCTGATTATACATAAGGTACTGTTATGGAGTTAAGCCACTACAGTGCAAGTCAGCACACAATCATCATGTCACAAGCACCACCTTGATGGGCTTGGCTTCACAGGCCTGCTGTCATGCAGAGTATTGAGGCTGGGCAGGACTGGAAGGTTGCATATGAGCACACAGCCAAGGCTGTTGCAGCACGAGCGCCCAAACCTTGGAGTTTTGATGTCAAGTCTGTGTTTAACTTTGTGGATGCCTTCAAGGAGCGCTGCAGGTAATTTCAGTATGATAGAATCATCCTGTGAGTAAGATGCTGGTGCCAAAGGCAGCAGTAACAACCATTAGAAAGCGTCAGCCCAGTGTCCAGTTTGCTGAGCATGTTAGGAAAAAACCTGGTCTGACAGCACAGCACCTCAAAACTCGGGCATCTCAGTCTTGAGGTCACACTCATATTGTCAAGATGTAAACCTGTATGGCACATGCTCAAACTTGCCATTTCAAGGCTTGTTATGGTACCTTTCTTCTGCCCAATTGCAGAGACTTGCTGGAGGTTTGTGAAGCACAGCTGCAATTTGGCACAAAAGCTGAGTTGCCAGTGTTTGGAGGGTCTAGAGGCCCTGACATCTCCAAAAGCATCTCTGACATCCAGGTCATACTCTCATTCAACATGCAAAAGCATGCAGCATTGAGATGCAACCTTGACCTTTACCTGACTATTTGCTTGTTCCTGGGTTTGCTTGCCAGTGCACTGCAGACTTGCCGATCAAACTTTGAAAGGCTTGCATTTCATTGCATGCACTTGCAGTGCTCCTTTACAGCTCCACATTCTTTGACCATAGTATCATCATGTTACTGTTTGAGGTGAATAACAACAATTGGTGTCTTCAGGCTTCCTTTCAGAAGTTGATCAAAGGCCTGCAGTCCCTGGACTACAGCATTCTGGATGTGAATGGTCACAGATGGCATGATGATTACAACAAGTTCAAGGCCGGCATCAAGGACTTGGAGGTCATGTTGACCAACGTCATCCAGCTTAGCTTCGACAATGACTCATCCCTTGTGGCCAGGATTGAGCTCCTAGAGGCATGTGCTTGCGCCAAGCAATGCAGTCTTTGTCATGACACTTGAGGCGCAGCCTGCGCATGCACTCTTGCTTCTACATTAATCGTCTGCACAGACAAATTGCTGTGAAACGCTGCAGTAACATGCATGATGGATGTGTCACCTGTAACGCCAAACTTGGCTGTTGTTGATGCCATAATTGCCAATGCCAGTGATTTCACAATGACTGATACATATCTGGAGGACAAAATGCAAGTGCTGCAATTGCCCTTGCAGGCCTTTCAGACCATGGCCAAACGGGAGTCCATCAAGAGGGCTGTGGAAAGGAAGACTGCTGACTTCCAGCGCTTGTTCATAGATGACCTGAACATGGTCAAGAAGCAGTTTGATCTGCTGAAGAGGGTGCCCCCTGCAGACCCAATGCTGCCCCGCTATGCTGGCCAGGCCACTATGGCACTGGTGTTAGCCAAGCGTGTAGACAACACCTGGCAGGCCCTGCAGGTCTGCCTGCCTGCCGTTCACTGCCCCCGGCTCACATTCTGTTGTCACTCGTGCACGACCACAATAATATTTTGCAGTCCTTCCTGCAGGCAGAACTCAGCTCACATGCACAGTGCCACCCTGTCAGCAAATTGAGAACGACAGCCTGTCTGCTTTTGGTGTATAGCAGTTTTGCAGTCATCACATCATAATGTTTCCAGGCTTGCACTAGAGGCGCAGTGTCCGCTAATTAGGAGTCATGAAGTCAAACAGACCTTGAATGTCATGTAGTCTTATTCTCACGGCTTCTCAGTTTGCTGCACTGCTGTTGTGCATTTTTAAATCAGTTGAGGTGTGCTGTCACAGGAGGTGGTGCACATGCTGCCTGTGGTGCCAGAAGCTGCAGAGGCCAGCCAGCAGTATGAGGCCCTGCACACTGCTCTGCATCAATTTGTGGAGGCCACTCATGCAGAGTGGTACAACGGCCTAGAAGGCAACTTTGCTGGAGCCCTGGCCAACAGTCTACTTCTGCAAGATAAAACACAGGGGGGCTTGCTGGTTATGAACTTTGACAAGCAGCTGCTCAAGATGCTGCAGGAGGCGAGTGCTGCGTCATGATGCTTTGCCTGACCTAACAGGCTGCTAGCATTGCATCTGTCAGTCCTGACATGCAAATCGTGCACCACAAGCTGCAGCTTTGGGCTGACCTTCCTAGTTTATCTGTCCTGCATGCACCGCACCCAATGGTCAATGCTGACTCAACGTCAACCTCTGATCCATCACAGCCTTGTTCCTGACCATCACACCAAGATGCAAAGACAGCAAATGGAAGCACGCGTACTGCTTGCAGGTCAACTTCTGGGAACGTTTGCGCTTGACTATCCCATACACTGCCATGGAAGTCAATGCACAAAGAGAGCGCTACAGGATCCTGCGCGTGAATGTGCAGACTGTGGTGCGCATGTACAACAAGGTAAGAGCTTGAGTTGTGCCTCTGTCACAGTTGTCTGTCCAGGAGCGAGCAGCTGCAGTGCTAAGCTCCAGGCTGTGCTCACTGAGAGCCTGGACTGCAATGCTCTGGGTGGTTGGAAAACCCTGGCAAGGTATATCAGAGCGGCACCTTCAGAGTGGCTTGTGATAGCAGGTGCTGACTGCCTTGGATAAGGAGGAGCGCAGGCTCTTCCATGACAGATTGCGGTATCTGGACAAGCGTATCACACCTGGGGTTAACAAGTTGGCCTGGACCTCCCCGAAGGCTACTCTGGACTTCTTTTACAAGGAGGCCTGCACGTGAGCTTTTCACAAAGCCAACATTTGTATGAAGCTGTAGCAGTCCTTGCAAGCAGAGGCTGTACTGTGGTCAATATGACTCATTGTCTTTAGCATTGTGCACATGGGACCATGCCGCTAGGACATAGCTATCTGAAACATGACCCCTCATCAGGACTGTGTCAGCAGCTCAGAAGCATGCAGCTTGTGCCAACCTGACATCTGGCAGTACTGGTGCAATCAAAGGAACCTGCAGCTTATAGGCTCACGTGTCGCAGGTACTGCAAGGAAGCTGAGAACACAGTCATTGAGTTCAAAGCAGCTTTGCAGAAGGCAGAAGCCAACTGCCGCTTGATCAGTGAGACCATGCTGCTCAAGGTGGAGCGTAAGCGCATGTATGACCACCCGGGAGTTTGCTGCCCAGCAAGCTGAGCATCATGTCAAGGTATGCTTTCTGTGCCTGACTTCTTCTGTACATCTGTGCCCGCCAACATGCCACACTGAACTTGACTTCTGCAGGTTGGATATCTATGTAAGCCAGCTGGGATGAGGAGCGCAGGCACACATGCTGCATGATCTGACTGCAATCCTGTTTGCAATGCAAGCTGGAGGCTTTGTGCAGGTCCAGGACCGCTTCCGCAATGCGTACCAAGAGGTCAAGACCACCATGGCCCAGCTCTACAGCTTCTTCCAAACAGACAGCGAGGAGGTGCAGCGGGAATGGCTCAAATTTACCCACAAGGTTCACCATTTTGTTACATTGCAACACGCACACTTTCCTGTGTCTCGCGTATTCAATGTTGTGAGCATGTCTGGTCATTCCCTGGCTTGTCAGCATGTGCTGACAATGTCTGTGCTGCACAAGTCAGGTTGCCATCTGTGCATTCATCTTTACTTTCTCGCATTGCACTTTGCATGATCTGTAGTGGTCAGCACCATCAATCCCTGCTCACCTCCACCTCCAGCCACCACCACTACACACCTGGCAATCAGATTACACTGCTGGGCGCTCTCCACACAACTTGTCCAACTTCCTGTTTGCATGTGTTGTGCCTCTGACACGTCTGAATGTTATTTGAGCAGATTGACAAAAAGATGGAGGACGCACTGCGGCATACAGTCAAGCGCAGTCTCCAGGAGCTGTCTAGGGTCCTGAATGGTGATAACAAGACTGAAGTGGTTCCTGTCTTCACTGTCACCATCAATCTGGGCAAAACCAACCGTGTGGAACTTAAGCCGACAGTCCAGGTTTACTGTCTACCTCCAGCTCTCAACATGACTTGGCACTGATGTGCCATGGCCAGACATGGAGTCATTCAAGGCCAACAGTGCATTCAGCCTCTGGAAAGAAACAGCATGCAGGGCAACAACATAATGCAACATGAAGCATTCTTACCATATGCGTCTTGAGAGATGATGGCATCTTTTGGCCACATTGATAACTGAAAGCTCATGCAAGTACCTCTGCATGCTTCCTATGTTACCTGAGACATGCTTTGAAGGGGTTGTTCACTGCAGGACTTGTTCAATATGATCCACAGTGTCAGCAAGGAGATGATCACCGTCATACAGTGCGTGCCCAGAATAGCAGAACGCATCACTCCAGCCACTGCAGCCCAGCTCAAGGTCTCTTGCTGCCCTTTGCATTTGAGCTGTCTGTCCATTGAATGCCGCCATTTCCTGTGCTTCAGCATACATGCTCTGCAATGCCACATGTGCAAAGGCCAACTCAGTCTTGCTCTGAACTGCACCCCCAGCACTTGTCATGAATCTTGCACCTGATGTGAGTACTTCCTGGTTGGGCGTCTCAAGGTCAGCGATATGTCTGCCCAATGTTTGTTGCTGACAGGCTGTCGCTGAAGTGCAGCATGTGCGCTCAAGATCTGTGCTTCATGCAGGCTAACGGCCAGCCTGAGCAAGCTCCAGCTCCCACCTTTTTTGACATCATCTCTGGTGATGAGGACACTACCCTGCGCAGCATTGTGCAAATCACCAACGGTGTCACTGGCATTGTGGACAAGGTCCAGACTTTATTAGTATATTGGGAGAAGAAGTACAAGCACATGTGGGACCAGGACAAAGATGCTTATATCAGGTGTGGCCAGCTGCGCTGATGGTCGTACAAGCATCCAACTCATGGTCTTGTTCTATTTGACCATAAGATACTGTGCCTATGGCACTGGGCCTGCATCAATTTGATGCTGATGCTGAACAATATGCAGTGGCTTTGGTCACCTGCTTTTTCTTCTAGTTGGTTGTGCTTCTGAGCTTGCCTGGTGTCGCCTTCAATGACCCAAGCAACACTGCAGGCCCACACATGCACTGCTTGCGCTGCAGGCGATATGAGAAGGCCCAAAAGCCTTTGTCAGCTTTTGATGCTGACATCAGCAAGTACGCTGACCTGTCTGAGGAGGTGCTGGCTGAGAACGCAGCAGAAAGTATCAAATTTTTGTTTGTTGACTGTGGCCCTCTGAAGCAGGTATATAGTGCATCTGATATGTGTGCATTTGCGTGTAAAGTTAACCCTGAAGTTGCATGTGTAGCTGAAGTTGGGCATGCATTTGCAATTTCTGATGACTTCACCACTTGCAGCACATCCATGTATTGACCCAAACATGGCAACACATGGAGCATGTTTTTGTTGAACGCTGCGTGCTTCAGCCTTCTGTTGGGCACAAGCCATGGCAAGGCCGTACTCCAAGTCAAAGCGCGCCTGAGCTGCTTCACGCCTGCAGGCACTTGTGGGTCACTGCGAGGCCTGGCGGGCAAACTTCACAGGCTTACTGAACGCCATCGCCCTTAAGGAGCTGCAAGCCCTGCATGAGTACTTCCAGAGCAACACAGCTGCCCTGCGCCGTCCACCCACCACCCTGGACAAGCTTGCAGAGGCTGTGCAGCTGCACAGGAAGCTCACGCTGGACAAGTCCTCCATACAGGCCCGCTTTGAGCCTCTGCATGACAAGTATCGCACCCTCGAGAAGTTTGAGGTAATGGCTTTAATCTGGCATCTGGGTTGATGCAATCTGTACAATCAATTTCTGTCCACCAGCATTTACTGCACCTTGCTTACATTTGACTATAAGCCAACGGCATATATGAAGGCACATAATCTTCACTTTGCAACAGACAAATATGCCACACATCTTCAGAAACGTATGCTTCCACCTGGCGGCTTCTTGCTTCGTGCCACAAGAGCTGCTTTCTGACCAATACATATGCAATGCAGATGAGCGTGCCAGATGCACAGCTTGCTCAGCTGGATGAGCTGGAAGGCAGCTGGGCAGCCTTCAGGAGCTGCCTGGACGAGACCGCAACCAACCTTGAGCGTGCCAAGGATAGCTTCCGGGACAAGCTTGTGCAGATGGTGGACACCTTTGCTACTGAGGTGGTAGTCTCCAGGGACATGTTCACACAGGACGCGCCCTTCAGCAATGAGGTGGGTCGCACTGCCAGCACCTGAATGTCACCTGCTAGCACAGTTTCCTAGCCAACAGCTGCCCTTTCACTGCGCCACAAGCCAACAAACCTTCTGTCTTACAGCAGGATGCTAGCAGAAAAGTCGTGAGACTGTGGGCGACCTGATAGGTGCATTATAGCAAGCAGGTTGGCTGCTGCAAATCACAATAACTGATTAATTGCTGTGTTACATGTGCAGAAGAACGATGTTGCAGCAGCCATGCAGTTCATCGAGGCTGCAAAAGCTGAGCTGGCTGCTCAGCACCAAAAGGCTGCAGAGCTCAAGTCTGGCATGGACATCTTCAACATTTCCCAGCCAGCATACAAGGAGCTCACGCAGAATGAGAAGGTCGGTACACTCGATTTGTGACGGAGCTTGGTTATGTTTGGCAATGCACTCTCTTGCACATGAGAAGTGTCACCTGAGACCCTTGTCCAATCATGAGCTAGTGGGTACACAAGCTGCTCATCAGCTTGCAGCAGTAGCAGATACATGTTCAGCCACCACTGACCAATCCGAGACTTCAGTTGCCAGCTACACCGTTTCTGGGCATCACTTTATTGATAGTCTGCTTTCTTGATTGCAGGATGTAGACCTGTTGGAGAAGATGTGGGGTACTATTGCTGAGTGGCAGCAGTTGTACAAAGGGTGGAAGGATGGCAGGTTTGGCGACCTGAAGGTGGAAGAAATGGAGGAGGCAGCTGGTAGGGTTGCCAAGTCTTTGCAGAGACTGGGCAGAGAGATCAAGCATTGGCCCGCCTGGGCCTGGATCAAGGTGAAACGTCAAGTTTCTGCCACAACATGCTTGTGCGTTTGCTTCTGCTGGACCTTCAGGTCAACCACCTGCTGCCTGATATTTCCTGCAAGCACTGCTCCAAGGACAATATCAAGCAAATGTACTGCCATGGCTGACTGACTGGGAACAAGGCCATGCACAGCCAAGTTCCCTGCATCACTGTCCGTTTTGCCTAGTCTGGGCACTTTTGGTCGTCAACTGCCCAGGTGGCCAAGCAAGCTACTGCATTCAATGGCTCAGAACCCCTCAGGCATATTTCACATTGCCACAGGACACTGTGGACTCTTTCAAGAAGACCATGCCACTGATCATGGACCTGCGCAACCCAGCCATGCGGCCGCGGCACTGGGCCAACCTCATGGAGGTGGTGGGATCCAAATTTGACCCCGCAGGGCCCAATCTCACCCTGGACTCTGTGGTCAAGCTGCACTTGGACCAGCATGCTGATGTCATCGCTGACCTGTCGGGCAATGCCAGCAAGGAGCTGGCCATTGAGATGTCCATACAGGTATCGTACACTCCTTCCCTTTAAAACAGCAACATGAGCTTCGCGATACTGACCAAGCCTCAGCAGTCAAATGGCTTAGATGTAAATGAGTGCCCTGAGTATGTTTTCTGGCGGCAGCTGTGCTTGGCTGATTGAATGTGAGTATCATCAGTGCATGCAACCCATCATGTTGTTGCAGGCCATTGCCACTACATGGGCCAGTCTAGGTCTGGACATGGCAGAGTACAAGGCCACCTACAAGCTGCGCAGCACAGAGGAGGTTTTTGCAGCCTTGGAGGACAACACTGTCACTCTGTCAACCATGAAGGCCAGCCGCTTCTTTGCAGTCTTTGAGAAGGACATCAACCACTGGGAGAAAACGCTGGCGCTGGTCTCAGAGACCATTGAGCTGGTTCTCACGGTAATAGACAAACCTCCCATTGCTTGACAATGATGGCGATTGCTCTAATGGCTGGCATCAACTCATCCAGACTGTTACGGCCTGTAATGTAGTAGTCTTGCTTATCTGTTGCATATGTGCTCAAGGTCAGCAGAAACTCTGCCAATCACCACAGCATGTTGTCTTCTGTGTGTTAGTCAGCAAGGTTGTACTTTGTCTGTGCTGCAGGTGCAAAGGAACTGGATGTACCTTGAGAACATTTTCATTGGGTCTGAGGACATCAGGAAACAGCTGCCTCAGGAGTCCCTCATGTTTGACCAAGTGCATGCAACCTTCATGGTCCAGATGCAGCAGCTGAATGCAGCACACAATGTTGTACAGGTAAGCAAACCTTACACACTAACACAGTGAGTCTGATTGCCTTCAGCCATGTGGGTACTGACTATATAATATGCTGATGCACTGTCAAAGGCTTGAGTGCATCAGTGCCATCTAACCTGCATTTGTTGCTGTCCTGGCATGCAGGCGTGTACAGCCCCTGGTGTGCTGGATAGCTTCACAGATCTGGAGAGCAAGCTGGAGCGCATCCAGAAGAGCCTGGAGAACTACCTGGAGAACAAGCGCCAACAGTTCCCTCGCTTCTACTTTTTGTCCAGCGATGACCTGCTGGAGATCCTGGGACAGGCCAAGGACCCCATGAACGTCCAGCCTCACCTCAAGAAATGCTTTGAAGGTAGCATATCAGGCCTCACTACAAAACCTAAACTTCTGTTGTCAGAGGGCTGTTCTGTTGCATGTGAGAGTGTAGCCCGCAGTTCATGTCACTGCTTGCACCTGGTCAGGTTGTCGGCAGACAGCACCACAGCGCATGGCTCCAACCTGAACGCTGCTGTCTGATCCTAACAGAACAGCAACCTGGGATTAATGGTGACTGATATGTGGTCATGACTGGCAGGCATCAAGAAGCTGGACATGCAGCCTCCAGGGTCTGAGGGCCGCCGCAACTATGAGACCACAGGCGTGTTCTCCCCTGACGGAGAGTACCTGCCCTTTGTGGCACCTATTGTCACAGAGGGCCGACCTGAGGAGTGGCTCAACACAGTGGAGGAGGCCATGTTTGCTGCTACTAAGAGGCATCTGTACAGGGTAAGAGCACCAGAGTCGCACTTGGCATGTGCATGCTAAGAAGCAGGACTGATGTGTGACTGATGTGTCATACAAGGTATGTATCACTTTCACTTTGTTCGTTTGACCCAGCTTCCAGAACACACTCGTCTGTTCCAGTCACTGCGTCAGTCAGCCAAGGTCAGTCAGCCGGCCAAGGCCAAGCACTGCATAGTCAAGTCTGTTCATGACGTGCGAGCCCTGATTGCAGGTGATTGAGGAGAACAGGGCAGTGAAGAAGGAGAAGTGGGTGAAGGACAACCAGGGCCAGCTGATCATCACAGCGGGTCAAGTTGTGTGGACCACTGAGTGTGAGAAGGCCTTGGCGGATCCTGACCAAGCCAAGGCTGCATTGCGCCACCTCAAGAAGAAGTGGATCAGCTACCTCAACAAGCTGACTGCAATCACATGCTCCAAGCTCACAAAGATTGAGCGCAACAAGGTAGGCGGCAAATAGCAACTGGCATATTGCTCACTGTGTTGTGAAAGTATCGGCATTTGGGCATGTTAAGACACTTGCCTACTGCCTTGACAGTCTTTCTAAGGTGCATTGATTTGTATGAGCTTGATATGCTGAATAAGCCATACCAAGCTGATCCATTCTGAACTAACTTGGAACACATCTGCACTGACTTGTGGCCTGTGCAATAGGTGGTGGCTCTGATCACCATTGAGGTGCATGCCAGAGATGTGATTGAGAAGCTGGGCAAGGTTGGCTGCACCAATGCCAATGACTTTGAGTGGGTCAGCCAGTTGCGCTTCTACTGGGACAGGGAGCAGAATGACTGTGTTGTCAAGCAGGTATACACTTGCAACAGCTGTCTGCATAGCTGTAGGTTTGTCTTGACAACTGTACCTGTGCACAGTCGCCTGTTCAGTATGACAGGGAGAACTGGCTAATCTGACCAGGTTGTGAGTGTAATGGATACATCTGTGCATTTGCCTGATACATTGTGAGTGTAGTGGATTCATCTGTTCATTTGCTACAGGTGCTGTCCATCTTCACATATGGATATGAGTACCAGGGCAACAATGGGCGTCTGGTCATTACCCCGCTGACAGACAGGTGCTACATGACACTGGGAGCCGCCATGTTCACTCTGCGTGGTGGCAACCCTCTGGGCCCTGCTGGTACTGGCAAAACTGAGACTGTCAAGGTATGCTGTACAGACTGACACGGCATGACACTTCTGAAAGTCAACACCTGAGTGCAAGCTGGCGTCTGGGCTGTCTCACTTGCAATGTCAGACTAGAGTCATCGAGCCAGATTGCTCATGAGGTCTGCTTGACTACTTGCTGACTTGCATGAGTATTCGACAGACACAAACCAGGTTGGTGTACCTGCAGGACTTTGGCAAGGCACTGGCGCGGTATGTCATCGTTTTCAACTGCAGCGATGGTGTGGACTACAAAATGACTGGCAAGATGTTCAGTGGTCTGGCACAGACTGGCGCCTGGGCCTGTCTGGATGAATTCAACCGTATTGAGGTGGAGGTGCTGTCTGTGGTGGCCACACAGATTGCCACCGTTATGCAGGCAAGCTGCTTTCCTCACAGTGCTGTCAGCTGCATTTTTAAACCTCTCACCACAAGCTGCTACTGTTCAGTCCAGTGCAAAATGGTGCTGGACTGTTGTCACAAATTGGCCTCTGCAGCTGCCACCAGCCTGCCTACTGCCGTAGACATTGGACCTGGAGCAGTCAGGACTAGCCAGTCCGCGAAGTCATCACGCTTGGTAACAGTTGTCAGAGCACGTGGGCTCTGTCTTGCAGGCAATCAAGGAGCACAAAACCCGCTTCAACTTCCTGGGGCAAGACATCCGTCTCAACTCAGCGTGTGGTATCTTTGTGACCATGAATCCTGGCTATGCTGGTCGCTCTGAGCTGCCTGACAACCTGAAGGCCATTTTGCGGCCTGTGTCAATGATGGTGCCAGACTTCACCCTCATTGCTGAGATCATGATGTTCTCTGAGGGCTTCTCCACTGCCAAGGTACCACCTGCATGCAAATCAGCAGAAAGCTATGAGTTGCTACACACACATCCGTACATGCTGCTCTTTTGGCAGGCTTTCCCCTCTCTTGGGTGTCTGCTGAGAGTTGCCGACCTGGGTTGCATGCACATGTGAGGATGCACATCATCTGGTCAGTTTGCTCATGACACCCACAGCTGTGGGCATGCTTGCACAGGTGCTGGCCAAGAAGATGATTGCCATCATGGAGCTGTCACAGCAGCAGTTGTCCAAGCAAGACCACTATGACTATGGTCTGCGCTCCTTTGTCATCCCCATTGCCAGGGCTGCTGGTAAGATCCGCTCATCTCAGCCTGGAAGTCTATCTCATTTTGTCATGTCTTGCAGCTGCCTTTATCTGCAGTCCGTAGCTAGTAGCTAACATCACCCTAAGTCGTGTAATGCTATGCTCTTGACAAGCATGGGTCACACCTGTAATCGTGGCCAAGCGTTGGTGTCAGTGATATATTAATCAGCTGCCTGAAAGCCCACTGCTGAAAGGGTGCCTTGTCCAGAATGATGCTGGTGCTGGCAGGTGCACTGAAGCGGGTGGACCAGGAGGTATCAGAGGAGCTGATCATGTACCGCACCATGCTGGACCTCATCAAACCTAAGCTGGTGTACCTGGATCTGCCCCTCTTCATGGCTCTGCTCAGCGACCTCTTCCCCGGGGTTGAGCAGCCCCCCACCCCTGCTGGAGCCCTGCGCAATGCTATCGAGGCTGATCTCATTGAGAACAACCTGCAGGTGCTGCTGCAGTTTGATTGAGACAGCACACCATACACAAATGCCTTGGCCTGTATTGCAAACCTTGTTGCATGTGAGTCAGTTCGTCCACTCAAGTTTGTACCCGACAGTTTGGCTGCACATCTATCTGCTATGCATACTCATTCTTCAGTCCATGTTACATAGGTTATACCAGAGTTTGTGACCAAGATCATCCAGATCTTTGACTGCAAAGTGGCCAGGCATGGCAACATGATTGTTGGCAAGACTGGCGCTGGCAAGAGTGTGGCTTGGCAGACCTTGCAGCGCGCCATGGGCCGCCTGCGCAAGGACGCTCATGAAAGCGAGCAGTTCCAAAAGGTAGCAGCAGCACCCTCCAATTGACAGTTACAATGCTGCTTTGAAAAAAACCAACATGATGTATTGTTTTGCAGGGTTTGTTGACACTGATAGACAGGCGCTCATCTGCATGCCACAACACAAATGTCCTTTAAATTCAGAAATGCCAACACCACATCAAATAGACTTTTGTACAGCCAACAGGCATTGTATGCTCAATTAACTGGCTGCAGGTGCAAGTGCATGTGATCAACCCATTGGCTCTGTCCAACAACGAGCTGTATGGGTCCTTTGATGAGGGCACTCATGAGTGGCAAGACGGTGTGCTGGCTCGCATCATGCGCACGCTGTGCAAGGATGACAGCCCTGACCAGAAGTGGATTCTGTTTGATGGGCCAGTGGACACACTGTGGATTGAGAGTATGAACACCCTGCTGGATGACAACAAGCTGCTCACCCTGCTGAGTGGCGAGCGTATCTCCATGAGTCCACAGGTCAGCTTACTTGCTTGGCCACGATGAAAGGCTTTGCTACGAGCAGCCTTTCAGCCCTGAGTGTTGATAGCAACACCAACTGCGACTGCTTTGCAGCAAAGTGCCCATGTTGCAACAGGTGTGAACAACCTTAGCACCTATTGTTCATCAGGACCCACCTGGCTTGTTACATTCACTGTCACACAGACTTTATGTGTTTGCAAAACACTGCAAAGCACACTCAAAGTGCTGTCCAAGGTGACCGCTTGCTTTGCAGGTATCTATTCTGTTTGAGGTGGAGGACTTGTCGCAAGCCTCTCCAGCCACAGTCAGCCGAGCTGGCATGATCTACCTGAACGTTGAAGACCTGGGCTGGCAGCCCTTCATCACCTCTTGGCTGGCTACCAAGAAAAATGACGCTCTTGTTGCCAATCTCACCAAGCTCATTGAGAGGTGAGTTTGCATATGTGTCAGGTGGACAGCAGCCTGACTGGTGCTTGATACATGCTTTATGTACACACGCTGTCTGGCGGTGAGTCTGTTCTCCACAATGAATGCCCTGCAAATGCAGGACAACAGTTTCTTCAATACACATCATGTGTGGCCTGCTGCTGTCATAGAACATATACGATCTTGATAGACATGGCATGTGCTTTGCCTGTTTTGCGTCGGGCTTTCAGCTTTTCAACTGAGATGCTCTGTACGCAGGTACATGGAAGCCACACTAGAGCATAAGCGACTGCAATGCAAGGAGCTGGTGGCAACTGACCGCCTGAGCTGTGTAAAGACCCTCACTCGCCTGTTTGATGCCTTGGCCACCCCTGAGAATGGGGTCCTGCCTGATGATGCTGAGCACTACCCTGCCATGATTGAGCTCTGGTTCCAGTTTGCTCTGATCTGGGGTATCGGAGGCCCTCTTGCTGAGGATGGCCGCAAAAAGTAGGTCCTGCTGCCTTTGCTGATGCTATTGGCTCCATGCCTGCTGCAGCATACTTGCATCTGGGCCATTCATGCTTGTAAGGCATTCAATATGCCTCACAAGGAAGATGACAAATAGGATAAGCTGCACATGATATGCTCACAAAATAAGCTGGTGCACTTTTCTTTTGTACCATCCCTTGTGCCCGCAGGAGGTATGAAGTTGCCTGCAGATCTGACAGCAAGACAAGTCATGACCGCAATGTGTCTCTGTCAAAGGGTTTCTGAGGAGCTGTATGACAAACTCAGCAATGCAGTGCCAGCAGCTGAGGTGGCTGAAATGTGCAGGTTTGACGCCTTCATGCGTGAGATGGACACTCGCTTCCCCACCACTGACACAGTGTTTGAGTACTGCGTGGACCCCAACCAGAAAGGCTGGTTATCCTGGGAGAACAAGCTCAGCTCCACCTATAGGTTGGTCTTGCCTGCTTTCATGCGTTCACTGCTTTCCATCAACACACTGTGCTGATGCTGATTGAAGCAGCTCTGCCTCGGTTGCCACTGTTGCTCATGATGATGCAATGTATCATGCAACAGCTGCTCACTTTTTGAATTGCTAGTTTCCACATGCTTCCATTTGTTGGGCACATGTCAACCTTGTCCTTTTGCACATGCAACCCAATCCTTCTGCTGTTGACGGAGTTTTGGCTACTGTGTGCAGGCCTCCAGCTGACGTACCTTTCTTCAAGGTTATGGTGCCCACAGTGGACACGGTCAGGGTCAAATTCATCGCTTCTAGCCTGGTACGGGGTGGTGTGCACACCCTGCTGGTGGGAGGGGTTGGGGTGGGTAAGACCATGATGGCCTCTAGCGTGTTGGAGGGTCTGCCTACAGGCTATGGCGCCATCAACATCAACTTCAGTGCCCAGACCTCTTCAAACTCCTTGCAAGACACTATTGAGGGCAAGCTGGAGAAGCGCACTAAGGTGCTCATGACTTGTGCAGTCCTTAATCTGCATGCATGACCTGATATGGCTTGCTGCCTGAAACACTTGCAATTACTACAGTGTTGTGCCTTGATGCATTTGCATGCACCAAGAAACAGTGGGACCCCTTTCAATAGGGCTGAATCACCAATCTAAAGTCTGTGATTGCCGGAAGCATCTGTGTTTGCCATCGCAAAACTACAGCCATGCAACGGCTCAGATTTGCAACCTGCTTTTGTCTCATGCAAGTATGTACTGCCGCACTGCAGGGTGTGTTTGGCCCACCTGGAGGCAAGCACCTGATAGCCTTCATTGATGACCTCAACATGCCTCAGAAGAGCAAGTTTGGCTTCATCCCACCCCTTGAGCTGCTGAAGCTGTGGGTGGACTACGGCTTCTGGTACGATCGGCAGAGGTGCGAGGCCAAGCAGATCAAGGACATGCAGCTCATGGCTGCCATGGCACCTCCTGGGGGAGGCCGCAATGCCTTCAGCCAGCGCTTGCAGGTCAGCAACTCCAAGTCTGCCTTGCTATTCTGCAATGGTCCATGAACTCATGGGTCAAACCCTTTTTGCACAGCTGACGTACCCACTTTGACAGAAGCGTGGCAACATACACTGCGACAACAGTATGTCCAGTGTTGAAGAGTCACACTTAACAAAGCCTGCTGTGTTTGGTCATTGCAAGCATGCTCAACATAACCTTGTTTTTTGCAGGCATGCTTTTCTCTGATCAATGTGACATCTCCCAATGATGCTCAGCTTAAGCGCATCTTTGGCAGCCTGCTCAACCTAAAGCTGGTGGACTTTGACGATGTGATGAAGCCTCTGGGAGACCAGATCAGCCAGGGCAGCATAGAGGTGTACCGGGCTGTAGCCAAGGAGCTGCTACCTACCCCTGCCAAGTCTCACTACCTCTTCAACACACGTGACCTGGCCAAGATCATCCAGGGAGTCATGCAGGCCACCAAGACCTTCTATGACAACCAGGTGAGCAATGTGAACCTGTGTTGAAACATGAGCAGAGCTTCTGTCTTGTATTGTGGCTGAAGTGAGCCTGACAGCAGACACTGGAAAGCGCAGCTTGGCATACAGACTAAGCCATGTACAGCCGTCATGATGACAATCAGTTCCAGCGAGAAGAAAAGCTCACCCTACACCCGCATTGCACCAAGCTCATGGGCCAGTGCAAGCAACCTTGCATGTCTACAACAAGTGATATTTGTGCAGGATGCAATGCTGCAGCTGTGGTGTCACGAGACTTTCCGCATCATTGGTGACCGCATGTGGGACCCGACAGATAGGACGTGGCTGAAGGGGCAGCTGGATGACAAGCTGAAGGCCATCTTTGGCACCTCCTGGGATGACCTCTTTGGCGAGGGCAAAGACTGCCCTCCCTTTGTATCCTTCATGCGCACCACAGAAAACCCACCCTATGAACCTGTCACAGACTTCACTGCCTTGAAGGTCAGAACCTACCAATGCACCAGAAGCTGCATGTACCTTGCTCTGCGCCTCCCATGTCATATGCATTATCTTTGTACAGTCTTATCACTGAACAACTTTTGATTACAGCTGTATCATGCTGAATTTGTGCTGCATGATTTGGTCATGAGCTAATGAGTCCAGAGATTCCAGAAAATAATCTGTTTTGTAGAGTTGGCTGTGGAATGCATGTGTGTGCAAGCACAGTCACGGTGCACAAAAGAAGTGTTGTGTGCAGGACTTGCTTACGACAAAGCTGGAGGACTACGCTTCTGAGCCTGGGAAGAGTGCAATGGATCTGGTACTCTTCAGGTAAGGAGCTGAGCAGCTGCGCAAGTCATGACCGCTGCGCTGTAGTGGTTTCCTTCACCACTGCGCAAGTATTCCCTTAACATGCAACATGCCAACAGTTGGTCTGAAGTAAGGCCACCTTCAACATTCAGCAAATTGTGCAAGCTTGCCGTGCTCACCATTGATATGGAGCTTCTCAAGTGTGACTGCTTTCACCTGAAGCATAACTGCTGCAGGGATGCCATTCTGCATGTCTGCCGCATCCACCGAGTCCTGATGCAGCCACGCGGCAATGCCCTGTTGGTGGGAGTGGGAGGCAGTGGCCGCAAGAGTCTCAGTCGCCTGGCTACCTACGTAGCAGACCAAAAGTGCTTCAGCATCGAGATCAGCAAGGGCTACCGCATCACTGAGTTCAGGGAGGATCTCAAGACCCTTTACAGACAGGTGCTCAAAGCTATACCTGCAACCTAACTGCACCCTGTCCCTGTTGCCAAGTCAGGCTTGATGATACACTGGGTCACACATGGCTGGTCACATGGCTGACACCCATATGTTCACTGCCCTGCAGGCTGGCTGTCAGAACAAACCAACAGTCTTCCTGTTTGATGAGACTCAGATCGTGCAGGAGACCTTCCTTGAAGACATCAACAACATCCTCACCTCAGGTAAAACTTGCTGTTGCTCAGCCATGGCCAAAACCCGGCATTGCCTCCTCTGAGTGGTTGGGTCTGAAACGTTGAGACCCCCGCAGGCTTCGCTCAAGCAGCTTGTTGCAGCCCGATCCTGCAGTAGTTTGCATAGCATTGGTCACACTCTGGCATACTCAGCACCTGAATGCGGCGGTGTGCTGACACACAGGTGAAGTGCCCAACTTGTTCCCCAAGGATGAGCTGGCAGGGGTGCTGGATGAGGTGAGGCCTGCTGCTAAGAAGGAAGGGGCTGGGGAGACTGGGGAGGCCCTGTATGCCTTCTTCC
>JAABUP010004059.1_pt1 | contig 24645 bp, 25 predicted proteins | sample 5559201 | NCBI WGS metagenome assembly JAABUP01 (sample SAMN10711887, study PRJNA513373) | rock metagenome | isolation source: Antarctica rocks | place: Antarctica
CCCTCCAGCTCAACCTGATCCACCCCACCATCCTAGCAGATCACAACCATTTTCCGACGGTCCGGTGAAAGAAAAAGCCCTGATCACAGGGCCAGTCGTCAGCTACTTCCGGAGGTCTGAGCCTGGACGAGGCTGTGCGCGGAGCGCACCGCCGAACGGAATTCTTGAGGGACATCTTGTCCGCCTCGCTGGATACTGAGGACTGGGAGGCTCGAGTGAGCGCATTCGGGCTCAACCCCGGGGCTCAGTACCGGGCGATCAAGGCTCGCCCTACCGGCACGGCATCCCTGGAGGTGCTTGAGCGCAGGCTCGCCGAGACCCCGAGCTCCGTCGCCGGAATTATCGGCGGAGCATGCGTCGGAGTGCTGTCCCGCGTGCCACGACCCTTCGACCACAGTGCTATCGCAGTTGGTCCCCTCGTGCCGCTCGGGGACCTTGCCCCGTCGTTCGAGGTTGCTGCTCGGCTGCTCGAGTGGATGACCCGCCGCAATGTCGGCGGGACAGTCGAACTGGACGATGCCACGTGGCGGATAGCGGTCGATCGCGAGGATCACGTGACGAAGCTGCTCATGGATCGATACCTCGGGCCGGTCTGGCAGCAAGGCGATTTCGGCGAGGTGCTGCACAAGACGCTCGTCGCCTTCGTGCGTAACAACATGAACGTGACGCGGGCGGCGAAGGAGCTCATCGTGCACCCGAACACGTTGCGTTACCGCCTGACCCGATACAGCGACCTGACCGGTATCGATCTGGAGTCTCCCAATGCTCTTATCGAGCTCTCGTGGGCGCTGGAAGGCCTGCGAGGGCAGGGCGGCGCATAGTCCGCAGCACGGGTTGTCGCAGGCCAGCTCAAAGCGCTGCTTGGACGTTTGTCCAAGCAGCAAACTGAGACGTTGGCGCCCGCCCCGTAGAACTCCGCCGGCGACCTAGCACACCATGGGGGCGCCAACAACGCACGCAGCGGCGTTGTCAGTGGACGTCGCGATCCCCGCTTCGAGCGATCATGCCGCACCCGGAATGTCGGGTCGGCCTGCGGAAGTCGCCACCGACGACGAGGCATTGCCGTTCTCGCCACCTTGAGGAGTCAACAGACATGGCCGTAATGGACTTCTTCGATCGCGGCTGGAAGCAGAACCCGAGGGGAGTCGCATATGTCATGGATGACCGCACCTGGTCCTACAACGAAGCCGGAGCGCTTACCTGCCAGATCGGCCACGCACTCTGCGCCACCCCCCTCCCGCAGGGTGCGAAGGTGGCGGTTCTGTCGCCCAACGACCCGATTGCTTGGATGTGCGTAATCGGAACCTGGCGTGCCGGAATGGTGTGGGTACCGCTGAACCCGTCGAGCCCTCTGGCCGAGAACCAGCAGCTCATTGACAGCTTCGACTGCGAGGCGCTCTTTTACCACAGCTCGATGTCGAAGATGGTGGAGTCTCTCCGAGAGGCGCTCCCGCAGCTCACCGTTCTCGTCTCGATCGACCACAACGACTTCGGCGACGCGGAACTAGCCGACTGGACTCGTGAGTTTCCGACCAAGCCGCCGGCTGTGCCGTTCGAGATGGACGACGTGGTGGCTATTGCCCCGACCGGCGGCACGACCGGACTGCCGAAGGGCGTCATGAACACGCACCGAAGCTTCGGCACAGCATTCGCGCATCTGACGCTCGCCTTTCACTACGACGCGGACTGGCCGATCGTCAATCTTGCCGCCGCCCCGATGACGCACACGTCGGGCATTTTGAGCATGCCCGCGACGGCGCGGGGAGGAACCGTGGTGGTTCTCGCCAGGCCGGAGCTGGCGAAGGTGGCCGCGGCCATCGAGCAGTACAAGATCACCGAGCTGTTCCTGCCGCCGACTGTGATCTACCGCTTTCTGGAGTATCTCGAGGACCACGAGCATGATTTCGGCTCGCTCCGTTACTTCGTGTACGGGTCCGCGCCAATGTCCACCGAGAAGCTGAAGCAGGCGATCAAAGTCTTCGGCCCGGTCATGACCGGGGCGTACGGCCAGATGGAGTCGCCGGCGTCGATCTCATACCTCCGGCCCGAAGAGCACGTGGGTCGCGGATCGGTCCCGACCGACACCCGTCTCGCGTCTTGCGGTCGCCCCTATCCCTTAATCGCGGTCGAAATCCAAGACGACGAGGGCCGCCAGGTGCCCGTCGGCGAAGCCGGAGAAATCTGCGTCCGGGGCGACACGCTGATGAAGGGTTACTACAAGGATCCCGAGAAGACGGCTCAGACGATCTTCAACGGTTGGCTGCACACCGGCGACGTGGGTCATTTCGACGAAGAGGGATACCTCTACATCACCGATCGCAAGAAGGACATGATCATCTCGGGTGGCTTCAATGTCTTCCCGAGCGAGGTCGAGCAGGTCCTGTGGGCGCATCCGGAGGTAGCTGAATGTGCGGTCATCGGAACTCCGCACCCGGACTGGGGCGAGGCGGTTACAGCGGTCGTCGAGCTGCGTCTCGGCGCTCCCGACACCAGTGAGGAGGAATTGATCGCATGGTGCAGGGAACGACTGGGCAGCATACGAGCGCCGAAAGCGGTACACATTCGCTCGGAGCTACCTAGGAGCGTCAACGGCAAGGTGATGAAGAAAGATATCCGGGCGGAGTATTGGCACAGCGCCGGAAGACGGATCTGACGACACCAACCGACTTGGCCGCACAGGCCGCAGCCGACAGCGACCGGAAGAGGATGAGCTCACGTGACAGACGACTATCTCGGCCTTCGGGGTAAGACAGCGATCGTCACAGGAGCGGGGGCTCAGACGACGGGGATAGGCAACGGCCGGGCCTCCGCGGCACTACTGGCCGAAGCGGGCGCACGCGTGACGCTCGTCGACGCGGTTGCTGACCGGCTGATCGAGACCGAAGAACTCGTGAAAGCCCGTGGTGGAGAGTGCCTGTGCATCGCGGCTGATGTCACCGATGTCGACGATTGCCAACGAATAGTCTCCGAGACCATGCACAGATGGGGCACCGTCGATGTCCTGGTCAACAACGTAGGCATCATCGGTCCCGCGGCATCAGTAGTTGATCTCGACCCGGCCGAGTGGGATCGATGTTTTCGCGTCAACGTGACATCGGTGATGTTGATGTCTCGCTTCGCCATCCCATGTATGGAAAGTCAAGGATCCGGGTCGATCATCAACGTGTCGTCGATCGCTGGCGTCATGTCGCACCCCCGACCGGCCTACGCGGCTTCCAAAGGAGCGGTCATCAGCCTGACGAAGTCGATGGCAATGCTGCACGGCCCGGCCGGTATTCGCGTCAATGCCATTGCACCGGGCATGGTGTACACGCCGAACGTGCAGGTCGAAGGTATGGACGATGCGGCGCGCGAAGCACGCGCGCACGGCGTTCCGTTGCAAGTCGAGGGAACCGGCTGGGACGTCGGTAACGCGGTCGTCTACCTGGCCGGGTCGGCTGCGCGATGGGTGAGCGGGGTGTGTCTCAACGTTGATGGTGGTTTTAGCGCCGACCTCCGCATATCGGACGCGATGAGTGTAACGAACAGGCCCCGCCAGGCGAAGGTCCGCGGCTGACTGGCCGCTCTCCCGCGCCGGGCACGGTCGTGCAGGGCTCCAACGCGTACTAATCAACCTTGGGCCAGCGTCCATGGCGACCGTCCATCCCGACAGAAACAATCGTGACGCAAGCCAGGCATTTGCTGATGCCGTACCCAAAGGAGAACCCATGCGCGCAGTGATGATCAGCGTACGGATCAACCGAGGTTCTGAAGGTCGAAGAGGTACCGCCACCTGAGCTCGGCTCAAACGAGGTCCGGATCGACGTACGTGCCGCGGGCGTGAACTTCGCGGACGTGATGTCGCGGCTTGGCCAGTACCCACACAGCATGCCGGCCCCCTGCATCGGCGGCTACGAAGTCGCCGGAGTCATCACCGAAGCGGCCCCCGGCGTCACCGGCCTCGCGGTCGGCGATCGGGTCGCCGCAGTCACTCGGCGCGGCGGCTACGCCGAACAGGCCTGCATCGATCAACGTGACGTCATCGTCCTGCCCGATTCGATGAGCTTCCCTGGGGGCGCTGCAGTGCCGATCAACTACGCGACCGCCTGGGCCGCACTCATCGGCTACGGCAACATCCAGCAGGGTGAGCGCCTCCTGGTGATGGCCGCCGCAGGCGGCGTCGGGATCGCTGCCGTACAACTCGGCCGTCACGCGGGCGCAGAGGTTTGGGGTGCCGCCTCACCCAAGAAGCACGACGCAGTAGCAGGGGCCGGCGCACACGCCGTTCTCGACTACACCCAGCCCGGCTGGGACGACGATCTCCCACCCTTCGATCTGGTGATGGATGCGATCGGTGGCGACTCGTTCAAACGGAGTTACGACCTACTCCGGCCCGGCGGACGTCTGGTCCCATTCGGTGCCGTCTCAGTGTTCAACGGCGGGGTGCGGGAAGTCCCCGAGGGTGAGTCCGCCGATTTCAGGCTCGTCGGAGGGCTCAGGTCGATGGACCAGATGATCGATTCGAAGGCCGTCATCGGCCTGGACATCCGGGTGCTCTGGAACGACCGGGACACCATCCAGCCCTGGCTGACACCGTTGAAGTCGCTACTCGCGAGCAAGGTGATCGCGCCGATCGTCTCGGACGTCATTGCGTTCAACGACGCCGCCGAAGCCCACCAGATCCTCACCGACCGACGAAACGTGGGCAAGGTCGTCCTCGTTCCTTGATCACTATCGCGGTGGCGACGAGCGGGTCACTCACCACCGCCGATCACGGACAAGCCCGAAGGCGGCCACCCGCGGAGCGGCGATTGGAGAGTCGCACAACGAGTGGGGCAACAAGTTGGCAAGGTATCCGTAGCTTTCCGTTGCTGCGGCGGTCATATTCGTGACGTACACCACGCACCGGGCGTCGGCCATTACTCGGCCCGGCTTACGGTCCGAAAGGGAAATTTATGCTTACACCGCAACAGCGCATTTACAGCATCGGCGTAGACATCGGTGGCACGTTTACCGATTGTGCCGTTGTGGGTCCCGGTGGTTCGGTCGTGACGGGGAAGGTCCCTACGACCCCCCACGACCGCTCCGAAGGATTCTTCAACTCCGTCGAAGCAGCCGCCGCCCTCATGTACCTGTCGTTGGACGAGCTCCTCGACCGGACGTCTCGGTTGGCGCACGGCACGACGGCCGGGATCAACGCGCTTGTCACGCGGCAAGGTGCGCGAACAGCGCTCATCGCGACGGCTGGCCACGGTTCGGCAATTCGGATTATGGACAACACCGGCCGCGTAACCGGTGCGCCGATGCAGGATATCCTCGACTATGCGTCGAGCAGCTTGCCCGAGCAGTTCGTCGAGAAGTCGCTCATCCGCGAGATCAACGAGCGCATGGACGCTGACGGCGACGAGGTCGTGGTTCTGGACGAACGTCAACTCCTGGACACGGTGGCCGACCTAGTCACCAACGAGGGCGTGGCGTCCGTCGCAGTCGCCTTCCTATGGAGCCACGTCAACCCGGCCCACGAGATCGCAGCAGCACGCCTTATCCGCGAGAACCACCCTGCGGTGTTCGTATCCTGCAGCCACGAGGTCGCGCCTCGAATTGGTGAGTACCCCCGCACGGCCAGCACACTCATGAACGCCTACATCGGGCCACTGATGAACACGTACGTCGACCGGATCGAGATGAGGGCGAAAGCAAGGGGCTACGCGGAGGCGGTCACCTTCGCCACGGTCGAGGGCGGCTTGGTCGACGCAGACACCGTGCGCCGGCTCCCGATAATCACCATCCAGTCGGGTCCTGTAGGCGGCGTCCTCGGTTGCGTGGCACTTGCCGCCCAGATGGGATTCGACAACGTCGTCACGACCGACATGGGTGGTACGAGCCTCGATGCGAGCGTCGTCGAGGGCGGCCGGGCGCTCTCGGGAACAGAGGCCGTGATCGAGCGTCACAACCTGTACTTGCGCCGTGTCGACGTCGAGTCGATCGGAGCAGGTGGCGGGAGCATCGCCTGGTTCGACGAGCAGTCCGGCACCATAAAGGTCGGCCCGCGTAGCGCCGGTTCGGATCCAGGCCCAGTCTGCTACGGCCGCGGTGGCACCGAACCCACCGTCACAGACGCCGACCTTGTGCTCGGGTTCCTGAACGCGGACAAGGGCCTTGCCGGTGGCGTGGCCCTTGATGTCCGGGCCGCCTGGAACGCGCTCGAGGACCTGGGCAAAGAGGTAGGCCTCGACGCGGTGCACTGTGCCGCGGGCATCACACAAATCATCGACAGCCGCATGGAAGACCTCATCCGCCGACTTCTCCTGCAGAACGGACACGATCCCAGGGACTTCTCTGTCTGGGCCTTCGGCGGGGCCGCCGGTCTGCACGCAGGCTTGTACTCCTCCGGCTTGGGTATCCGGAACCTGGTGGTTCCGCTGAGCGATCTGGCGTCTGTCTGGTCCGCTTACGGCATCGCGTTGTCCGAACTGACCCGCACGTTCCAAGCCCCGGTTCACGTCCGGACACCGTTTTCCGGCGACGAGCTCGGCCGGGCGTACGCGCGCCTTGAGGGACAGGCTCTCGAGTATGCAGCGCAGGTCCTGCCGCCCGACGCCGAAGTGGAACTGACGCGCAAAGCCGAACTGAAGTACGCAATGCAGTTCTACAGCGTGGAGGTGGACGCTGCGGGCGGTGATTTCGACCAGATTGCAGCCGACAGTCTGGTCGACACGTTTGAGAAGACCTATGAGCGTCGATACGGCAAGGGTTCCGGCTACAGCGCCGCCGGCATCACGGTATCGACCGTCAGCGTCACCGTGCGTGCACCTCTTCCGCCGGTGCTCGCCCGCCACGCCGACCGCGGCGACTCCGGCACGCCGATCACGTCCAACCGGTCGATCTTTTGGAGCGAGATCGAAGACTTTGCCGAGACGCCCGTCTTCGACGGCGGGAGCCTGCGCTCGGGCGACGAAGTCAACGGTCCGGCGTTGATCGAATTCCCGGACACGTCCATCGCGATCAGACCGGGTCACGGCTCGCGCATGGACGAGTTCCGCAACATCATCATCGACGTCTCCGGCGCCGTCGGGCCGACCCAAGGACAAGAGGTTTCGGTATGACCAAAGTGGTGCCATTGACCGACCTGAAGGATGAGCAGCGCAGGCGCGCGGAGTCGTTACGTGATGGCTACATGCCGCGAGAGACGATCTACGTCGATCCGTCGTTGGAGTTCCACACCGAGTACGAGACGGATATCGATCCGATTACGTACGAAGTTTTGCGATCGAAGTTCTGGAACCTGAATTGGGACCATCAGGAGACGATTCGTCGCACCGCCGGCTCGCTGGTCGTCGTGCAAGGCTACGACTTCAACAGCTCGATCCAGACCGAGCTGGGCGAAGGCGTCGTATACGGGCCGGGCAACCTCTTCTTCGCCGGTGAGGCCGACGGTGTCGTTCAGTGGACACTCGAACACCGATCGGCCAGCATCGGCATCTCCGACGGTGACATCTTCATCCAGGATGACCCGTGGGTCGGGACGAACCACGCGATGGACACGTCCGTGTACATGCCTGTCTTCATTGACGGGCGCCTGTTCGCCTGGGTCTACAACGTTGCCCATCAGCGCGAGCTCGGCGGCGTCGAACCCGGTGGGTTCGTGCAAACGGCAACGGATGTGTTCGCGGAGTCTACATTCTGGCCACCGGTGAAGCTAGGTGAGAACGGCGTGGTGCGCGAAGATCTACTCGATGCCTGGGTGCGTCGGTCTCGCATCTCAGGACTCATGACCATTGAGGTCAAGGCTCAAGTCGCAGGTGTGACGCTTGCTAAGCGGCGTCTCCTGGACATGGTCCGACGGTACGGAGCCCAGGTGGTCAAGGGCGGAATGCAGCGCATGATAAGCGACACCGCTGACGCGGTCCGATCACGGCTGCAGGAGATCCCGGACGGCGAGTGGCGCGACACGCGTTACATCGCGGGTGCGCACCCCGACGACAAGAAGCTCTATCGGATCTGCATGACGATGAAGAAGTCGGGTGATCGGGTGCTGATAACGAATGACGGCACGGACCGGTCAACCGGCGCATTCAACATTACTGCACCGGATCTGCGTGCGGCTGTCCTCAGTCCGATGCTCCAGATCCTTGCCTTCGATCAGCAGCTTTGTGGCTCAGGAGTCCTCCGCCAATTGGACTTCAAGTTCGTACATGACGCAATCAACTCGGCCTCTCACCCCGCGGCGATCAGTACGGCCCTCGGAATGGCGTCGAGCATCACTCAGGCGATCAACCTCACGGGAAAGATGATGTCGGGGTCAAAGACGGCACGACAGCACATATTCGGCGCCTCGGGCCTGGCGACCTTGATCTACAACCACACCTTCGGCATCGACCGACACGGGGATGCGTTCGCCAACTTCCCGTTCGACGGCACGAACGGTGGGATCGGGGCGTTCGCCGATCGGGACGGCATCGACCACGGCGGCGGGATCGCGTCCCTCATCAACCCGGTCGGCAGCGTCGAAGTCTACGAACAGGACATGCCGTTTCTCTACCTCTACCGGCGCGAGCTTCCAGGCTCGGGTGCTCACGGCAAGTACCGCGGCGGCGACACCTACGTCACCGGCTGGACCGGTCACAAGTCCGACGCGATGTATATCTCGTCGGGTGGCCTGTTGCCGAGCGTCACGCAAGGAATTGGGTTGCTCGGCGGGTACCCCGCGTCCGGGGGCACCATGTTCCACGCACTCGACACCAAGGTGCTCAAGGAGTTTTCGGCCGGCCGCATCCCATCGGACCCCGCGGCCGTTCGCGATCTCGCTGCCGATATCGCGCCGCCTCCGCCCAAGAAATTCGACAACCGACTTCTTCCCGGAGACGTCTTCGAGGTCATGCCTAACCCGGGCGCTGGGCACGGAGACATACTGAACCGCGCACCGGACGCTATTCTCGCCGATGTGGGCAAGGGGCGCATCACGGTTGACGACGCTAAACGCGTTTATGGGGTGGTCATCTCCGACGGTGTCATCGATCGGAGCGCTACCGAGGGCGAACGGGCTGCCCAGATCACGGAGCGCCTGACAGGCGGAAGGGCACCGCGCGCGGAGGTGTCGGGTCAGGTCTCCGCCGGCCCCCGTGTTACCGAGAACGTCGTGATCGGTAGCTTGCCCGGCCACGCCGAGCCGCACTTCGGATGTGCCCATTGCCGGCGCGCGCTCGGGCTGGCCGCACAGGGGTATCGCCCAGGTTGCGTCGAGGTCGAGATGGCCATGCAGGACGTCGGATACGTCTACTCCGATCCCCGACGTGAGGCCGGAGTCGACCTGGTATTCCGCCGGTACATGTGCCCCGATTGCGGGACCGCCCTTGACGGCGAGGTCTGTCTCGCCGACGACGTGCCGGGGTGGGACGTCAGGATCGCTTGACCGGCAATCCGGATGCGCGAAGCGCGCCGTCGATGCGACACACTTGAGCAGTTCAGCACCGCAAGAGGACGCAGAGAATTGTGCGGGGTTGCGCATATCTCGCCGAGATGGAGCGCTTCCGAACGCACGCGATCACCCTATGGCTGACACCGGCGTCCGGAACTCCCCCCGGGCGGTAGGTCGAGGTGCTGGGACCCCGCGGTGCTTCGCCGAGTACGTCACAACGAACGGCGAGAGGTTGTCGGCAACGTGCGCCCTCGTGCACAGGGTGGGCGGCGTCTGCCGCAACCGGCTGCGTGCCAGCTCGCTATTAGCGCTTGCAGTCTATCGATCGTCGCGGCCCGTCAAGGTGACAGCACTGGGCAAGTCCTGGCCGGCCCCGAGTCCGCGGCATCATTCGCGGAGATTCGGTGTCGGCCGACGCCCGCTGCGCAACACGCACCCGACGTCCCTACACACTGGAGCGTTGATGATCCCGCGGCAGCGACCAAAGGGGCTCTTCGACATGACGCGTGGTGAGGCGTCGCGACATGATCTTCAGCCTGGCGTAGGAGCTGGGCCTGAGGCCTCACGATTCGTGTTCGACCAAGAGCACGAACGCGGAGGCCCCAGGTGAGGATCGAGGATAGAGCGCTGCCCGCTGCCGGCGCAGGCACGATGCGGGAGCAGGACACGGCGGACGGGATGTTGGGGTTGCCCGGGTTCCGGGTGCTCGCTGTCGCCGAGTGCGACGGTGAGCTGCAGATGCAGGTGGAGACCACCGAGGACCTCATCGGGTGCCCGTCGTGCGGGGCGGTGGCCGTGCTGCATGACCGGCGGTTGCGCCTGCTTCGGGACCTGCCCGCCGGGGGGCGCCCGGTGTTGCTGTGCTGGTCGAAGCGGGTGTGGCGCTGCCCGCACCGCGCCTGTCCGCAGCTGACCTGGTCGGAGCGGACGGCGGCGATCCGGCCGAGGGGCGTACTGACCAAGCGGGCGAGGACTGAGGCGTGCCGGCGGGTCGGGCAGGACGCGCACTCCGTGGCCCAGGTCGCTGCTGACCTGGGGGTGGGGTGGCCGACGGTGATGCGCGCGATCAGGGAGTTCGGGCAGCGGATCCTCGACACGGCGTGGGTGGACCGGGCGGTGACCCGTCTCGGGGTCGACGAGACCGCGTTCCTGGCCTCGACCGCCCGCCGGCACACCCAGTTCATCACCGGGCTGGTGGACCTCGTCCCCGCTGGCGGTGGCCCGGCCCGGCTGCTCGACGTCGTCGAGAGTCGCTCCGGGGGCGTGGTCACCGACTGGCTGAGCACCCGAGGCGCCGAGTGGTGCGCTGGGGTGCAGGTCGCGGCACTGGACCCGTTCCGGGGCTACGACTCCTCCAACGCAATGGGTAATCGGGCCGAGGGTCGCCCTCCGAGTCGGTTTCGGGGCTGCCCTCGGTCCTGCTGTTCGTCGCGTTGCTGCGGACCGGGATGGAGTGCCGGATGGTGATCTTGTCCGGTCCGACGAGGACGTCTTTGACGAGCAGCTGCAGGACCCGTTGGCGTTCGGCGATGGTCGCTGTGCGGGTCTTGGTGCGCAGCCCGGTGAGAAAGTCTTCGAGGTTGTCGGCGAGTTTGAGGTAGACCTCGCGATCGGCGAGCTGGGTGTCGAGGGCCTGGATCTGGTGGCGCAGGCTGGTCTCGCGGGCGCGCAGCTCGGGCGTCCGGGTCCGGAGTTCGTCAAGGGAGATCAACTCTTCCTGGAAGGCGCTGATGAGACGGGTGATCGACGAGGTCGCCTTGGCCAGGGCGGTGTCGAGGCGCTGGCGCTGGACGGTGGCGGGGTCTGCGGTGCGGACCTGCTCGAGCCGCTTGTTGATCTCGGTCCGGATCAGGGCCGGGGCGGTGAGCAGGCCGCTGATGTGGTCCCACACGACGGCGTCGAGGTAGTCCGCCCGCACCGGCTTGTTGGCGCAGATGCGGCCGTGCTCGTAGCGGTAGTCATCTGAGCCGAGGCAGCGGTAGTAGTAGATCGTCTTGTTGGTGGTGCGCGTGGAGGTGCGGTAGTAGGCGTAGCCGCAGCGGCTGCAGGCGCAGATGCCCTGCAGCAGCGAGGGATCTTTGGTGTTGCGGGCGGCAAAGCGCTTGTTGTCCTCGAACCGCCGCTGGGCCTGCTGCCAGGTGTCCTCAGCGACCAGGGCCGGCACCGGTATCTCCAGCCAGTCCTCGCGGGGCCGGTCGGTCACGGTGTAGGAGCGCGGTGTGCTGCGCCCGGCGAGGCGGGCGGTCCGATTGAGCCCGGCGGTCTGCTCGGTGCGCAGCGTCTTGCCGAAGCAGGCCCGCCCGGTGTAGGCGGGGTTGCGGAGCATCGCCCAGACCGTGGAGCGGTCCCAGCGGGCCTTGCCGGTGCGGGTGGGCACGCCCAGCTCACCCAGCCAGCGGGTCAGCTCGCCGATCGCGACGCCACCGCCGGCGTAACGACCGAACAGTTCGGTGACGACCGCGGCCTCGTGCGGCACGATCTCGTAGCAGGCGTCGGCGTGCTCGCTCTTGCGCACATACCGGTAGCCGAACGGGGCACCGGACAGCACATTCACGGTGCCGGCTTTGGCCCGGTGGGTCTTGCCGCGCCGGGTCCGTTCCAGGATCTGAGCCCGCTCGTACTCGGCGATCATGCCCTGGAACTGCACCAGCAGCGCGTCTTCGGGGCTGTCGGACCGGGGGCCCTTGATGAACACCACGGAGGTGCCGGCCTTGGCGAACTCCTCGATCAGCAGCGCCTGATAGGCGTACTTGCGGGCCAGCCGGTCCGGGGAATACACCAGCAGCACGTCCACGGGAACCTGGCAGGCCAGGTCTCGCAGCCGTTCCAGCGCGGGCCGGACCAGGCTCGCCCCGGAATGGCCGTCGTCTTCAAAGACCCACTGCTCAGGGACGTCCAGACCCAGCTGTTCGGCGTGCGTGCGCAGCGCCGCGGTCTGGGATCTGATCGTCTCCTGCTCCTTCTGCCGGGCCGAGGAGACCCGGGCGTAGATCGCTGCGTTGCTCATCAGCACAGCTCACTTCCTGACCAGCCCGCACGCTGCGGGACGGTCGTTCGGGGACCAGGATGCGGTAGGCCGCTGACAGTTCCGCGGCCTGCAGGCGATCAAAGACGAACTCGGTCTCGACCACCCGCGCGCTCACCGTCGCGGGGGCTCTCTGCGGGCCCGGGCCAGGAACTCCTCCAAGGCTTGGGCGACCACCGCCGACAGCGTCCTGCCCGACTCGCCGGCGTGCCCGCGGACTCGTGCGATGAGCGGCACCGGCAGCTTGACGGTGAACACCGCAGCTGGGTCCGGCACCGCGACATGCCCGGCACGGCCGGCCCGCTGCACGTAACGGTGTGCCTGCCGCAGCGAGCAACCGACCCGTGCGGCCAGCCACGCTGCGGCATCGGACGCCGCGACGCCGTCATCCAACAGATCAGCAGCAGCATTGACCCGCTCCGCGAACTCGTCGCCACGAGAGCGACCACGGCCAGCAGATCCACCCTCAGCCATGTCACTAACGTACTACTCGACATGTCACACCTGCCCAATGACACGCAGCGGACGTTCCACCCGGCGGTAGTCCAGCGACACCTCGAAGCAGAAGTTGCCCATTGCGTTGGAGGAGTCACGACACCGCCCTGCGGGCCGGGCTGCCCGCCGCCACCGTGGTCCTCGACCCGTTCCACGCCGCGAAGCTCGCCCACTCCACTGTTGACACAGTCCGGCGCCGGGTCCAGCAGGACACCCTCGGGCACCGGGGTCGCACCGGCGACCCCCTGTACGGGATCCGCCGGGTCCTGCGCCGCGGCGCAGACACCCTCACGACCGCGCGTGGGACCGGTTGCTGGCCGGCCTGGACACCGGCGACGCGGGCGGCCACGTAGCCGCGGCGTGGATCGCCGCCCAATACCTGCGCCTGCTCTGCCGGGCCCCCGACCGCACCCGCGCCGAGGAACTGCTCTACCGCCTCCTCATGCACTGCGCCGACGCACATGTCCTCGAGCTGACCCGCCTGGCCCGCACCCTCGACGCCTGGCGGGCCGAGATCCTCGCCGCCTTCGACCACCCCGGCATCAGCAACGGACCCACCGAAGCCATCAACGGCCGCCTCGAGCACCTACGCGGCACCGCGCTCGGCTTTCGCAACCTGGCCAACTACATCGCCCGCGCCCTACTCGACACCGGCGGGTTCAGACCCCGTCTACACCCTCTTCTGCGATGAACCGACATAGGGGGCTCGGTCGAATGACAAGAATCCGCCACCACCGGCAGGGTGCTGTGCGGGCGAACCCTTCATCACGTCGACGCCGGTGATGGGTACGAGTGCAGACCTTGGCTTCGGCAGGCGGCACCATGCGCCGGTGAATGAGCGTGGAGGGCGGTTCAGACCGCGGCCGGCAACGTCGCGTACCACTCGGTGAGGGTATCGGCGTAGCGCTTCGGGTCGTGGCCGTGCATCGAGTGCGGCATTTTGGGGAATGAGCGGTAGGTGAAGGGCTGGCCGGCGGCGGTCACGAGTTGTTCGACGCGGGCGACCTGCAGGTCGGAGATGGCTCCCATGAGTGCGCCGGTCAGCGGGTCGATCTGGTGGAAGTGGTGGGTGAACAGGATCGGTACCTGCACGTGAGTGAGCATCGCCTCGTGATCGCAGGAGGCGGTTGCACGACCGGAGGCAAACGCGTCGCCCCATTCCGGGTCGTACTCCACCAGGTCCTGTGGTGGCCCGCTCGGTATGTTGTTGGGTCCGGCCGGCGCCATTCCGGCCAGTGCCTGCACCATCGAGGCGGGCAGCTCGTGGGGCAGGGCTTGCTGCATCCCGTCCCAGTCGCCGATCGACCATTGGTTGCCGAGCCACTTGTGCCACAACGTGAACATGGGAGCGATACCCTGTCGGATCGACTGACCGACCGAGGGGTTGAGTTCTGACGCGAACAGCGGTGCATCCTCGAACACCGCCGCGCGGATCTGGCCGGGCTTGGCGAACGCGGCCAGCCACGCCGCGATGGTGCCGCCGGAGGAGAGCCCGCTGACCACTGTTGGACGGCCGATGACGAGGTCGAGGAAGCGGACCAGGTCGTTGCCGAAGATGTCGAGGGTGTAGCGGCCGGGCGTCCAGGTGGAGCGGCCTTGGCCGCGCAGGTCGACGGCGTACACCTGGAACCGTTCCGCGAGCAGGGTGATGGCGGCTTCGTAGCCCCACCATGATTCGGTCTGGGCCGCAATCAGCAGCAGCGCCGGGTTCTTCGGGGCGCCGGCGACGACGTAGTTCATCCGGATTTCGCCGAGGTCAACGGTGTGTTCGTCGTAGGAGTGCGGGATGAAGATGTCGGCGTGGTCGGCGGCGTCGAGGTAGGAGGTCATTGGTTGTTCCTTCCGGTGGTCGCTTGTCAGTGGCCGGCGAGCAGGGCCAGGACGTGGTCGTAGTTGCCGTCGGTCTCGGCGTTGCGCAGGAACTTCACGTTCTCCACGACGATCTCCTCGGCGTCGGGCAGGGTCTCCAACAAGGTCATGGTCTCGTCGAGGTACGCCTCGAGCGGCATCGCCTGCTCGGAGTCTTGTTGGCCTAGGAGCGTGGTGCGGACCGCCGGGGGGATCAGCTCGATGACCTGGATGCTGGTGTCGGCCAGCTGCACTCGAATGCCACGGGACAGTGAGTGGATCGCTGCCTTGGTGGCGTTGTAGGTCGGGGTGAACGGCAGCGGGACGAACGCTAATCCGGAGGACACGGTGATGATTGTGGCGTGCGGCCGGGTGGCCAGGGTTTCGGTAAACGCGGCGAGTAGCCGGATTGGGCCGAGCAGATTGGTGGTGACTGTCCGCTCGGCCACGGACAGGAAATCGGCGGTGTGGACGTCTTCGGGTTCCATGATGCCGGCCATGGTGACGAGCACGTTCAGCTCGGGGAATCGGGTGCGGACATCGGTTGCGGCTGTGGTGATCGAGTGAGGGTCGGTGGTGTCGATGACGATGGTCTCGATGCCGGGTTGGTTGGCGGTGATCTGCTCGAGCAGCGCGGTTCGCCGCCCGCCGATGATCACCCGGTTGCCGGCGGCTTGAAACCGCAGTGCGAGCCCCAGGCCGATGCCGGATGTGGCGCCGGCGATGAAGATGGTGTTGTCGTGGAGGTTCATGCTGCCGCTGTTGGGTTGGTGGTGGCGGCCAGGAGGGTTTCGGTGGCGGCCCAGAGGCGCCCGGCGGTGTCGGTGTCGCGGCCGGCCGGGGCGGCCTTGCCGGGGGCGGGGTGGCCTTTCATGCTGGCCGGGCCGCGGGGGCCGATGTAGGAGTTGCCGGGTACGTCCTGGGTGGCGGCGTAGAGGATGGACAGCGCACCGGTGGCCGGGTCGTTGAACAGCAACCTCAGGGCGTGGGTGACCTTTCCTGAGGTTGCGTGCCGGGCCAGGTTCGTCGAGGCGATGCCCGGGTGGGCCACGATCGAGCGGACCGGGCTGCCGGCGGCGTCCAGGCGGCGCTGCAGCTCCAGGGAGAACAGCACCTCGGCGAGCTTGGAGTCTTCGTAGGCGACGGAGGCCTTGTAGGGGCGGGCGGTGGAGTTCAGGTCATCGAGGTGGACCTTGCCCATCCGGTGCAGCTGCGAGGCCACCGTCACCACCCGGTCGGTGATGTGCGGCAGCAGCAACCCGGTCAGCACGAACGGGCCCAGGTAGTTGGTCGCGAACTGTGACTCGAACCCGTCGGCGGTGCGGGCGAACGGCACCTCCATGATCCCGGCGTTGTTGACCAGCACGTCAACCGGCCCGCTCCACGCCGTGGCGAAGCGGCGCACCGAACCCAGGTCAGCAACGTCGAGCTCCTGCACCTCGGTCCGGCCAGTCATCCCCGCAGCCGCCTGACGGCCCTTGGCCACATCGCGCACCGCCAGCACCACGCGGGCGCCGGCCGCGGCGAGCTCGCGGGCCACGATCAGGCCCAGGCCGCTGCTCGCACCGGTCACGATCACCGTGCGGGCACTCTGGTCACCCAGGTCGGACAGGGTCCACTTGGTCATCGTCGAAGCTCCTTCATCGGGTGGTGAGATGGCTCCAGTGAAGGCCGAGCGCGTGACCGGAACAAGGACCCGCTCAGCCACTGAACGGCAGGTCCTGGCTGACCCCGGTGTGCGACCTAGGCTCAGCTCAGCTGCACCAGCAGCGGCAGCGGCAGCGGCAGGGGAGTGTCTGATGGACTTGGTCGGGCTCGGCGCCTTCCTGCGTACCCGTCGCGAGGCCTTGCAACCCGAGGACGTGGGGCTCTCACGGGGTCCGCGCCGGCGCACCAGCGGGCTGCGCCGTGAGGAGGTCGCCTCGTTGGTCGGCATGTCACCGGACTACTACGCGCGCCTGGAACGCGGTGCGGGACTGCAGCCCTCCGAGCAGATGGTGGCCGCGATCGCCCGTGGGCTGCGCCTGTCGCTGCCCGAGCGGGACCACCTGTTCACCCTCGCCGCCCACACCACCCCGCGCCGCACCTCTCGCACCGATCACGTCGGCCCGGCGCTCATGCGCGTGCTCGACCGGCTCCAGGACACCCCTGCCCAAGTCATGGGTGGGCTCGGTGAAACCCTCGTCCAGACCCCGCAGGCCGTCGCCCTGCTCGGAGACCAGACCCACTACGTTGGACTGGCCCGCAGCGCGGTCTACCGATGGTTCACCGACCCGACCTCGCGCGACATCTATCTCCCCGCCGACCACGACCTGCATGGGCGGATCTTCACCGCCCAGCTGCGACAGGCCGCCGCCCGCCACGGACCCCATTCCGCCGCAACCGACCTCGCCCGAGAACTCTGCGAGCGCAGCCCGGAGTTCGCCACCGTGTGGGACCAGCACCAGATCGGTCTCAGCCCCTCCGAACCCAAACGCTTCACCCACCCGGACGTAGGACGGCTCGACCTGCACTGCCAGACACTGCTCGACCCCGACACCGACCACACCCTGCTCGTCTTCACCGCCACCCCCGGCACCGCCAGCCACAACGCGCTCGGGCTGCTCGCCGTGCTCGGCGCCAGCCTCACGACTTAGCCCGGATCCACCGCTTGACGTTGCTGGTGGACGGCCTGCCCGAAGGGCAAATGCCCTCCTAACTGGGACGATGACCTTGTCGAGGGGTCGGAAGTCGCCGAATGGAAGGGCACCTGCTGAGTGCGAGCAAACCACGATCTCAGCGGGTCACCACGACCTTCGATGAGACGAATCTGGTGCCGAACCCGCATCTTCAATGGTCCGTGCTGCAGCAAGGCATTCAGTGGGGCCTTCGCAGACTGGCCTGGTTAAGGAACTTCGTGTAGGGCAGGCACGAAGTCGTCCACTCCCTCCGGCTCAAGCGTTGGGCAGCACACCGTCGAGCAAGCCGGGGAAGTGCTCGTCGATGAGGTCACGCCGCAACCGGCCGTACTTGTTTCTGCCATGCTGCTGGCCCTCGAAGAGGCCAGCCTCCCGAAGGACCTTCAGGTGGTGGGAGATCGTCGATTTGTGGAGGCCTGTCGCCCAGTCCCCGGCGCCACACGCATGCCACTCTCCGTCGGCGAGGACCTTGAGCATGGTCAGTCGTTGCGGGTCGCTCATCGCCTGGAGCACCTGAACGAGGTCCAACTCTAAGGGCACGGTCGGATCGATAGGACCAAGTCCGTTCGCAGCGCTCATGCCCACCCTCCGGCCCGACAGTTTGACAGTCGTCGGACCGAGTGTAACCTCCAAGGTATGACGTTGATCCAACCATCGTTCTCGCTTGCCGGCTTGATGACTCATTGGACCGTGTTGGCCGCCGCACTCTTCCTGATCGGTCGGGTCGCTGTCACCGAGCTGAGCGTGAAGCTCCCGGCGCTGACCGCCGCTCTGCTTGAGGAGGACGGGCGATGAACACGGTGCTGGTCACCGGCGCCACCGGCAAGACCGGAAGCGCACTGCTCGACCTGCTGCGAGCCCGCGCAGAACCGGTCCGCGCGGCGAGCCGTACCCCCGACGCGGTGGACGCCATCCGCTTCGACTGGGACGACGTCGCCACCCACGGGCCCGCGCTCGACGGCGTTGACCGCGTCTATCTCGTTCCCCCGCCCACAGCGGTCGACCCGGTCCCAGTGGTCGAGCCCTTTCTCGGCGAGGCACGAAGGCGCGGGATTCGTCGCCTGGTAATGCTGGGGTCGGCGATCGAGTTTCCGCACGCGCCCGAGAGGCTCGAACTCGCCGCACGCGTGCGCGCACAGCCCGGGTGGCTCGTATTGAGCCCCTCCGGGTTCATGCAGAACTTCCTGCGTCCGCATCCGGTCGGCACGGCCATCCGTGACCACGGAGAGATCGCGACCTCAGCAGGGTCAGGGCGGGTGGGCTGGATCGACGCTCGCGACGTTGCTGCGAGCGCTTCAGCCGCCCTCACCGAGCCACTCCTCACCGAGCAGCTCCGCAACGACTACGTGCTCACCGGACCACGCGGCCTGAGCTATACCAACGCAGCCACCATCATCGCCACGCAGACGGGCCGCTCCGTGCACGTCAGGGACCTGACCGTCGACCAGGTCACCGCACGCTACCGTGCCGCCGGCCTGCCAGCCGAGTTCGCTGGCAGCCTCGCCGCGACGGAGGACGACGTCCGTGCCGGTCGCTACGACGAGGTAACCACCTCGGTGCTCGACCTCACCGGGCGTCCGCCCCGCACCTTCGAAGACTTCGTCCGCGAACACGCCGCCGAATGGCAGCCGTCAGGCACGATGAACGACTAATCCCGGATCGACCGTCCTGCTTGGGGTGAGCGGCGGGTCGTGACACACGAATGCCCTGCTGTGCAAAGAGAATGCGGCTTGCGACGGCTACAAACTTAACTCACAGAAGGGCATCCGTGGGATGCGAGTCTGCCATGGCGTCACCGCGGTGTTCGATGATCCCAACCTCGTGTCGTGTGCGGGTCTGGCGCCGGTCCTGGAACTTGCCGAACGGGCCGGGTTGCAGGGCCTGGTCGGTGAGCATGTCCGGATCAGCAAGCCCGGCGGTGGCAACGCTCATCTGAAGGTCCCGGCGCTGGTCGCGGGCATGATCGCCGGCGCGGACTCGATCGATGACATGGACCTGTTGCGGCACGGCGCGATGAACCGGTTGTTCACCGGGGTCCGGGCGCCGTCGACGCTCGGGACGTTCCTACGCACGTTCACGTTCGGGCACGTGCGGCAGCTCGACGCGGTCGCCTCCCGCTTGCTGATCAATCTGTGCAGGTCCGCGCCGTTGCTGCCCGGCGCGCACAAGCTGACCTACGTCGACATCGACGACACCGTCAAGCCCACGTTCGGCTACGCCAAGCAAGGCGCCGGCCGCGGCTACACCGGCGTCAAAGGGCTGAACGTGCTGTTGGGGATTATCAGCACCCCCAGCAAACGGCCGGTGATCGCCGCCGCCTGGCTCCGGAAGGGCTCGACCAACAGCGCCAAAGGCGCCCATCGGTTCGTGGCCGACACCTTGATCACCGCCAAGGCGTGCGGCGCGACCGGGACTCTGGTGCTGCGGGCGGACTCGGCGTTTTATCAGTCCGACGTGATCGCCTCGGTGCTCCGCCGCAAGGCCTGCTTCTCAATCACCGCCCGGCAGCTTCCCCCAGTCCGCAAGGGGATCGACAACATCCCGGCCGACGGGTGGACGCCGATCAAGTACACCAACGCGATCTGGGATGAGGACTCCCAGCGCTGGATCAGCGACGCCGAAGTCGCCGAGATTGCCTTCACCGCGTTTACCTCCAAAGCCAAGGCCAAGCAGATCACCGCCCGGCTGATCGTGCGCGCGTCCCGGACGTCAACCCCGCGAACCAGAGCCCGCTGTTCACCGTCTACCGCTACCACGCGGTGTTTACCAACAGTCCGCTGCCGATGCTGGCGGCCGAGAAGGCCCACCGTGGGCACGCGATCGTCGAGCAGGTCATCGCCGACCTGAGGAACGGACCGTTGGCGCACTTGCCCTCAGGATCGTTCGCCGCGAACAGCGCCTGGGTGGTCTGCGCCGCGATGGCCTTCAACGTCACCCGCAGCGCCGGGGTCCTCGCGTCGGTGTTCCACGCCACAGCCACCACCGGCACGATCCGGGCGCAACTGATCAACGTCCCTGGCCGGCTCGCTCGTTCTGCCCGCCGCCTCGCCCTGCACCTTCCCGTCGACTGGCCCTGGGAGACCGCCTGGATGCAGATGGCCACGGCCACCCGAGCAGGACCACCCCTCGCAGCCTGACTCATCCACCCCGTCCGCCAGGACCAACCAGGAGCAGAACGTGGACACCACCGGGCCGCCGGGGCGCCGGACACACACGCACGCCCTCAAACGAGGAACGACTCCGCCACCTGCCCAGGGGCCTCAGCGATCACCAGACGGTGGATCCAGGCTTAGGTGTAACGGTGATCTGCCGCGCCAGACCGGCGCCGTAAGCGCCGGTGCCCTCCACCCCCACCTGCCGGACCGCGCCATGCTGGTTGAGCCACCGCAGCACCGCCGCGGTCGCCAGGAACTCGGCATCGGCGAGGCGGCGTCCGACCTGGTCGATGACCGCAGCGTGATGAGTATCCCGGTGAGTGTCCACATCGCCGGTGATCTGGCTGACGTTCGAGGCCGTGCTGGTCACGTACTTCCTTCCGCTGATCCGATGAAGTCAACACGCACCGGACCGGCGGAGCGGACAAGACAGTGATGATGCGACGGTGGGGCCGAGCTCGGTCTGGTGTTCGAGGATGAAGGTGAAGCGGTCCCAGCGGCTTGGCGTCGGCGACGCGGTCGAGCTTCTTCTCTTGTCTGTCGGTGCGCCGGCGGAGCTTGGCAACGACGAAGGCCACGACGGCGGCAAGAACCGCGGCGCCCACAGAAGCCGGGGGAGTAGAAGAAGTCCACCGACTCAATGGAGCACGGCCTGGTGGGTGTATTACGGACAGTGGTCGGGCGGGCGAGAGACGTCTACTCCGGACGTCGGGTACCGACGCCGGTGGGCCACGCCCGGATCATGACGCCGGAGGTGACACCGATCCAGGACCTCTCGTACAGCACGGCCATGGCCCGGGTGGGGTCGGTGTCCCTGAGCTGGATGATGGTGGGGGTGTCGACGGCGACGAAGGTCAGGGGCTGGGCGGTGTTGTGCAGCCGGTCCCACCACTCGTCGGGATGGGGGTCGGAGAAGGCGCCTCCGATGGTGCGGACGGGGGTATTCATGTCAGGGCTCTCGAGCGCGTAGAGGTCGACATCGTGGCGGGAGGACATGTCCGCGGTCAGCGGGATCACGGGAACCTCGGTGCACCCGCTCATGACGATGATGCGGATCATGCCGAGGGCGGCGGGGTCGTAGCCGTTGGGGTGAGCTCTGCGACGTCGCACATGATCGTGGGGGGTGGGCAGGCCCAGGACCTGGCCGTCGAGGCGTAGCCACGGGTGGGTGGAGAATCCGAGGTCACCGGTGATGGGGGACTAAGAACGTCCGGCAATTGATGGTTACTTGAGCCGGCGGGTGGTGGGCCGGGTGGCCCAGCGGTAGCGGGTGCGGGCTTCGTTGATGAGGCGGCGGATGACGGTGAGGGTGGCGGCGAGGTAGAGGTAGAACTCGACGGTGCTGCGGCGCTTCTCGGTGCAGCGGCGAATCTTGCCGTAGCCGTTCATCCAGGAGTGCGTGCGTTCCACGACCCAACGTTTGCCGGCCTGATGGGGGCGGGGATGCCTGTGCGGGCGATCTCGTGGACGTAGCCGAGTTCGTCGAGCAGGTCCCGGGTACCGGCGGAGTCATAGCCGCGGTCCAGGTGCACACACGGCCGCTCGGGCAGCGGCCCGATCATGTCCGGAATCTGGCGCATGGTGGGTTCGAACAGGGGTGAGTCGTGCCGGTTGGCGCCGGCCCCGACCAGGGCGAGGGGGATGCCGCGCCCGTCGGTGACCACCGAGCGTGTGGTGCCTTGCTTGCCGCGATCAACCGGGGACCGTCCCGAAAGTTCCCCTCCACAGGGCGATTTGGTGATCGACCCGTCCACCGACAGGTCGTCGAGGTCGAGACCGATCATCTGGTCGTAGGCGGCGAGGGCGGCCTTGAGCAATTCCACACCCACGTTGCGCTCGGCCCAGTCGGCCAGTCGTCGGCGGATCGTGCGATCCGAACACCCCGGGCTGGCGATGCGCTCGGAACCGCTGCCATGCACGAGGGCGGCGAGCACGTGGTCGAACACCACCCGATCAGGGATCCGGCGCCGGTGACACCCCCACGGATGCGCCGCCGTGAACTCGGGGCGATCGTGGTCATTCAACAGCGCGGCAAACTGGACCCACAGGGGTTCGGTCAAGGATGCTGGCAGCAGGGGCACGGACCCTCCAGGTGATCGTCGGGACGTCCGCAATCCCATGATCAAGCGGGGGTCCGTGCCCCTACCCGTAGCGACACACCAGTAACATCAGCATCACCAGCCACATCAATTGCCGGGCGTTCTAATAGTGGCGCAGGGGTTCGGCTTGGTTTTACCGGGCCGGCGAGGCCTCTTCTTCGCCACGTCGTCGGCCCTTATTCCTCTCGAGTGACGGTAGGCCGTCTCCTGTTCGCCGTCGCGGCCCGAGCAGGTTCGTCGCGTAACTCGGCAAGTTCGGATTAGAAGTCGCGGAGTGGGGGCTGCGGCCGGGATCGGAGATGCGGTCGAGGTGTTGGGTTTCGGTTAGGGGGTGATGGTGAGGATCTTGTGTATCGCGGGCTCGAGGACGTGGAGGAGGTCTCGGCCGATGACGACGGCGTCCGTGGCGTCGGCGGTGTCGATGATGTTGCCCCGGTACTCGGATCCGTTGCGGATTCGGCGGAGGTCGGCCGCTTCCTCGACGACCTGGCGGGCGCCGAAGGTGTCAGCGGCCGCGGCGGCTGCTTGGAAAGTTGTGATTTGGGAGCCCACCCCGGTGGGGCGCAGCTGGAGTGCGAACAGCAGTGCGGTGCAGATCTTCCGGCAGGCATCGTAGGCCAGGACGAACGCGCCCTCAGTGTCGGTGCTGAGGGCGCCGGCGGCGGTCACGAGGTGGTTGCGCGCCTGGTGGAGGAGGTTGGTGATGATCGCGGGGTCAGCGGGTATGGGTTCGAGGCTGCCGGCGGTCTTCAGGTCGGCCAGGGTGCGGCGTGCAGGACTCATCCGGTGGCCTGGGCGCTCCGGTGCAGGACGGTCAGGTGGGGGCGGTGCTGGACCTCCTGCAAGAACCCGGAGGGGGCGGTGTCCCACTCCTGGGGGGTGACGACGATGATCTGCACCGGCAGGCCGAGGGTGTCCTCGAGGGTGGCGTTGGCGCGGCGGAGTGCGCGGCGGTCGGGGGTGCCGACGACCACGATGTCAAGGTCGCGCGGTGGTGGTCCTTGCTCGCCGTGGTAGCGGTGGGCCCAGGAGCCGACGATGACGACCTGCTCGATGCCGGGGACTGTGGCAAGGGCGGTGGGGATGAGCTCGGCGGGTCCATAGGCGCGGTCGAGGAGCTCGACGAGGGGGGCGTAGAAGGGGGAGTTCGTGTTGGCGGAGACGAGGCGGGCGCGGCCGGCGCGGCGCTCGTTGAGCAGGCCGGACTGGAGGAGGCGGTTGACTTCGCGCAGTACGTTGGGTTGGGCAGTGCCGGCGATGGGAACGAGGGTGGCAATGGGCTGCTCGCGGTCGGGGTGGGGCAGCAGCCAGGCGAGGATCCGGGCTTGGGCCTCGGATCGGAAGATGGGGAGCATCACCGCCGGTGATGTAGTCACAAACCGTATCTTCTCATACTTTCTTCGTATTAAACGCAGGTGGTGACAGGCGCCGAGGTAGCCGGCCCCGGTGGGGCTGCCCTCGTCCAGGCCAACGGACCGCACCTCGTTGTCAGGCACCCTCGCCCTGACACCACCGACACGCTGCAGCACCTGCTCGACCGGGCGACACGGCCTTCCGCACCGCCAAGGACAACGGCAGCAACCAGGTCCACGCCCCCACGAACGCCTACCAACCCCAAGTGCCGTGCGCGGGGAGCGCGGTCGGCCCGGGCGGGGCACGATCGGTGGCGAGCAGCGTGGCTCTCATCCCCCACCCTCTGAGAGGCCTGCATTCCATGACTGAGTTCGAGCTGCGCGCGCCCAGCGCCGCCACCACCCCGGCCCCGTCGGCCCACGCCGACCCGCACCACGCCCGCCGCTGGCTGGTGCTGGGGGTTGTCGCCGTCGCCCAGCTCATGGTCGTGCTGGACGCCACCATCGTGAACATCGCGCTGCCCTCGGCGCAGCAGGCGCTGGGTTTCGCCGACACCGACCGGCAGTGGATCGTCACCTCCTACGCGCTGTCGTTC
>JAABUP010004060.1_pt1 | contig 24641 bp, 25 predicted proteins | sample 5559201 | NCBI WGS metagenome assembly JAABUP01 (sample SAMN10711887, study PRJNA513373) | rock metagenome | isolation source: Antarctica rocks | place: Antarctica
GACGATCCCCTCTGGGCGGAACTGGATCGTGAGTTCCGCACCATCAAGGGCGTCGCCAATCGCTCCGTGGCGACCCTGATGGCGGAACTGCCCGAGATCGGCACTCTGTCCAACAAGGCCGTGGCGACCCGTGCGGGCCGGTCGCGCCGGTGTGCGCTCCATCCTCTTCGTGGTGGCCGAGATCGTTCGACGGTTCGACCCAGACTTCAAAGCGTTCCACCAAAGGTTGTGCGCCGCCGGAAAGCCCAAGAAAGTCCCCGCGTCGCCCTCGCCCACAAGCTCCTCGTCCGCCTCAACGCAAAAGCGCGCGATACGCGCAGAAAACTTGCCGCCGCAACTTGACACAACAGACAGTCGCTCATCCCGTTCGTGCGCCGGCGCGAATTATTTTGAGGATCGCCAGGTTGCGCCCTGACAGTCCGCTCAACGCTTTCTGTCAGCCCATGCCGCGGTCCACAACACCTTCAACACCCAGCGCCATCTCGTTTCCCGCAGCACCCTCCGCCAGTTCCGGGCCGAGGCAGCCAGTGCTTGGGAGGTGGCCACGGCGGCGTGACGGTCGGGCAGGAAAACGCCGATCGCCGCTCGGTTTCAGTTCCCGTGACAGAGCCCTCGGACGGGCGGTGCGGCCAACCGGCACGCGGTTTCCTTCCCCGGAGGCTTTCAGACGCCGGCCGTGATCCCGGTCGCACCCGCGTCGACGGCCGGCATCTGAAACCCTTCACAAAAGGGGAATGGCCGGTTTCGGATTGCAGGATGTGAAAGCGGCCATGCGGTGGATACAAAATAAACCTCATCATCAGACAACCCAGAGTTCTCAGCTTCGAAAAACAGCGTTGTAATCAAACCTCCAGCTATTTCCGCTGCGTAAAATCTCTTCGTTCAGATTACGTCGTCGCCGAACGGTAGCCCGAATCCTACCTTGACCCGATCCATCACCACCATGGTCTTGAAGTTCTTAATGTCGGGATTGTCGTAAAAAAAGCGTCGTGTGAAGGTCTCGTAAGCTTCCATGTCACGCGTGGTCACGACGAGAAGAAAGTCGGCTTCACCTGTCACATAATAGCCGGTCATCACCTCGGGCGTCGTCTTGATGCTCGCCTTGAAGCGGTCGATGATGTCGGCGCGCTCGCGCTCGAGCGACACCATCACGATCATCTGAACGCGCTGACCAACCGCCTTAGGTGACACGACCGCGACGTCGCCCTCGATCACGCCGTCCCGGCGGAGACGCTTCAGTCGTCGCTGGACCGCCGTGGGGCTGAGGCCGACACGCTCGCCCAGGACCTCGCTCGTCAGGCGATTGTCGCGCTGGACGAGGTCGAGGATCTTGAGGTCGAAGCGGTCTAGTGGGGCCATGCGGCCCGGCTTACCGCCCGGCCGCGAGGTCGTCCATCACCTGGCGCACGGCGGCCTCGGCGATCGACACGATCTCGTCGACCTCCTCGCGAGTCGTCACCAGCGGCGGGGCGAAGCCCAGGATGTCGCCGTGCGGCATGGCGCGGGCAATCAGGCCGCGGTCGCGCGCGGCCTTCGAGATTCGCGCACCGACTTTGAGGCCGGCGTCGAAGCGCAGCTTCTTCTCGCGATCGGCCACGAACTCGATCGCCGCGAGCATGCCGACGCCGCGCACCTCGCCGACGATCGGCAGTTGCGCGAAGGTCGCCTTCAGGCGGCTTTGCAGATAGGCGCCCGTGTCGCGCGCCTTGCCAGCCAGGTCCTCGCGCTCCACGATGTCGAGCACGGCGTTGGCGGCCGCGGCCCCGATCGGGTGGCCCGAATAGGTATAGCCGTGCGAGAACGCGCCGACGCGCTCGGCACCCGCTTCCATGACGCGATAGACCTTCTCGCCGACGATCGCGGCCGAGAGCGGCACGTAGGCCGAGGTCAGGCCCTTGGCGACCGTGACGAGGTCGGGCTCCATGCCGTAGAGGTGCGAGCCGAAGGGGGCGCCCACCCGCCCGAAGCCGCAGATCACCTCGTCGGCGATGAGCAGCACGTCGTGCTTGTGGAGCACGGCTTGGATGGCGGGCCAGTAGCCGGCCGGCGGCGGAATGAGGCCGCCGGTGCCGAGTACAGGTTCGGCGATGAAGGCGCCGACCGTGTCGGGTCCTTCGCGCTCGATCATCGCGTCGAGCTCGGCCGCACGACGGGCCGAGAACTCGGCCTCGGTCTCGCCCGGATCGGCGCCCCAATAGTGATGCGGGACGCCCGTGTGAAGGATGCCGGGCAGCGGCAGGTCCATGTGGTCGTGATAGAAGCTCATGCCGGTCATCGAGCCCGAGACGACCGAGCAGCCGTGATAGCCGCGCTCGCGCGAGATGATCTTCTTCTTCTTTGGCAGACCGCGCAGGTTGTTGTAGTACCAGACGAGTTTGGCCTGGGTCTCGTTGGCGTCGGAACCCGACATTCCGTAGAAGACCTTGCTCATCTTGCCCGGCGCCATGCGGACCAAGCGATCCGACAGGATCGCGAGTTCGTCCGTCGTGTGGGCCGCATAGGTGTGGTAATAGGCGAGCCGGTGGGCCTGCCGCGAGATCGCGTCCGCCACTTCGGTGCGCCCATAGCCGATGTTGACGCAATAGAGCCCGGCGAAACCGTCGATGTAGCTCCTGCCCGTCGCGTCGGTGATGCGGATGCCCTTGGCGGTCTCGACCACCGTCGGATCGCCGAGCTTGCCGGTGGCGAAGTCCTTGAGCTGCGTAAAAGGGTGGAGCGTGTTCGCGCGATCGAGGTCGGCGATGCGGCTGAGGTCGTGCATGGAAAGAGTCCTATCGAAGCGGGTCAAGCGGCGAGGTCGCCGAAGCAGACGAATTTCTGTTCCATGTAGTCGGCGAGGCCGTGGCGCGAACCCTCGCGGCCGAGGCCCGACTGCTTCCAGCCGCCGAAAGGGATGGGCGGCCCAGTGAAGGAGGTCGTGTTCACGCCGACCATCCCGTACTCGAGCGCGTCGGAGGCGCGCAGCGCCCGGCGCAGGTCGTTCGTGTAGATATAGGAGGCGAGCCCCATCTCCGTGGCGTTGGCGCGGGCGATCACCTCTTGCTCGGTGTCGAAAGGCAGCACGGCCGCGACCGGCCCGAACGTCTCTTCGCGGGCAATGCGCATCGTGTCGGTTACCTCGGCCAGCAGGGTCGGGCGCACGAAGGTCTCGCGACCGAGCGGCGCGGTGCCGCCCGAGACGAGCCGCGCGCCGGCGCTGAGCGCCTCGTCGATCTGGGCTCGGCAGGCGTCGGCGCCCGAGCTTTTGGTCATCGGGCCGATGTCGGTCGCGGGATCGAGGCCATGGCCGACCCTGAGTGCCGCGATCGCCGCGCCGAAGGCCTCGACGAAGGCGTCGTAACAGCCGCGCTGGACATAGATGCGGTTCGCCGCGAGGCAGTCCTGGCCCGAAGTCGCGAATTTCGCCGCCATCGCGCCCTTCACCGCGAGATCGAGCGATGCATCTTCGAAAACCACGAAAGGCGCGTGGCCGCCGAGTTCCATGGAAACTTTCTTGACCGTCGCGGCCGCGCGGCCGAGCAGCAGGCGACCTACAGCCGTCGAGCCTGTGAAGGACAAAGCCCGAACGGTCGGGCTGTCGACAAGCCGGCCGACGAGCGGCTCGGCCTCGCCCGTCACCACCTGGAACACGCCCGGCGGTAGCCCGGCCTCGACGCCGAGCCGGGCCAGCGCCAGTGCCGAGAACGGCGTCTCGCTGGCCGGACGCACGATCATTGTACAGCCGGCCGCGAGCGCCGCACCGGCCTTCCGCGTGATCATCGCGGCCGGGAAATTCCACGGCGTGACAGCGGCCGCGACACCGACCGGCTGCATCCGCATGTGAAGCAGGCTGTCCGCGCGGTGGCTCGGAATGGTTTCGCCGTAGGCGCGCTCGCCCTCGGCCGCGAACCAGTCGAGAAAGGAGGCCGCGTACTCGATCTCGCCGCGCGATTCTGCAAGGGGCTTGCCCTGCTCGACCGTCATCAACACCGCGAGATCCTCGGCGTCGCGGCGCATGAGCGACGCCCAGCCTCGCAGGACGCGCCCGCGCTCGATGGGGAGCCGCAGCCGCCAAGCCGGGAAGGCCGCCTTGGCCGCCGCGATTGCGCGATCAGCATGGTCGGGCCCGAGCGCCGCCACCTCACCCAAGATCTCGCCGGTCGCGGGGTCCTCGACCAGGATGGTCTTCTTACCCGATAACCAATGACCGTCGATCAGGGCGAGCCCATCGAGGAGGTCCGGCCGGATGCAGGCGGCGGAGCGTTCAGGCGCGATGGGGCGGATGGCGGCAGCGGTCATACGGGATCCAGTTCGATAGGCTAGGCACTGCATCGTAGGTCCGGCGGCAGCCGTTCGGCCGCAATCACGGGCCATCTCGCGCCGCAACACCACGCTCTTATGGGTAAGGCCGCAGTTTGGCAGCGCGACACGAGGTCAGCATCGCCGATCTCTGCGATCATGACCCCCCTGGCGCATTGCCGCATCTTGCGGCAGATTGCCATGATGAACGGCGCGAATGTCATGAATCAAATCGATGGACACGCTGATCGAACCCAAACCGCCGCGCGGGCCGCCAAACCGGCCAAGCCGGTGCCCTGGTTGCCGCTGCTGGAGAAGCGCTGCGGGGTCAGCAAGCACAAACTTCTGACAGAGCGGATCGTCGCCGACATCGCGGGCGGGGTGCTGCCGCTCGGCGCCCGTATGCCGACCCATCGCGACCTCGCCTTCCGCCTCGGCGTATCGGTGCAGACGGTCTCGATCAGCTACCGGGATGCCGAGCAACAGGGCTATCTCTCGGGCGAGGTGGGGCGCGGCACTTTCGTCAAGGCGCGGCTGACCGAGCGGGCCGACCGCTTCATGCTCGACCGTGGCAGCCGCGATACCACCGACCTATCGATCATCCGCGCCGTCTACACGGAGGCCCACGAAAAGGCCTCGCGCGCCCTGATGGCGACGCTCGCCGGCAGCGACAATTCCGCCTTCATGGGGCCGTGCCGCCCGATCGCCGGGCTCGACCGGCACCGCGACGCGGCCTCGTCCTGGCTTGAGACCCTCGGGGTCAAGGCCGAGCGCGACCGCATCCTCGTCACCAACGGCGCCGCACACGGGCTCTTCCTCGCTGTCGCGACGGTCGTGCGGCCCGGCGACCTGGTGCTGACCGAGAACCTGACCGACCACGGCATCATCGGCCTCGCCTCCGTGCTCGGCTTCACCCTGCGCGGCCTGCCAACCGATGCGGAAGGGATCCTGCCCGAGTCCTTCGCAGCGGCCTGCCGCGCCGGCAAGGTGTCGGCGCTGGTGCTGATCCCCACGTTCAATAATCCAACCAGCGCCGTGATGGGCGCGGAGCGCCGCCGGGCCGTCGCCCAGATCGCGCAAGCCCACGGCGTCTTTGTCGTCGAGGACGAGGTCTACAAGCCGCTGCTCGATGTGCCTTTGCCCGCGCTCGCGGCGCTGGTGCCGGACCTCGGCTTCTTCGTGACGAGCTTCACGAAATCGGTGATGACCGGCCTGCGCGTCGGCTACCTCGTGGTGCCGCCCGCCTATTCGATCCGCACCGGCAGCATCTTGCGCGTGACCGGCTGGAGCGGCACCAACGCCATGGCCGAAATGGCATCGCGCTGGGTCGAGGACGGCACGGCTGAGCGCCTCGTCGCCGTGCAGCGCGCGGAATTGCGCTCTCGGCAGGCACTGGTGGCCGAGTTTTTGGGGCCGGTGCTCGCCTCGCATCACCCGCTCTCGCTATGCACCTGGCTCGCGGTACCCGAGCGCTGGACCGAGGACGGCCTCGTGCGGGCGCTCGCCGCGCGCGGCATCGCCGCGACCTCGTCGGATCCTTTCATCGCGGGCGGCGAGCGGCCGGCTGGTCGGGTGCGACTCTGCATCGGCGGGCGCTATTCGCTCGCGGAACTGCGCGAGACGTTCGAGCGGGTCGCGGCAACGTTCGAGCAACTGCCGCCCGTGTTCGACGCAGGCGTCTTTGGATAATATCTTATCAGATTGTCATGATCCAATGTTCGCATTGACATGATTTTGTCATCGCCTCAGGTTTCCGCTCCTCTCGACGGCGGAGCCCGGTGATGCACCTCGACTCGGAGCGGCAGAACGGCGATAGGGCGGCCCGGAGACACGCCGTGTGACCGCCGCCGTCACCCTTTCCGGCATCCGCGCCGCCCGCGCCCGCATCGCCGGCTGCGTTGCCCCGACGCCCGTCGTGCCGTCCCCGTCGCTGTCCGCCCGCGCCCCCGTTTTTCTCAAACTTGAGACAGGCCAGCCGACTGGCAGCTTCAAGCTGCGCGGCGCCACCAACGCGGTGCTGGCGCTCGATCCCGAAACCCGCGCGCGCGGCCTCGTCACAGCCTCGACCGGCAACCACGGCCGGGCGCTCGCCCATGCGGCGAAAGAAGCCCGGGCCCGCGCCATCGTCTGCCTCTCGGCCCTCGTGCCCGCCAACAAGGTGGAGGCCATCCGGGCGCTGGGCGCCGAAGTGCGCATCGTCGGCCGCTCGCAGGACGATGCCCAGGCCGAGGTCGACCGCCTCGTGCGCGTCGAGGGCCTGACCGAGGTCCCGCCCTTCGACCATCCGGACGTCGTGGCGGGCCAGGGGACTATCGGCCTCGAGATTGTCGAGGCCGTGCCGAATCTCGATCTCGTGCTGGTTCCGCTCTCGGGCGGCGGCCTCGCGGCCGGGGTCGCGATGGCCGTGAAGGCGCTCAGCCCATCGGCGCGGGTCGTCGGCGTGTCGATGGCGAGCGGTGCCGCCATGGCGGCGAGCCTCGACGCCGGCCGCCCGGTCGCGGTCGAGGAGGTCGCGACGCTGGCGGATTCGCTCGGCGGCGGCATCGGGCTGTCTAACCGTGTCACCTTCGCGCTCTGCTGCGACCTTCTCGACGACGTGGTGCTGCTCTCGGAAGAGGAGATCGCGGCCGCCGTCCGCCACGCCCACCGGCACGACGACCAGACGGTCGAGGGTGCCGGCGCGGTCGGCATCGCGGCGATTCTCGCGGGCAAGGTCGTGGTCCGCGGGCCGACGGTCGCGATCCTGTCCGGCCGCAACATCGATGCCACCCTCCACGCCGGCATCGTCGCCAGCACCTGGGCTCCGGCCGGCGCGGAGGCCGCGCGATGCACCGCATGCTGATCCTCACCGAAGCAGACCTGCACCGCGTCGTAACGCTCGACGCCAGCGCCGTCGCCTGCATCGAGGATGCGTTTCACGCCCTGGCGACGAAGCCGGTCGCGATGCCGCCGATCCTGCGGCTCGATATCCCCGAGCATCGCGGCGAGGTCGACGTGAAGACCGCTTACGTGCCGGGCCTCGGAGGCTTCGCCATCAAGGTCAGCCCCGGCTTCTTCGACAATCCGAAGCTCGGCCTACCGAGCTTGAACGGTTTGATGATCCTGCTGAGCGTCCGCACCGGCCTCGTCGAAGCGCTGCTGCTCGACAACGGCTATCTGACCGACGTGCGCACCGCCGCGGCCGGCGCCGTCGCGGCGAAGCATCTCTCGCGTCCTGACGCTGCAACGGCGGCGGTGTTCGGGGCCGGCATGCAGGCGCGGCTGCAGCTCCGCGCGCTGATGCTGGTGCGCCCCATCGCCAGCGCAAGGCTCTGGGCGCGCGATCCCGGCAAGGCTGCCGACGTCGCGGCCGATCTGGCCCGCGATTTCGGCATCCCGGTCACCGCCGAAGCCGACCCGGCCCGCGCCTGCTGGGGCGCCGACATCGTCGTCACCACCACGCCGGCCGAGCGTCCGATCCTGTCCTCCGACTGGATCGAACCCGGCACCCACGTCACCGCCATGGGGTCGGATTCGGAGCACAAGACCGAGATCGCGCCCGGGCTCGTGGCCCGCGCCCGCTACGTCGCCGACCGCCTGAGCCAAACGCGGCGCCTCGGCGAGTTGCGCGCCGCGATCGCGGCCGGTGCCGTGCCGGCCGACGCGGAATTCCCCGAACTCGGGCACATCGTCGCCGGCTTGGCACCCGGCCGGAGTTCGCCCGAGGAAGTGACCCTCTGCGACCTCACCGGCACCGGCGTGCAGGACACCGCCATCGCGACGCTCGCCCATGCGCGGGCCGTCGCGGCGGGTGCCGGGCAGACCTTCGACAGCCGAGCAAGAGCGTGACCGCGTGATCGAGCCTAACCTCAGATTCTCCCGGGCCGAGTATGCCGGCCGGCTCAAGAAGACTCGTGCCGTCATAGCGCGAGCCGGTCTCGACCTGCTGATCGTCTCCGATCCGTCCAACATGAACTGGCTGACCGGTTACGACGGCTGGTCCTTCTACGTGCACCAAGCCGTGCTGGTCGCCCACGAGGGCGAGCCTGTCTGGTTCGGCCGCGGACAGGACGCGCAGGGTGCCTACCGCACCGCCTACATCACCCGCGACAACGTCGTCGGCTACGCCGACCATTACGTCCAGTCGACCGAGCGCCACCCCATGGACCGTCTGAGCGAGGTGATCGCCGAGCGCGGCTGGGGCAAGGGCGCGGTCGGCGTCGAGATGGACAATTACTATTTCTCGGCCGCCGCCTTCGCGTCGCTGCAGAAGAACCTGCCGGAGGCGCGCTTCCGCGACGCGACCGCGCTCGTCAACTGGCAGCGTGCGGTTAAAAGCCCGGCCGAACTCGATTACATGCGGATCGCCGGCCGCATCGTCGGCGCCATGCACGAGCGGATTCTCGACAAGATCGAACCGGGGATGCGCAAGAACGACCTCGTGGCCGAGATTCTCGATGCCGGCATCCGCGGGGTCGAAGGGTTCGGCGGCGACTATCCCGCCATCGTGCCGCTGCTGCCCTCGGGGGCAGACGCGGCGGCGCCGCACCTCACCTGGGACGACCGCCCGATGAAGAGCGGCGAGGGCACGTTCTTCGAGATCGCCGGCTGTTACCACCGCTACCACTGTCCGCTGTCGCGCACCGTCTTCCTCGGCAAGCCAACCCAGGCGTTCCTCGACGCCGAGAAGGCGACGCTCGAAGGCATGGAGGCGGGACTTGCGGCGGCAAAGCCCGGCAACACCTGCGAGGACATCGCCAACGCTTTCTTCGCGGTACTGAAGCGCTACGGCATCGTCAAGGATAACCGCACCGGCTACCCGATCGGCGTCAGCTATCCGCCCGACTGGGGCGAGCGCACCATGAGCCTGCGTCCGGGCGATCGCACGGTGCTTGAACCCGGGATGACGTTCCACTTCATGACGGGCCTGTGGCTCGAGGACATGGGCCTCGAGATCACCGAGAGCATCGCCATCACCGAGACCGGCGTCGAGTGCCTCGCCGACGTGCCGCGCAAGCTCTTCGTGAAGCCGTGACCGCCGCGCGCAATGACCTTCGGCCGTCCCCGGTCGCGCCGACAATCGACCTCGACCGGGACGGCGTCCAGCACGGCCATCTCCGACTGCCCTACAGCCGCGACGATTCGGCCTGGGGCTCGGTGATGATCCCGATCTGCGTCGTCAAGAACGGCGCCGGGCCGACCGCGATGCTGACCGGTGGCAACCACGGCGACGAATACGAGGGGCCGGTCGCCCTGTTCGACCTCGCCCGCACACTGCGCGCCGAGGAGGTCTCCGGTCGCGTCTTCATCGTACCGGCCATGAACCACCCGGCCTTCCGGGCTGGTACGCGCACCTCGCCGATCGACGAGGGCAACCTGAACCGCAGCTTCCCGGGCCGCCCCGACGGCACCGTGACGGAGAAGATCGCCGACTACGTCACCCGGCACTTCGTGCCGCTGGCCGACGTGGTGCTCGATTTCCACTCCGGTGGCCGCACGCTCGATTTCCTGCCGTACGCGGCCGCCCACGCGCTGGCCGACGCCGCGCAGGAGCGGCGCTGTTTCGACGCGGTCGCGGCCTTCGGCGCCCCCTTCTCGATGCGGATGATCGAGATCAACGCTGTCGGCATGTATGACACGATCGTCGAAGAGTTGGGGAAGGTCTTCGTCACGACCGAACTGCGCGGCGGCGGCACCGCGACCGCCGAGAGCGCCGGTATCGCCAAGCGCGGCGTCCGCAACCTGCTCAAGCACGCCGGAATCCTCAAGGGCCGTCCCGACAAGAGCGAGAGCCGCTGGCTCGACATGCCTTCGTCCGAGTGTTTCGGCTTCGCCGAGGAGGAGGGCCTCGTCGAGCCGCTGAAGGATCTCGGCGAAAGCGTCGCGCGCGGCGAGGTCGTGGCCCGGATCCATCCCGTCACGCGCACCGGCGCGGCCCCGGCCGAGCACCGCGTCGCGATCGACGGCGTCCTCGCGGCCCGGCATTTCCCCGGGCTCGTCAAGATCGGCGACTGTCTCGCCGTCGTCGCCACGGCCGGGTCCCGCCCGTGACCTACCGCCTGTCCAACCATCGTCAGTCAACCAGGAGAACTCCATGTCGCATTGCCTCGCCATAACGACCGCCGTCGCCGCCCTGGCGCTCGGTTTCGCCGCTACCGCCGCTTCCGCCACGACGCTCGAACAGGTCAAGAAGGACGGCTTCGTGCGCGGCGCCAATGCCAACGAGACGCCCTACGCCTTCATGGACGCCGACGGCGCCGCCAAGGGCATCGGTCCGGAGGTTGCGGCCGAAGTGTGGAAGAGCCTCGGCGTCAAGGACATCACCTGGTCGGTGACGCCCTTCGGCACGCTGATCCCCGGCCTCAAGGCCAAGCGCTACGACTTCGTCGGCGCCGAGATGAACATCCTGCCGGATCGCTGCAAGCAGGTGGCTTTCACCGAGCCGAACTCGTCCTACGGCGAGGGCTTGCTGGTGCCGAACGGCAACCCGAAGAACCTGCACGGCTACGAGGACATCAAGGCCAATCCGGCCCTGAAGGTCGCGATCGTGTCGGGCGCCGACCAGATCGACTTCCTTCATGCCATGGGCATCCCCGACAGCCAGATCGTGATGATCCAGGCCAATGCAGACGCGCTCTCGACGGTGAAGACTGGCCGCGCCGACGCCTATGCGGCGACCGAACTGACGGTCGCGGAACTCGTCAAGGCGTCGGGCGACACCGGCATCGAGCAGGCCTCGCCGTTCAAGGATCCGATCGTCAAAGGCAAGCCGGCGCGCTCGTATGGCGGCTTCGACTTCCGGCTCGAGGACAAGGAATTGACTAAGGCATTCGATGACGCGCTCGTGGCTTTCAAGAAAACCGATGCTTATCCGAAGATCCTGATGAAGTACGGGCTCAGCGCCGAGAGCGTGAAGGCTGCGCAGGTCAAGACCATGGAAGACCTCTGCGCCGGAAAATAAGGTGCCGATCCGTTCTCCCGCAGGTGGATGCCGCGCATGACTTGGACGCACTACCTGCCGGCCCTGCTCAAGGGCGCCGAAGTCACGGCCGGCATCGCGCTCGTGTCGACGGCGCTCGGGGGCGCCCTGTCCTTCGTGGTCGGCATCGCGCGCGTCGAGGGCGGCCCGGTGCTGAGAAAGCTCGCACTCGTCTACATCGAATTCATGCGCGGGGTGCCGCTGCTGGTGAAGTTCTTCTGGCTCTACTACGCGCTGCCGCTCGTGGGCGTATCGCTCGATCCCGTCACGACCGGGATCGCCGGCCTCGTGCTCAACATCAGCGCCTACGGGGCGGAGGTTGTGCGCGGCGGGCTCAAATCCGTGCCCGACACGCAGTTCGAAGCGGCGCGGGCGCTGAACTTCGGACGCCGGCATACGCTCCTGCACGTGACGCTGCCGCAGGCGATCGTCGAGATGATGCCCGCCTTCGGCAATCTCGCGGTCCAGAACCTCAAGGACACGGCGCTCGTGTCGCTGATCTCGATCGCCGACCTGACCTATCAGGCTCAGCAGTTGCGCAACATCACGCTCGACAGCGCCGGCATCTTCTCGCTGACGCTAATCGGCTATTTCATCATGGCCTTCACGCTGGCGCTGCTGATGCGGTTCCTCGAACGGCTCGCGCGCCGCGGCGCGGCCTTCCCGCGAGCGGCTCACGGGTGATGTGATGAGACCGCCGCTCCTCGATTCTGGCCGGATTCGTGGAGGGCGATCGCTCGCTCCGAGCAGGAGCGGCCCGAAGGTCGGCCCTGGCGGATCGGCCGAGGAACGCAATGAACTCGGGCGGTCGTACACCCCCATTCGAAGGACCGGGCGCCTCGACTCGCCTGCGGCGTCGCGGTCGGATCGTGGAGGGGCCGCATGATCTACGGCTTCGCCTGGGATACCTCGACACCGCTGAGCTATGCCCTTTCGATCCTGCCGATCCTTGGGCTCGGCCTCCTTGTCACGATCGAGGCGGCCGTCGTAGGCTTCGCCATCGCGCTCGTGCTCGGCCTCGTCTGGTGCCTTTTGCGCCGCAGCCGCGCGAAAGCCGTGTCCTGGACGACGGCGGCCGTGGTCGAGTTCATCCGCGACACGCCGCTGCTGGTGCAACTCTTCTTCCTCTACTACGTGCTGCCCGAATACGGCATGACGCTGCCGGCCTTCCTGACCGGCGCGCTGACGCTCGGCCTGCAATATTCGGCCTATACGTCCGAGGTTTATCGCGGCGGCTTCGACGCGGTGCCGCGCGGCCAATGGGAGGCGGCCGTCGCGTTGAACCTCTCGCGCTTCCGTGTCTACCGCGACATCGTCATCCCGCAGGCGATCCCGCGCATCATGCCGTCTATGGGCAATTACGCGGTGTCGATGCTGAAGGAGACTCCGGTGCTCTCGGTCGTCACCGTGCTCGACATGCTGAACCTCGCCTCCATGATCGGCGACCGGACGTTCGAGTATCTCGTTCCGCTCTCGCTTGTCGGGCTGATCTTCCCGGCGATGACGACCCTCTGTTCCGCCGGCATCCACGCGCTCGACCGCGTCCTGCCCAAAGCCGGGATCGCGCTCCGATGACCGTTCCGCTGATCCGCTTCGACGGACTGACCAAACGCTTCGGCGCCCTGACGGTGCTCGACAAGTTCGATTTCGAGGTGCGCCAGGGCGAGAAGGTGACGCTGATCGGCCCGTCGGGCTCCGGCAAGTCGACGGTGCTGCGCATCCTGATAACGCTCGAACCCTTCCAAGAGGGCAGCCTCACGCTCGGCGGCATCGGCTACCACCAAGCCGACGGCCGCGGGGACTTCAAGGCGAGCGAGACGCACCTGCGCGCGATCCGCACGCAGGTCGGCATGGTGTTCCAAAGCTTTAACCTGTTCCCGCACATGAGCGTCCTGCGCAACGTCGTCGAGGCACCGGTGGCGGTGCTTGGCCTCAAGCGCGCCGAGGCCGAATGCCGGGCGATCGATCTCTTGCGGATGGTGGGCCTCGCCGACAAGAAGGACCAGTTCCCGAGCCAGCTCTCGGGCGGCCAGCAGCAGCGCGTCGCTATCGCCCGCGCGCTCGCCATGCGCCCGCGGGTGCTGCTGTTCGACGAGCCGACCTCGGCGCTCGACCCGCAGCTCGTCGGCGAGGTGTTGGCGGTGATACGCGACCTTGCCCACGAGCACGATCTCACCATGCTGCTCGTGACCCACGAGATGCGCTTCGCCCGCGAAGTGTCGGACCGAGTCTGTTTCTTCGATCGTGGGCGCATCTGCGAGGAAGGGCCGCCCGACAGGCTGTTCGCCTCCCCCGAGCAGCCGCGAACAAGAGAGTTTCTCGCCTCGGTGCTGGGCGGCTGAGGCGAAGGGCACAGCCTCGCGGATTGGGATGCTTGGCGAGCGCTGGCTTTCGAGTGGCGCCATGGTGCCCCGCAGCAGCGGCAGGGAGGCCACTACGCGGTGCGCTGGACGGGTGTGAACAAAGTGCGGCCGCGGCACGGGCAGCGGAACGCTGGGTCCCGGCGCCACGTCGTGTAGCTTGGCCGTATCCGGCACGAGCGCGCAGGCCGACAAGCCGAGGACGAGCAGGCCCAATATGGACAAGAGGGAAGCGCCTCGGGCTCGCATGCTCGACTTTCAACATCGATCGGCCCGATGTTTGCCCGAGACCTGCGGAAGCGGCGGCCACACCCGACCGCACGATGGCACCTGGATGAGATGGTGATCAAGATCGCGGGCAAGCGGCATTGGCTCTGGCGGGCTGTGGATGACGAAGGGAAGGTGCTCGACGTCCTGGTGCAAGCCCGACGGGATACACGGGCCGCCGTCCGCTCTCCGCTTGCCACCCCAGCCTGCTTTGCAGGCTGTGGACCCTGGCGCGCTTCGCTCATGCGCAAGCTCATCACAAGGCATCGCTTCGCACCCGAGACGATCACGACCGATGGGCTCGGCTCGTACGGAGCCGCGCAACGGCAGCTCGGTCTGACGGCTCGACACGAGCGACGGCAGCGCCGCAACAACCGGGCCGAGAACTCGCATCAGCCGACGCGCCGGCGAGAGCGCAAGATGCAGCGGTTCAAGTCGCCGGGGTCTGCCCAAAGCTTCTTGTCCGCTCATGCTGCCGTCCACAACGCCTTCAACGTCGAGCGCCATCTCATCTCACGCAAAACCCTGAAGCCGTTCCGGGCAGCTGCCATGAAACATAGGCGTGGAGCCACTGCGTCTGGCGGCCTGTAGTTCGCGACCACCGCCGCCATCGGCGTGCCTTGATCCGGTTACCGTGACAGAGCCGGTCCGATTTTCACCGGCAGGCGGGCAGCTGTCCATGGTCCTAATATCGTACCGGCCGCGTATCCTGAGGGTCGGCCCAGTCCTGGTTCGGCAGGAGCGGAAACCAGCCCGGCCGGGCGGGATCACGGTCGTAAGCATAGCCGCCCAGCGACCTGTAGAGCTCGGCATATTGGCCGAGCTTGTCGCGATCGAGTTCGACCCCGAGCCCCGGGCCGTCCGGCACCCGGATCGAACCCCCGACATAGGGCATTTTGCCGCCCACAATGATGTCGTCGGTTAGCTGGTGGTAATGGGCGTCCGCGTTGAAGGCCAGGTTCGGGACCACGGCACCGAGATGCAGCATCGTGGCGAGCTGGATGCCGAGTTCGCCGGATGAATGGACCGCGATGCCGAGCTGGAAGGTTTCGCACACCCCCGCCGCCTTGATGCAGGACCGGATGCCGCCCCAGAACGTGGTGTCGAGCAGGATGACGTCGACTGCCGGCTGCAGGATGTTGGCCGCCAATTGCTCGAAATTGATCACTACCGTGTTGGTGGCTAGCGGAATGCGCAAGCCCTCACGCACGCGCCGCATGCCGTTGAGGCCCCAGGTCGGATCCTCGTAGTAGTCGTTGTTGAGGTCCTCGATGCCCCGGCCGAAGCGCAGGGCCTGTTCGACGCTGAAGGCGGCGTTCGGATCGTAGCGCACCGAATCTGGGCCGACCGCCTTGGCGAGCGCGCGGAACACGTCGAGTTCGTAGTCGGGTGGGAAAACGCCGCTCTTGAGCTTATGCGCCATGAAGCCGTACCGGGTTTTGAGATCGAGCGCCTGGGCGATCAGCTGGTCGGCGGTGCGGATCTCACCTTCGCCCGTATCCTGGTTGGGATGGCGAAAGAACAGGTAGCTCGCGAACGGGACAGTTTCGCGCACCTTGCCGCCGAGCACGTCATAGGCTGGAACCCCGAGCGTCTTGCCGATGATGTCGATGCAGGCGAATTCGAGCGCCGCGTGAAGCTGTGTGCGGTTGTTGTAGAGGCTCGCGGTCGGATTGGTGATCTTGAAGCGCATGGCTTCGAGCTCAAACGGATCGTGGCCGACCAGGTAGCTCTTCAGCGCTCGAAACGACGCTTCGGCGCTCTCCCCGCCGCCGCCCATCTCGCCGAGGCCGATCAGACCCGTATCGGTCTCCACCTCGACTACGGTGCGGACAAAGCGACCCCAATGGGCGCCGTTCGAGTGACGCAGGGGGGCTTCGAGCGGCACCGTGACAGTGGTGGCTCGGATGTCAGTGATCTTGGGTCGTTTCATCGGAAGCCTTTGAGGATGGATGCGGGCGGTCGCACGGCGATGGCACCCGCTACTCGGGAAGGACGACGCCGAGTTTTGCGAGGAGGCCGCCATCGACTTTGAGGTCGGCCCTGGTGATGAAACGCGCATTGTCGCTCGCCAGGAACGCCACGGCTTCCGCGATTTCCCAGGGCTGGCCGATGCGGCCAAGCGGATGACTCTTGCCCTAGGTCACGAGCGTGCCTTCGGCAGTGCCCTCCCCCTTGTAGAGGTCGGCGGCGTGGCGCAGCATCGGCGTGTCGACCGAGGCGGGGCAAACATGGTCGAGCGCCATGGCGCGTACCAAGGCGCTGATCCCGCCCTTGCTGGCCGTGTAGGCCGCGACAGAACTGTGTGAGGACAACGCCTGAACCGACGAAATCGCGACGATCGCTCCTCCGCCGCGCTTCCGCATCTCGGGCACCGCGAATTTTGCAGCGAGGAAAATGCCCTTGAGATTGATGTCGATCACGTCGTCCCAAACCGCTTCGGGCGTATCGACCACGTCGCCATAGCGCTGGATGCGCGCGCAACAGACCAGGATATCGACGCCGCCGAAGGATTTGACTGCATCGGCGACCGCGGCCTCCATGTCGGCGGCCTTGCGCACGTCACCCACGAAGCCCCGCACGCGCTCGCCGCATGCACCGGCGACCTCCCGAGTCGAGGCCTCGTCGACCGCAACGGCCAGAACTTGGGCGCCACCCTTGGCGAAGCGCTCGACGCAGGCTCGGCCCATACCGAGACTGGCCACCGGTCACAATCACCGATTTTCGTGAAAAGTCATTCATGCCGTGCTCGTACGAGGATGGAGTTGCTTGGGGGTGCAGCGGCAAGACACCGCAAATGTTTCGCCGGAACACAGCACCACGAGCCCGTTGGCTTTGGGACCACCGGGACAATTATGTGCGTCGACCGGATGGGTCACGGGCTCGACGCAGAAAAAGTCTGCGTCGGACGCAGGCGAGTAGAGGATGTACGTCGTGAGATGCGGGTCGCCCCCCGTGTCTACGGCAAGGCCGAGGCCGCGGTCCGTCCACTCGATTTCGGCGCGGCCGTCCCAGGGCGAGAAATCGTTGTTGATCCAGGCGCCCGGCAGATGGCGCGGCGTCGAGAAGTCCCAATCTTGTCGTGATGCAACGCCTATCTGGCCAGCCGGCAGATGGCGGCTGTCCTCGAGGGTCACCGTCTTGGCTGCAACCCGAAGCGTGGTTCCGGGCGTGCGCGGGAACCAGGGGTGGAGCCCGAGCCCATAGGGCAGGGGCTGGGTGCCCCCATGCCTGACCTTCAGCGTCATGGTCAAGGCGCCGGCGTCAAGCGCGTAGGTCACCTCGGCGTCGTAACGATAAGGACCGGGGCCGTCCGAATGCAACGTGAGCACCGCGCGGCGCGGCGCTTGGTCCATGAGGGTCCAGCGAGACGAGAACCCGTTGCCGTGGATCGGCAGGGGCTCGCCTTCGAGATTGGGCGAAAGGGCATGAAAGCGGCCGCCGAACGGGAAGCCGCCGCCCGAGATCCTCCCCGACCAGGGCACGAGGAGGTTGTTGGCGAGGTCGAAGGGCTTTGCCGTGGCAAGATCGCGGCAGGGCCGGAAAAGTGGTGCGCGGTTCCCGTCGAGCACAAAATCATAGCTGGCGAGCCCGGCCCCCAAGCCGGGCACGATCACGGCCTCGCTCACGCCATCGGCGATCGTGACCGTCTCCAAGGATCACCACCCGCCGTCGCAAGCGATGTTTTGGCCGGTAATCATGTCGGAGACCGTTGACGCGAGAAACAGCACCAGATCCGCGATCGCCTGTGGCTCGATGCGCCGCTTCAAGCATTGGTGGGTCAAGACCCAGTCGCTGTATTCCTGTGCGCGGTCGCCGAAGACGCGGGTTTCTGAATCGGAGACTACAGCGCCGGGCGAGATCGCGTTTACGCAGATCCCGAACGGCCCGAGTTCGCGGGCCAGCGATTTAGTCAGGCCGAGCAGCGCGCCCTTGGAGGCGACATAGGGCACGTAGCCGTCCCATTGTCCGTTGAGCGTCACGGAGCAGAAATTGACGATCTTGCCGGCGCGCTTCGCCTTCATACCAGGCGCAACGGCCCTGGTCAGCGCGAAGGCCGCGGAGGAATTCACCCGAATCTGGTCCTCGTACTCTTCTAGCGAGAACGATTCGAACGGCTTATTGATGATCAGCGCAGCATTGTTGATCAGCACATCGATGCCGCCGCGCAGACCGGCGAGGCCCCGCACGGCCTCCTCGGCCTCGTGCAGTTTGCCGAGATCCTGGCCGACATAGATGGCCCGTTCGCCGAGCAATCGGGTGAAGGCCTGGGCTTCGGGATGATCCGGGCGGTCGAGCAGGATGAGATCGGCCCCGGCCGCAACGAAGGATTGTGCCTGGGCCCGGCCGAGCGAACCGAGCGCACCGGTCAGCAAAACGGTCTTGTTGGAAACATCGGTCATGGCTCGCTCACAAATGCTCGTGGATTTCGTCGATGCTGGCTTCGGCGACCGGGCGGTCGAACACGATCTCTCCTCGCGCCATGGCCACCACGCGGTCACAGGACTGGAACACGTGCTGCATGTTGTGGGAGATGAATATGCCTGTGACGCCTTGCTGCTTCAGTCCCTTCACGAAGCCGATGACCTTGTTGGTCTCCTTGACCGAGAGATGATTGGTCGGCTCGTCGAGGATCAGCAGCCTCGACTTGAAATGCATGGCACGGGCTATGGCGACGCCTTGGCGTTGCCCCCCGGAAAGCTCTCCCACCAGGGCATCGGGCGAGCGCAGGTGCAAGTCCACATCGGCAATAGCCTTCACGCTTTCCTGGCGCATTCGTTCCTGGTCGAGCAGGCCGAAGCCGAACACCGAGGCTTTCAGCGGTTCGCGGCCGATGAAAAGATTGCGGGCGATCGACATGGTGGGGACCATGGAATTGTACTGATAGATCGTCTCGATCCCGGCCCGCATGGCGTCTTTCGGGGTCCGCAGGCGGATCGGGGCGCCGTTGAGCAGGATCTCGCCCTTGTCGGGGCCGTGGACGCCGGACAGGATCTTGATCAGCGTCGACTTGCCGGCTCCGTTGTCGCCGACGAGGCCAAGGACTTCGCCGGGTTGGATCGTGAGGCTCACGTTCTTGAGGGCGTGGACGCCGGAATACCATTTGTCGAGGTGGCGGCATTCCACCAGTGGCGTCGTCATGGCTCACACTCCCACGCGGATGCGGCGGCCCATGCGGCGGAGCCAGGCGTTGGCCACGACGGCGAAGATGGTCAGCGCGCCGATCGCGAACTGGAACCAGTTCGCGTCGACCTGGCTGAGCACCAGGCCGTTGTCGATGACGCGGATCAGCAGAGCCCCGACCACGGCTCCAAAGATCGTGCCGATGCCGCCCGTGAGCGCCGCACCGCCGATGACGGCGGCCGCGACGGCTTGCAGTTCGAGCCCGATGCCGATCGAGGGCAGGGGAGATCCCAGGCGAAGGACCTGGATGAGCCCGGCAAATCCCGCCAGCATCGAGCAGATCACGAAGCAGGCGATCTTCACCCGCACGACCGGGATGCCCATCGAGGTCGCCGCATCGAGAAACCCGCCCGTGGCCTTTACCCAATTGCCGAAATTGGTCAGTGAAAGCAGTGCCGAGACGAGGATCGCCACGCCGACGAACCACAGGAACGACATTCGGAACAGCTGCCCGGGACCGATGAATTGCGTGAAGATCCAAGCCGGAATGTCGTCCGGCAGCAGCGGCGGAAATCCGCCCGACACGACGACGGTAAGTGAGCGTGCCATGAACAGCATGCCGAGCGTCGCGATGAAGCTCGGAATACCGAAGCGGATCGTCACGATGCCGTTGATGAGGCCGATGACGGCGCAAAGCAGCAATCCGAGGAGAACTGCCGGCCAGAACGGTACGCCGTCGTTCATCAGGATCGTGGCCGTCATCGGCATGAGAGCGAAGACCGAGCCGACCGAAAGGTCGAACTCGCCGCAGATCATCAGCAGGGTGACGCCAGTTGCCACGAGCGCCACCTCGGGCAGGATGCCAAGCACCCCCCTGAAATTCTCGGCCGACAGGAACACGTCGCCAGATCGCCATTGGAACACGCCGATCAGCACGATCAGCAGCACGATCCCGGCGAGTTCAGGCTTTTCAAGGTAGATTTTAAGAAGGCGTTTCATCGTTGGTCCGGTGCGAAATCCCTGGAAGATTTCGACAGAAAGTGTGTCGGGTCGAACCCCTCTTCCCCCGCGTTCCGCAGGCTCTGCCGCGACGCGGACCTTCTCCCGCAAGGGCAGAAGCAAGATCCGGCGATACTGGCGCCCCTTCTCGCCTTGCGGGAGAAAGTGGCATGCGACGCGTGACGATGAGGGGTGAAACCGATCCACTTGAACGTGCGGAGCCTACCGCAGCCCCTGCTTTGACAGCGCCATGATGCTGTCGACCTTGTCGGGTGTGACGATGCCCTGCCCGGTGTCGATGTCGGCCGGGGTCAAGCCGAAGTTCTTGGCCAGATAGGCCTCCATCACCGGCATGAAACCCTGCATGTAGGGCTGCTGATCGACCGCGGTCTGGATATAGCCCGCCTTCATCTGTTGGAGCACTTCCGGCACGAGGTCGAAGCCACCCAGGAGGACTTTGCCGGGCGCCATGCCGCGATCCTTCAGCACGCGGGCGACCCCGGCCTCCCAATAGCCGGTGTCGAAATAGGCGGTCGTGTCGGGATGGGCATTCAGGTAGGCCCCGACGCGATCGGCCGCGACCGCAAGATCGGTACCCGAGTCGATCTTCTCGACCACCACCTGGCGAGCCGGATTGTCCTTCTTGAACACATCCATGAACTTCAGGACACCGGCGGCGCGCTGCTCCGACCAAGTCTGGCCTGGGGCCGACACGCCCATCAGTACGTGGATCGGACCATCCTTCGGAAAGTTCTTCGATTGCGCCTTGCCAAGCGAATAGCCGGCAGCGATGAAGCTCTGACCGATGAAGGCCTGCCGCTCGTTGCCAGCGGCGCCCTGGCTGTCGTCGACGTTTACGGCGAGCACCATGATCCCCTTGGCGCGCGCGTCGGCTACCGGCGCGTCATAGGCCTTGTCGTCAACGATCGCGACGAAGACTGCATCGGGTTTGCGGGCGACGGAAGCCTGCAGATTGGCAATGGCTTGTTCGACCGAGCCCTCCGTCTGGGTCAGCACGAGCTGGCACTTGGCCTGAACCTTCGCGCATCCATCGTCGAAGCCCTTCTTCACGGCCTGCCAGAATGTGTTGGACGGCGACGAATGGCTGATGAAGACCAGGTTGAGCGGCTCGGCCGCCAAGGCCCCGGTGATCCCGAGACCCAGCGCGAGCGCCGTAGTGGCAAGCAGTCGTTTCATTGGTTTCCTCCGGTGTGAGCGAACGGGCCTGTTTGGTCAGGCCTCGTTCGAGATGCGGGTGGCAACGGCGAAGCGTTGAGCGAGATCGGGCGCGAGTTCCAGTCCCAAACCGGGGCCTTTCGGCACGGTGATGAAGCCGTTCTCGACAGGCGGGACCTCTGTCACGAGATCGCGGTACCAAGTCTTATAATAGGCCCGAACGCTTTCCTGAACGAGCGCGTTGGGGGCATTCAGCGAAAGGTGCGTCGATGCCGCGAGCACCACCGGCCCGGTGCAATCGTGCGGGGCGACGGGCAGATGCCAAGCCTCAGCCATGGTGGCGATCTTCTTGGCCTCCGAGATGCCCCCGCACCACGAGAGATCGAGCATGACCACGCCGGCCACTCCGGTTTCCAGAAGGTCGCGAAAGCCCCACCGGGTCGCGAGCGTTTCAGAGGCGCAGATCGGCGCGATCGAAGCTTCGGCATAGCGCCTAAGCGAGCCGAGGCTGTCCATCTTGATCGGGTCTTCGTGCCAGAACGTGCCGTAGGGCGCGAGCGCCCGTGCGATCTGCATGGCGGGAAGGAGTTGCCACATGGAATGGAACTCGACCATCACGTCCATGCGGTTGCCGACGCGCTTCCGGATCTTCTCGAACGGAAGCAACGCGGCGTTCAGATCGGTGGCCGAGATATATTGCCCGCCGCTTTGTTCGGCAGACCCATCAAAGGGCCAGATCTTCATGGCCGTGATGCCTTCGGACAGGAGATCCTCGGCCAGATCGTCGGCGCGCTCGAGAAAGCCGTTGAGGTCGTCGTAGCGCTCGGCCGTCCGCCCGATCCCGTAATTGTCGAGCCGCTGCCCGATATTCCGCCGCATGTAGATAGGTCCGGCGCAGGTGTTGTAGGTGCGGATCGAGTCGCGCGAGAAGCCGCCGAGAAGCTGGGCGATCGGCTGGCCGGTGATCTTGCCCAGGATATCCCACAGCGCGATGTCGAGCGCCGAGTTGCCTCGCATCTCCACCCCGCTCGAGCGGAACCCGATGTAGCCGACGAGGTCCTTGGCGATCCGATCGATGGCTCGCGGGTCGCGGCCGATCAGTTTCGGGGCGAGGGTTTCGTGCACATAGGCTTCGACCGCGCGGGGCATGAAGAAGCTTTCGCCGAGGCCAACGATACCCTCGTCCGTATGCACCTTCAGCCAAAGTATATTTTCGAATTCGGCCGCCGAGACGGTTTCAAGTGCCGTGATCTTCATCAGTTGATTCCCGCCGCCAGCAGAACCTTGACCGAATTGTCGAAATGTTCGGCCATGGCCCTTTCGGCCCGCTTCGCGTCCCCCGCCGTGATGGCGGCCGCGATCTCCGCATGGCAGGCGACGTTGGCCCGACGGTCCTCGTCGGTGGCGCGGGTGGCCCAGCCGATCGGCCAAGTCTGCCTGGTCACGACGTGAAACGCTCCGACAATCAGCGCGAACAGGGGGTTCTTTGAGGCCGCCGCGATCGATTCATGGAACGCTATGTCATGCTCCATGACGCGCGCGCTCTCGTGGAACTGCTCGGACATCCCGTGAGCATGGGCCGCGATAGTCTCGGCTTCGCGGTCGGTCCGCCGCAGCGCCGCCAGGACAGCAGTGCGCAATTCGATTGTCCGGCGGACATCGAGGATCTGCTGCACGCTGGTTTGATCGATATGGACCGAATGATCGAGAACCAGCGCCAAGACGCTGCTGTCGGGCGCGGCTACCCGGGCGCGCCGCCCGGTGCCGAGATCGATCAGCTGCAATGAAGCGAGTGATTGAAACGCCTCCCGGATGACGGCGCGTGAAACGCCGAAGCGAACCGCAAGAGCGGTTTCGCTGGGCAGCGGTTCGCCGGCGCGCAGCCCATCCGCATGGATCAGCTCGTGAACGGCCCGGACCGCTCGAGCCACCAAGCCGTCGGGAGTGTCCTCTGCAGAAGGCAAGGTCGAACTCACGGTGAGGTTGGGCTGTCCTACAGGTTGTCGATTTCTGCATGACAGCTCGCCTAGGTTCTGCTGTCAATAGCGTTTCGAAACCGGAGTTGACGCCATGATCTCGGAAAACCAACCTCGCCTGCTCCTCGACGCGGGCAAAGTCGTCGGGGAGAGCATCGTCTATGATGATCGAAGCTATGCGCTATTGTGGGTAGACATTTTGCGGACACCGCATTAATCGCCTGCAATTGCGAGTTGGTACGCACGACACCTGGCCAACTCCCGAGTTCGTGACCTCCATCGGACTGAGGCATGATGGGTGCGCCATCGTGGGCCTCAACAAGCGCGTCGTCCTGTGGGAACTCGACGATTGCTTCGACACTCTTGCGGAAATCGAGCCGGATTTGCCCCACAATCGGCTGAACGAGGGCTGCGTCGCACTGGACGGCTCGTTCTGGGTGGGAACGATGCCTCCGTGCTTTATCATGACCGAAGGGATGCCGGCGGCCGGTCGTTGGCATTTCCGCTGGAACCTTCATGGCGATTGATCTCGACACGCGTTTCGAGCAATCTCGCGTCGCCACAGATCGCGAGGGCGGCAACGGCAGGCGCGTGCATGACACGCTGGTCAATGTCCTTGGCCGCCAGATTCTTGGCGGCCATTACCAGCCGGGCGACATGCTCCCGCGCGAGGACGAGCTCTGCGCCATGTTCGGCGTGAGCCGGACCTCGCTGCGCGAGGCCATCAAGGTTCTCTCGGCCAAAGGGCTGATCGAGGCGCGCCGCCGCGTCGGCGTGAAGGTGCGCCCACGCGAAGACTGGACGCTGCTCGATCCGGCCGTGCTGAGCTGGCATCCCAACATCCATCACGACGAGGAGTTGATGGCGGGCCTGATCGAGGCTCGCCGCATTTTCGAGCCCGCGGCGGCCGAACTCGCCGCGCGGCGCGCCACCACGGCTGATCTCGGCGCCCTCGACGCTGCCTTCGCGGCGATGGGCGCTGCCGTCTCAGAGCACTTCGACAGCTATTGCAAGGCGGACCTTGACTTCCATCGTGCGATCATCGCGGCCAGCCACAACGTCGTGCTGCGCGGGCTTGCGGGGTTGATGGAGGCTGCGCTGACCGCGTCCTTCTCGGTGACCAACACGTTCATGGAACGGCAGGCTCGGGCGCTCTCGGTCCATGGCCGCGTCTTGGAAGCGATCCGCCTGCGCGATACGGCCGGCGCTCGCGCCGCGATGGGTCGCCTGCTCGACCTTGCGGCCGAGGACCTGCACCTCAGCTGACGGCCTCAGCTCGCGAAGCGAAAGGTGGCTGCGCCCGCGACGCCGACATCGACCGCCTGTGAATAGGCGTGGAATAGGGACCCCGTTGGTGGGGTGATCGGCGTCCAAACGGGGCTCTGGCGCGAAGTTGGTGCTGATCGGCGGACGTTTTCACCCCGGCTGGACCATTCGAGCGCGCAACAGGTCGATCTTGCCACGGCCGTACATCTGGCGCTTGACGAGCTTGAGTTTTGTAAC
>JAABUP010004061.1_pt1 | contig 24638 bp, 16 predicted proteins | sample 5559201 | NCBI WGS metagenome assembly JAABUP01 (sample SAMN10711887, study PRJNA513373) | rock metagenome | isolation source: Antarctica rocks | place: Antarctica
CTGTTCCCGATCCGTCAACGCCGGCAGGACATCACCACCCAGCTCGCCGTCGCGATCCAGGGTTACCTGGCGCTGGACCTGGTGCGCAAGAACAACATCGAGCTCATCAAGGGCGTCGAGCGGGCGCGGACCACGACGGTGGCAGCGCTGCGTACTGCCGTGATCGTCGCGCAGGCGCTGGCCAACCAGAAGCTCGTGCTGGAGCAGATCAACGCTCTCAACACGACGACGAACGCAATGATCCTCGGCACCTCGGAGCTGCTCAGGCAGCAGACCGGCGCCGTCTACACCCAGGCCGCGTCCTCGGCGATCTCGGTGGAGACCCTGCAGAAAGCGTTCGACAACGTGTTCTCCACGATGGACGCGATCGACGGGTTCAAGGCGCAGGCGGCGGCGAGCCTCGGCACGACGATCGCCGCGCTGGAGACCCAGGTCGGGCGGTCGCAGAGCTACCTCAAGCGGGTCCACGACGCGGACGAGAGCAGCCGGCCCTGACTCTCGGGTCCGGACAGCACCGGCCCGTCAGCTGTTGTCCTGGACGTACTGCTCGGGATTCTTGTCCACGGTCGGCACCCCGTCGACGTGCTGCGCCTGCCAGGCGACAAAGGACACCGCGATGCTGTGCCGCTCTTCCAGGGAGACGTGGCGGCGGAAGTCCACCAGCCCCTCATGTTCCTCCTCGCCCATGTGCTGGTCGTTGGCCTTGCGGGCGTCGGTGACGCCCTTCCACCACCCGTCGGACCCGACGTCGCAGCGGGACGCCTCCGTGATCCCGTCCCGGATGTCGTTGTGGTCGCCGATGGCGTCCTTGGTCTCGGCGGCTTCTTCCGCGTCGTGCAGGCGTTCACCGAGCTTGACCAGCCGCGGGTAGAAGAAGTTCTCCTCGGCCTGAGCGTGCACCTCCATCATTGCCGCGAGCCGCGTCCACAGCGCACCCAGGGCGCCGGCGTCAGACCGGTCGACGTCGTCGAGGCGGGCGAACATCCGCCGCTGATCCTCGTGGTCGGCGAGGATGATGTCGGTGATGTCCACGGCGGTCTCCCTTACTGATCGGCGTCCTGGTCACTGAGCGGTGTCGTGCCCCGCGCGCACCAGGATGCACCGCGACGGCGTGCTCGCCTCTGGTCAGGTCGGGAAGGCCGGGGTCTGCAAGCGGGTCCGCCACTGTTGGGCCGCGTTCGACTCCAGCCACCCGGGGAAGCTCGGGACGTCGGGGCGGAGGTCGACAAGGACCCAGAACCGCCCGTCGGGCTGTGCGGGCTCGGTCCGCTGGATGCTGTAGGTGTTGCTGGTCTGCCAGAGCGGACCTCGTTTGGCCCGCACGGACAGCTGGACGGGGTCACCCGTCGCCGAAGCTGATCCCCACCGAGCTACCGGCTCCTGTGGCCGCCCTGACGCCGCGGGTGGCCAACTCCTCGATCAGGTGCTGCTTCGCCAGCTCGTTGACCTGATGGTTCGTCAGTCCGGTGGCAACGCTGTCCGGGTCCACCAGTCAGCCCCTTGATCGAGCGCCGTCCCGCGATCCCGAGGTGTCTACAGGACCGGTGGCCGCGCTCGCCGGACCGACTCCAGTCGTGGGCCGGCTCGGGCAGCGTCTGCTCCGTCACGACTCGGGAACCGTTCCAGTGGAACACGCCACGAACTGCTCGTCGTCGAAGACACCGCTGGACATCGGGAGCTGCGGGGACCTGGTGCTAGCGTTCTGCGACATGCGGACCATCTACCTGCGCAACGTCCCCGACGAGGTGGCCGCGCGGCTCGAGCGGATGGCTGAGGCCAGTGGCATGTCGGTGAACGCCTTGGCGGTCCGCGAGCTTGCCGCGGCGTCCCGCCGGGTCGACAACGCCGCACTACTGGCCGACCTGCCCGACCTACCCGTCAACGTGGACACCCTGCTCGCCGACCGGGACGCAGGACGAACTGGCCGGTGATCGTCCTCGACGCGTCGGCCGCCGTCCTCGGACTACTGACCGCCGGTCATTCGCGAACGGTGATGGCCACCGAGGACCTGCACGCGCCGCACCTGATCGACAGCGAGGTGACCGACGTCCTCCGCCGACGCGCGCTGCGATCGGCTGGCGACGATGCGGCGGCCGGTCGAGCTGTCGAAATCTGGCAGCAGCTGGCGGTGCACCGTCACGCGGCGGCGCCCTTCTCGGCCGAGATCTGGGCACATCGGCGCAACGTGACGGCCTACGACGCCGCCTACGTAGTCCTCGCCGCGGCGCTCGGCTGCAGTCTGCTGACCGCGGACGCCCGCCTGGCCAGGGCGCCGGGGTGGAGCTGCCCCATCGAGGTGGTCACCAGCTGACTGACGCGGCGACTGCACCCAGTGGCCCGCGGCTCGGTAGGGCGCGCCTGGAAAGCCGGTTCTCGCGTCCCACTCAATCAGCGACAACTGCGGCGACTCGGTCTAGCGCCGCTCGGATGAGGTCTCGGTACTCGGGGTGCGGGTTCAGCACCTGCGGGCTCGGGTGCGGGCAGGCGAGCGTCGGCAGCAGCGGCCCAGCCGATGTGAGCAGGTACCGCAGCCATCCCTCACGTGCGCGATCCCCCATGGCGAGAACCACGCGCATCTCCGGCAACAGCGCCAGCAGGCGATTCAGATAGGGACCGGCTGCCGTCACGTCATCCCGGGTCGCGGCGCGGATGCGACTGGTCGATCCGATGTACCAGGGCACGATGTTCCAGATCACGACACTGCTCGGCAAGAGACCAGCGTCCCGGTAGAGCTGCCAGGAGTTTGCGGCCGTCTGGTCGTCGTTGTCCGGGCTGATGATCCCGCTGCCGCCGGCGGGCTTCCTAGGCCCGGTGGCGCTAGTCGACCGAGCACCGGGAGCCTCGAGAAGCACCAGTGCCCGCGCCATCACCCCACCGCCGGCCGGGTCGAACCACGGGACCTCGCCACCCGTCTCGGATCGGATGTCACGAACGAAATCGTTGAGTGGCGCGACGTGCGGGTCGTCAATCCTGCTGAGCTTGGCGTCGAGAAAGTCGCGGTTCCGGTGGCGGCGGGGCGAGTCGGCGCTGGTCATCCGGATCGGCCCTGCCAAGAGTCGGATGGCGCCCCGAAGCTCTCGAGTGCCCCTCGGATCAACCTCCACGCGTCGATCTTCTGCTTCCCCCGCTCGATCGCCCTCACCTCGGCCAGCACCGAGCGGAGACTATCGGCCACCGCCGACTCTTCCGGCGTCAGCAGTCCATCGAAGTCGGGGTCGAGCGCGTACGAGGCGTCACTGCACGCGAGGATGCCGATGTGATCGAGCTCGATCTCCACCGCCCTGTAGGCGATCGCGTTTTCCTCCACCTGCTGGCCGGCCGCGATGAAGCCGAAGTCCTGACCGAGGATCTCGGCCCGAGCCGCATCGGGGACAGGCGTCAGGACGGTGCCGATCGTCCGGTCGACGCCACCCGGCACGGGGAGTTGCTTCACCTCGTACAGCAATCGGAGCAGGTTGTCGTCACTGAACGAGGCCCCGACGACCAACACATGGCGCGTCATCATCAGCGACTGCAGGACAGCGCCTGGGGCCGCCGAGCCACCGGCGAACTGGACGAAGTGCTCTCGGGACAACACGATCGATGCCGGGTCCGTCACGTCACCGTGACAGCTGCGAGATGTCGACGATCAGCCGGTTGCAAAGACCTGAGATCCAACGAGCGCCGCTCGCGCTGCTCCACGATCGCCGAGCCGCGCAGCGAGCGTCGCAACGGCAACTGCCGGCGCCAGCGCTTCGCTGAACTTTAGGCCAGACAGGGCGTCGGGAGCAACCGCGGGCTCGGCGAGATCGTCCTCGCGGGCGTGACGCAGCAGCGAGCTGACCTCGGACGCCGACAGGTCCGTGCGCAGCCGGAGGCGGAGCGGGTCCATCCGCTGATGCGGGTCGACGACGCCGGTCAGCGACGCGTGCAGGGTCCGGTTCGCGGCCGTCCCCGCCCACGTCCACCACGTCAGGTTGCCCGGCGTCCGGCGGATCACCGTCGCCTCACGGTCGCTGACCGGGCCCAACCTGTCGCGGACCTCGAGGAGCTCGGCCTCAGCACGCGCTGTCAACCGCACCGCATCCGGTAGGGACCCGCAGACTACGTCGCGCATCGCGCGTACGACGTCGAACGACAGTTCGGCGCCGCCACCTGCCCAGTCGACAGCCCGGCCCGAACCTGCCGCCGGCTGGGCGAAGCAACGTCGGCGCTTCCAGTCGATGTAGCCGATCTCCCAAGCACGTCCGCCGAGCAGCAGTCGGCGCGGTCCGTCGACGGCCGCCGTCAGGGCGGTGACCGGGACGCGGCCGACCTCCGACCGCCCATCGAGCACGGTGTAGTCCGGCGGCGCGACGAACGAGGCGGTCAGCCCGCTGAAGTGCCGACGGCCGAACCTCACCTCCGCGGTCGGCCCGATGAACGCCAGGTTCCCGTCGCGCTCCAGGAAGCCCTGCTCGATCACGTGGGGCAGCACCTCACCGAACCACGGCGCCAACGGCGAGCTCGTCCAGTCCGACTGGAACGTCTGCAGTCCGACCGTCCGGCGTTCCAACGCGATCGCCAAGATCTGCTGGACGGCGAGGTGCCGAGGGCTCGGCGTCGGGGTGACCGGCTCGACCCAGCCCGTCCGCCACAGCAGCAGCAACCCCAGCGCCAGCAGCACCTCGTCGCCGTCCAGGCAGAGGAACAGGCAGTTGCGCACACCCCCCGCGCGTCGCCCGGTCCGACCGAGACGTTGCAGGAACGACGAGACGTGGGCGGGCGCGCCGATCTGGATGACCCGGTCGAGGTCGCCGACGTCGATCCCCAGCTCGAGGGTGGACGTCGCGACGATGACGCAGTCGCGAGCGTCGGCGAATGCCTCCTCGGACCGCCGTCGCTCGGCCGCGGACAGCGACGCGTGGGAGACGAAGGTCTCGACCTCACGTTCGCGCAGCGCGGCTGCCAGTTGTTCCGCGCGACGTTTGCTCTCGACGAAGACGAGACGCTTCTCGCCGCGGTGCAGCGCGGCGATGACCTGCGCGGCGTTCTCAACCGACCCGACGTGGTCGACGCGGATGTCGACCGCAGGCTCCGGGCCCCCGCTGTCAGCGCGGACGACCACGCCGACCCCCGGCGCGACGCCCGAGACGTCGGCAGATCGACCCGCGCTCAACCAGGACAGCAGATCGTCCGGGTTGCCGACGGTGGCGGACAGACCGACCCGCATGACGGGGTGAGCGGCGATCCGCTCGACGCGGTCGAGGACCGCGAGCAGGTGCCAGCCCCTGTCGTCACCGGCGAACGCGTGGATCTCGTCGACCACCACGGCGCGGACCGACCCGAACAGCCGACGCTCGTCCACGGTGCGGGACACGAGCACGGCCTCGATCGACTCGGGGGTCGTCAGGATGATGTCCGGCGCGTCGGCGACGATCCGGTGCCGCTCGCCGGGCGGGGTGTCCCCGTGCCACACGGCAGCGGTGCGTCCCACCCACTCGGCGTACCGGGCCAGGCGCGGGAGCAGGTTGTTGAGCAGTGCTTTGAGCGGGCACACGTAGAGGATCGACGTCCGCGACCAGCCCTCGTCCGCCGCCCGGGTCAGCAGTGGGAAGACGGCGGCCTCGGTCTTCCCACCGGCTGTCGGGGCCAGCAGCAGTGCGTCCCGACCGGCCAGGAGCGGCTCGACCGCGGCCGCCTGGAGCGGTCGCAGGTCCGCCCACCCGAGGGTGTTGACCAGGTGGTGGACGAGAACGGGGTTCAACCGGGACAGGCCGTGCGGCAGTCCGGACTGCGGACCGGCGGCGGCCGGGTCGGTCATAGCGAGAGCTCGACGTCATCCGGGTCGGTCGCGTGCGCCTGCCGTTCAGCGTCGGTCATCTCGCGCTCGGACACCGTGAGCCGGTAGTCGCGGCGCGGGTCGAAGTCGGGGAACTGGTCGACCCGGTCCAGCACGTCAGCGACGAGCTTGCGCAGGAACAGCCGGGGCGCGACACCGACCTGCCCGCCGAGCTGACCGGTGACCGCACCCGCCAACGTCCGCAGGTACGCGTCGTCGACGATGGACCCGATCCGCGCCGGATCCGCACTTCCCGCCCGGTACAGCTCCCGGACTCGAACGCCCAGCTCGACCAGGCGGTCGACGGTGAACCCGGTGAGCCGGACCTGGACGGCCCGCGGGTTGTCGAACCGGGCGTCGGTGCTGAAGTCGGTGGCCAGACGCGAAGCGAGCGGCGGCAAGAGCTGGACACCCTGGCGACCGTCGTAGAACGCCGGCGTTCCGGTGACCATGAGGTACAGCCCCGGGAACCGGCCGGCGTCGACGTCGTCGATCAGTTGGCGCAGCGCGTTCAGCGCCTTGGTCCGCGCGTCGGAGCGGACCCGCTGCAGCGTCTCCACCTCGTCGAGGACCACGAGCAAGCCGGGGTGCCCGATCTCGCGGAGCACCCTCAGCAGTCCCTGCAGGAAGCCGAGCGCCAGGAAGTGGTCGAGGTCGCCCTTGACCCCGGCGGTCCGGCGGGCGGCGGCGGCCACGTGCGGCTGACCTCCCAGCCACGACGCGAGCGCATCGGCCGTCGCGATGTCGCCCTCGCCGACTGCTCGGTGGTAGCCCCGCAGACCGGTCGCGAAGCCCGGCGCGACCGAGGCGAGGTCGGCCAGGCGGGACCCGACCAGTTCGTCGACGCCGGCAGCCACCGCCATGCCGTCCCAGGTGTTCGGCTCCTGGCGGTGAAGCGCGGCCGACTCGAGCGTGTAGAACCAGGCGTCGAGGACCGGACGGAACGCGCTCGGCGCCTCCGTGGCGGTCGTCAGCGTCTCGCACAGCCGGCGGTAGACGGTCTCCAACCGGTGCAGCGGTGTCTCCGTCTCCGACACCTGGATCTCCGCCGTCGCCAGACCCGCCTGCTTGGCGCGCTCGGCGACCCACCGGGCGTGGAACGTCTTCCCCGACCCGTAGTCGCCACGGACGGCGGTGAAGACGGCGCCACCCGCTGAACACGTCGCGAGGTTCTCGTCCACGGTCGTCGCGAACCGGTCCGTCCCGACCGCGAACAGGTCGAGTCCGGCGGCCGGGACCGTGCCACGTCGCAGCGCGTCGAGCACTGCTCTGCGACGAGCGGGACTGGCCCGCACCGGTTCGGTCGTCACGGCCGCGCCGGGAACTGGTCGTCGAGCAGCTGGCGGTTGATCGTCAGGCTCCGCTCGGACTCCGAGAGGGACACCACCTCGTAGCCCTCGACGTTGAGCAGCCGGCGCAGCGCCTGGAAGACCCCGCGTTCGGCCCGGCCGGCCGTGCCGAGACTGTCCACCGCCTCCGCGTACCCGATGGTCCCGCCCGCGGCGATCGCCGCGTCCAGCAGACGCCCGACCCCGGCCGCCTCCAGTCGCATCGGGGCGGGCACCCGTTCGGCCGTCGCCGCGTAGGCCTTGCTGCGCACCAGTGACGCGCCGCGGCCCGGGACCGGCACGGACGCTGGCGCGCTGCGCCCGGCGGCCTCGAACAGGTCGGGGTCGACCGCCGCCCGGAGGGGCGGCGGGACGCCACGGGACGACCCCGGTGCGGGGGATGCCTCGGACCTGATGTCGCCGGTCCACCAGTCGGGGGCCATCGGTCCGGCGAGCGACCAGCCTGTCGGGGCAGGACGCCCCGCTGGCACGAAGACCAACAGGGGCACCATGATCTCGGCCAGGGCGACACCGCCGTGGTAGCCGTGGGTCGCCTTGCTGTACCGCAGTCCGGGCGTCGAGGCGAAGACCCCGGTGTGGTCGGCCGTCAGCACTCGCGGCCCGGTCACCCTGATCTCGTCACCGACCACCGGACCCGAGCCGACCGGGCGCCACCGGGCACCGCCGCCAGCCACGAAGCGCAGCTCGCTCTGCTCACGGTGGAGCACGTGGCCGTGGTCGCTGACGAAGACCACGGTGCGCGCCGCGTACGACGCCCGGATCAGCAGGGCCCGCAACCAGTCGATGTCGTCCACCGCGAGGTGCGCGGCGCCCTGCACGCCCTTGGTCAGCGCGTCGTCGATGGTGTTGAGCACGACGCCGACGACGGCGACGTCCTGGTCGTGTCGGTCAAGCGCCCGCGCGAGGTCGGGTCCGAGGTCGCCGCCGGCGACTCCCGCGAGGTCGGCCCGGTGGAAAAGCGCCGCGCTCCGCCCGGACCACACCGCGAGACCCCCGAAGGCCGCCCGTTCGTCGGTGGACGTCCCGGTGCGCAGCGTCCCGGTCAGCAGCGACGTCCTGCTGTACGTCGTCTCGGACGGGAGGGTGGTCAGGACCGGGAGTCGCCGGCCGCCGTTGTCCCGTCGGACGACCTCGGTCCACTGGCCGCCGGGCTCAGTCAGGTCGGCAGCCAACCCGACGGCGGTGGCCGCGGACATCCCGTCGAGCACCACCAGCAGGACGCGGGAATCAGCCGATCCCACCAGAGGTGCGACGACGTCGTGGAGCACCCGTTCCACGGGTGTGACCGAACCGAGAGCACCCGTCGCAGCTGCTGCGAGCCGGCCGGCGGTGTCGCGGTCGGTTGCGTCACGGCGCTCGACGACCAACTGTCGGGTCCGGTCGAACAGCTCCCTGACGGACGTGGTGGAGTCACCGAGCCGGAGCTCCTCGAGCGCCCGGTCGACCCAGCCGCCGTCGTCGAGGTAGTGCTGCAGCGAGCTCGCGACGTCCGTGACCGGCTCGGCGGTGCGGGCCGACCACCGGTGCAGGCGAAGCGCGCACCGCACCCGCTCGACCCGCGCACGGTGGTAGGGCTGCCGCGCGTCGAAGTGGTCTGACAGGTCCTCGAGTGCGGCGTCGGTGAGGTCGCGCGCGGCCGCGTCGAACCGACGGTCCAGACCGGACGGCAGGACGTCGCTCGCCCCGACGAGGTGGCCGATCCCGAGGGTCGTGGCGCGCGCCTCCGCGGTGTCGACCGCCGAGATCACGACCGGCTCGGTCCGCCGCTCGCGGACCAGCTGCACCGCGCCGGCGCACAGCGCGTGCCGGAGCTCGTCGTCCAGCTGCATCGAGCCCAGCAGCTCGTTGACGAGCACGCCCCCCGCCGCGGCGGCTGCGTGGACGTCATGCGGGGACCCGACCACGTCGAGCAGGAGCAGCCCGCTCAGCAGCTGGTCCGAGCGGGCCGCCATCCGCAGCACTGTCCGTACCAACTCGCCCCACCGGTCACCTGCCTCGGCGATGAGGTGATCGCGGAGTCCCGGGTCGACGGTCGCCCACCACGTCCGCGCGTCCACTGCCTGACCGACCGCCGTGGTTGCGTCCAGGGTCGACGGGTCCAGACCGAGGCGGGCCTTCAGCAGTAACTCGACGGCGTCCTGCCGGGTCAGCGGAACCGCCCGGTCACGCAGGTCGGCGCCCGCCTCGGCGAAGTGGGTTACCAGCGCATCCGCGAGCCAGCCGGTCCGGACGATCCCCGCGTCCAGCGCACGGCCACCGGCCAGGTCGTGCAGCAGGGTCTGGCGGCTGGCCTCGAGCAGCTGGTGGCGGTGCACGCGGGCCAGGACGTCCGGTCCCAGCTCCCTGTCGTCGACCGGGGTCACGAACACGAGCACCCCGGCCCCGTCGTCGGCCACCAGCGCTGCGAGGACTGCGAGGACCGACGGGCAGACCTGCACCCGGACCTGCTGGCCGTCGAGGGCGATTCGCGTTTCGCCCTCCCACCGGAAGCCCGGCTGGCACCGGACGCCGATCACGGTCGTGTCGCCGAGCAGCGGGAGCTGGGTCCGGACGCGGGCGAGCACCGCCTGCTCGACGGCCCGGCTGTGGGTGTCGACGCTCACTCCTCGGTCACCACCACGGTGACGGTCGCGTCCGGTGCGTTTCGGAAGAAGTCCTCGACGACGCGGACCGCGCCGCCCCGCCCAACCCCGCGGGTGGTCGTCGACCGGCGCTCCCTGCCCGGGGTCGTCCCGCCGTCGCCGGCCTGAGGAGGTTCCACCGGAGGCTGCGGCCGTTGGGTGAGCGCGCGGACCGCTTCGGTGCCCAGCCTGGCGAGGCGCTCACCGAGGCGGACGGTGAACTCGCTGGCGTTCGCCGCCTCGTGCAGCGACGCGGTGATCGCCGCCTCACCCGGTCGGTACGGGTCCATGGCGTCCAGCGCGTCCCAGTTGGCTCCGCGGATCGCTTCGGCCTGCACGCGCGCCGACGCGATGGCCGTGCCCAGCCACTGGTCCGGCACCGCGGTCGGCCAAGTGGCCAGCGTCCGCGCGATGTCGAGCGGCGCGACCCGCCCGCGCAGGTCCCGGAGCAGGTCCCGGGCGGCGACCGTCACGGCGTACCGCCCGTTCGCCGCCGTGAGGTCTAGTCCCAGCCGGGGGCCGACCCGCTTCAGCGTGCGCTCGAGGTCGTCGAGATCTGCGTGGCGCTGCTGGGCGTTGTCGTGGACCGGGGCCAGCTGGCTGAGCCGCCGGGCGGTCAACGCCGACGAGGTGAAGGCGATCCCGAACAGGGCCTGTGCGCGCGTCCGCGCCGTGGCCCACTCCGCTGTCGACGGCAGCTCCTGCGGGCGCAGAGTCATCTCGTCGGTGAGGCCACCGACGTCCGGTGCCTCGACCGCCCCACTCGGCCGGGCCCACGCGCGACCGTCGAGCCCCGCGAAGGACGCCGCGACGAGGTCGGCCACGTCACCGACCAGCCCGTCCTCGGCCAGCCAGGTCCGCAGCTGTCTGACGGTGACGCCGGGCGAGCCGGAGGTCCCCAGACCCTGGGCGGCGATCCGCTGGGCAAGCTCCTGGCGCACCTGGTCGTTGAGCACGAAGACGCCGTCGTTCTCGTTGCCCAACCGCAGCGGCACCAGCACCCGGCGGAGCACTGCTCGCTGCTGCGCGTCGAGCCCGTCCAGCCGACGGTCCGGGTCCTCTGCCGCGGACCGGACGAGCCCGAGGGCGAGCCGCAGGTCCGGGCGACGGACGGCCTCACCCTCGTGCGCGCCGATCAGCCGGGGGTGCCTCGGGTAGGTCTCGTCGAAGAGCTGGCGCCCGAGCGCGAGCAGCGCCGCGCCGAAGGATCGTCCCACGTCCAGCTTCGGGGTCGACCCGGGCATCCGGCTGACGAGGTGGTCGCTCCAGTCCTCGACCCGACCGTCCTCCGCGGTCCGCAGGCCGTAGGCCTGCAGCAGCGTCGTCTCCAGACTGCCCTGCAGTGCCGAGCGGAGGCTGTCGAGGGTCTCCCGGGCGCGCTCCCGGTCGGCGTCGGAGAGGTTCCGCGTGTACTCGGCCAGCCGACCCGCCCCAAGCACGTGCTCGATCCGCAGCAGCGTCCCGAGCGCATCGGCCGAGGTCTGGGTGAGGAACGCGGGCAGCCAGACGAGGCACCGCGCGGCGTCCTGCTCGGGCAGGCGCAGCACGCGACTGCGGTCGTCGGCGGCCGAGTGCTCGCCGGTGTCGAACGGGTAGTCCAGGACGACCCGCCACGCGCCGGGCTGCACCGGCGTGAACTGCTCGTCGGACAGGTCGTGCGGGTCGCGGACGTTGCCGTAGACGATCTCCAGTGTCCGGCTCGTCCCGCGCCAGACGAACGCCTTGTCCAACTGCAGCCGCTGGGTGTCCGACACCTCGAGCATGCCCAGCAGCGCGGAGCGGACCCGTCGGCGACGTTCACCCGCGGAGTCGGCGTGGGCGACCCCGGCGAGGATCGCGTCCGTGTCGACGCCGACGAGGCGCAGCGAGACCGTCGGGTCGTCGCCCTCACCGAGGCGCAGCTGACCGACGCGCTCCTGGAGCTTGCGCAGTTTCGCCAACGCCAGCGACGCCTCCTGGCCAGCGATCGGGGTCCGCACCGTCCCGGGGTTCAGAGCGACGAGACGACGCACGGTCAGCCCCCGCAGCGCCTGGACCTCCGGAACGAGCCCGGCGATGAGCAGCGTCTTGACCAGACGGTCGTCGCCGCGGAACGCGCGGACCCGCGCGGCCGTGGCCGGGTCGGCGTTCGAGCCGTCGGCGATCGCGCGGATCTCCGCCTCGCCGACCCGGTCGAGGTCGAGCAGGGCCGGCCGGAGGGAGCGGTGGTAGAGGTCCTTGGCGTTGTCGAACTCGTGCTTGAGCCTGGTGCTGAACGGGCTGTCGACGCCCCGGGCCAGCGCGTCCCACAGGTCCCCGAGCGGGACGAGGTCACCGAGGCGCAGCTCCTCGCGGTGGGTGACGAGCAGCTGGCGCATCAGCGTCAACGCGGTGCGCGAGCGCTGGAGCGCGGAGGACACGTGGACGAGGACGTCGAGGAAGGTCGGCGGGAACGGGTAGGTCGCGCGGAAGGCGTCCCGGTCCTCCCCGCCGACGAGCACGTCGCGTTGGACAGCGCTCAGCGCGTCGGTGCGATCGAAGGCGCGATCGAGCTGCGCCTCGGCGTCCGGGCTGCGCGGGCGGAGCACCCGGCGGTTCGCGATCGCGCGGAGGTTGCGGTCCTCCAACGGGATGGTGCCGAACCGTTCCTCCCAATAGGTCTGGCGATCCTCGAACGCGAGGTTCTCGGCGCCCGTGCCGTTCGGGCCGATCAGCTCGCGCAGGTTCCGCTGCCGGGCGATGAAGCTGATGAGCGGGACGTCGCGGGCGGCGTCGTTGGACTCGACGAGCCTGGCGACCTTGTCGATCTCGCGGAACTGCAGCTCTGGGTTGGTGACGAGACCGGCCAGCCACAGCACGAGTTCGTCGAGGAAGAGCACGACCCCGTCGTAGCCGAGGGTCTTCGCGTGCCGGGCGGTCTCCGAGAGCCCGGTGTCGATGGGGACGTACGCCGTCGCCGCGCCGGAGACGGTCACCGAGTAGTTCGGCAGGTAAACCGGGATGGCGACGGAGAGCAGCTCCCGCGCGGCGGGGGAGTCCGGCGCAGCGGTGAGCGCGGCGTCGACGGCGGCGGCGGACAGGCCAGCCGTCGCCGTGGTCGCCCGGTTTCCCCAGCGGGCGTCCACGGCCACGGGCCGCAGCCGCTCAGCGAACGCCGTAGACCCCATGGCGTCGCGGATGCGCGCGAGGTCCAGGAGCATCCCGCCGGCCCGCAGCAGTGCCGGAACAGGCTTGTCGGGGTGGTACTTCGCGACGTGCTGGGCGTAACCGCCGAGGATGCCGGACTCGAGGCTCTCGGCCCCGATGAGGTTCGTCGGCACCAGCATGAGCTTCCTGGTGCCCAGCCAGGTGTGCTTGGCGATGACGGGGGCGAGCTCCGGGATCGCCAGGGCCGCGGGGTCGCCGTCGACGAGCGCGTCGAGCACGGCCATGAAGTGGCTCTTGCCCGACCCGAACGACCCGTGCAGGTAGCTGCCCTTCGAGGTGTTGGCGCCGAGCGCACTCCCGATCAGCCCGAGGGCGCTGTCGAAGGCGCCGACCAGCTGCGGGGTGACCACGTAGTCCGCGACGGTCTGCGCGCGGCGGTCGATCCCCTCCAGCAGCCGCAGCACGAAGTCGCCGGCGCTGACCTGTTCGGGGATGTCGATGAGGTCGCGCAGCAGCGGAGCCGGCGACGGTGTCGGGACGCTCATGGGCGCAGTCTCTCCGATCCGGTGTCCGGGCGGGTTCGGATCGGAGCCGCCGACGACCGCGATCCGCGAGCTCGGCGACCGGCGGTTCGCTCACGCGCCGCCGGCGACGAAGGTCGGTGCGGTCACGGCCAGACCCGCGGCCAGCAGATCCCGGTCGGCGCTGACGAGAACGGCCTCTCGTCCCTGTGCCGCGGCGGCCCAGCTGGCGTCGTAGTACGTCAACCGACCGCCCGGCGAGCGTGGCGGCCAGGACCCGGCCAGCTGCGTCGAGCACGAGCGGCTCTCCGACGATCGCCAGCAGGTCCTCGACCTGGTCGACGACGCGCTCGACGGGCCACCGTAGGGACCGGGTGAGGACATTGCCGAATTCGTAGACGGACAGGTCGAGGACCCTCGCCCGGACGATGCCGTCCTGGTGGGCGATCAGCAACGACCGGGCCGCCTCGATGTCGTGTTCCCCGTCCTCGTGGAACCAGGTGAGCAGGACGGAGGTGTCGACGACGACGTCGCTCACCGGCGGGCGTCACGCTCAGCCCGGACGACCTCGGCGCTGTCGAAGACGCCGCTGTCCGCGAATCGGCGGCGCGACCGCTCGACGGCAGCCCCGATCGCGTCGGGGTCTCGGCGGTCCAGTTCATGCCGCGCGGCTGTCGCCAGCAGTCCGCTGCGGGAGCCGTCGCGGCGCCGGGCCTCTTCGTCGATCCGCGCGAGCAGCTCGTCGGGCAACGACACCATCACCTTGCCCATACCCGGAGTATGTCTACCCCAGGTCAGCTGTGCGGGCTCACCCGGTGGCCAGTGCGTAGCGCGTGCCGCGCTTCTGGCCGGTGACGGTGAGCAGGCCGCGGTCGGCCAGGGCCTTCGCGACGGTGCGGGCACCGGCGGTGTCCAGGCCGGTGGCCTCGCGGATGTCCTCGTTGCTCAGCGGTCCGCGGGCGGCGGCCGCGAGCACGGCGTCGCGGTGGGCATCCACCGACAGCGCCGACCGGCTCAGCGGGGCGGTCGGCTCGATCGCCGCACGGGCAGGTCGTGCCGACGGGGTCCGCGGCGTCCGGGTGGCACGGGTCCGCGGCAGCGGTGACACGTCGACCCGGCCGGTCGGGCGCCACCCGGCGAGGTCGGCATCGGTCAGCTGCAGCCGGCCGCGGGCCTCGGCGAGGAAGCCGCCGTAGATCTCCGCCGGCGTGGCGCCGAACCGGGGGTCGACCTCGGGGTGCCACTGCGCCACCCAGGGCAACTGCTCGGCGAGCCCGGCCAGCAGCGGGGTGAGCCGCTCCACCCCCCAACCGGCCTCGTCGCGGCGGGCGGTGACCAGGGTGGCCAACGCCTGCGACCGCTCCACGGCGCTCCACCCGGCCCAGCCGAGGGTGATGCTGCCGTCGCCGTCACGGCTGGCGCCCGGGTAGGAGGTGAACCGTTCTTTGGGGACGTCGAGCTTGCCGCGGGCGCTCCAGTAGCTGGTCCGGGCGAAGTCGGGCGGCCCGTACTTCGGCGGGACGGAGATCTCGCCCAGCTCGGCGCGGACCGCGGCACGGACGGCGGGGTGGCCGATGTCCTCCCCCAGCCGTGCGGCGATCCGGTCCTCCTCTCGCTGCAGGTCCCAGGTGTGCTCCCAGTCGGCCCGCTTGGCCGGCCCCTTCCCCTTGTAGCGGTAGGCAGCCAGGTAGGGGACGTGCTCCTCGTCGACGAGTGCGCCGACGATCGAGGTGATGTCGGCGTCCGGGGTCCCGAGCTTGTCCGCAGCCCACATCCGGGCCACCTCGACCAGCTCCGCGTCCTGCTCGACGGCGGCGCCGAGCGTCCGCACGGTCTGCACCAGGGGCTCCGGGTCGCCGTCGGCGTTGACCGCGAACCAGAACCTCCGGTCCTCCAGCCGGTCGAGCAGCCACCCGCGCACCGCGGCGTCGCGGCGGCTGGCCCAGCTCGGGCTCGCCCACCGGCGCTTGCATTCCGGGCGCTCCATCAGCGCGATGTCGCGTCGGCGCTCGATCAGGTCGATCCGCGCCTGCACGACCCGGCGGTAGTCCTCCGGCCAGTCGGCGGGCAGCTCGGTGATCGGGGTGGACCCGTGGCGGGTGAACCATTGGGTCTCCTCCTCACCGCGCTCGACCTGGCGGGCGAGCACGACCTCGAACGCCCGCTGGCCGAGGCTCAGCTCGTCGACGGCTGCACCGTCCGGAAGCACGACGACGGCGCGCTCGGCGTCGGAGAGCAGGCCGTAGCGGGCGTAGGCGTCCCAGTCCAGCTCCTCCTGCGAGCCGACCAGCTGCCGCTGCAGGATCCGGGCCCGGCGTTCGGCGTCGGCCAGCGCATCCCGGGTGGGCGTCGTCCGGGCGACGAGCGCGGCGGGGAGCGTGGCGCTCAGCTGCTGCGCGAGCCGGTCGATCCACCGCGCCCGTTCCAGCGGCAGAACCGCCGGCAGCGGGAACCGCTCAAGCTTCGTTCCCGTGAACTCGTAGAAGTTCTCCCAGTCCACCGTCGTCTGTCGAGCTCCGCGCGAGTCAACCGTCGAGCCCTTGTTGTGGCTGACCTGCTTGAGCCAGAAGCAGGCGGCCGAGGAGTTGAGGACGCCGAGCAGCCCCAGGTGGTCGTCCTCGGTCGCCTCCGCCGGCAACTTGATCACCGGCGCTGACCGGTTGAACACCTTCCCGCCCCGGTCCAGCACAAAATGGTTGTGCGTTGCCACAAACGCGAAAGTGATGGAGTTCGGAACCTCGTAGCGTTCCCGAACCCAGCGATACCACGACCACCACGGCTCACCGGAAGAGGAGCGATCTATCCCACCGAAGCCCGTAATCGACTGCAATGTCCGCCGGTTCGACCACAGGAATCGGAGCTGTGCCCCACCCGGGGACTCGGGGAAGCCTCGCTGGTCGTAGGGAGTCACGGCGAGCTCGGGCGTCGACGTCGACCAATCGCGGACTCCATCCCCCAAGACGAGGGGACGCGTCGCCTCCGGCTCCAATCTCGGACCGAATGATGCAGGGACGATGAACGACTCGTCGCTTCCCGGAAAGCTCGCAAATCCGATCAAACGACTCAGGTGGCGCGCGAGTCGGTCAGACTTGCCCTCCATCGACAGGAGGAGCTCTCGTGCACCACCACCTGCAAGCGACCACGGGTGGCGCGTCAGTTCAATTCGGTCAACGTTCGTCGCATCAGCCCATCGACTCGACGAACCGGGGCGGTCGACCTGATCGACGATTGCCGTCCAGACCAGTCCATGCGAGGGATCGTCTGGCTGCGAAGGCTCGCCCCGAGTACCAAGTACTGCTCGTACGAGCGCACCATTTGGCCCTCGATTCCTCGACACGAGGATGACAGTCGGGGTGCCATGGCCCGGGATGTACGCGCCGGATGTGTCGATCACGTGCGTCAGGTCGATGCTGGCGAAGAACTTTTCGACCAGCGGCGCCCCGAACTCTCGCTTCATAAAGGAATTCGAGGTGATCTGGCCGACGTATCCGGCCGACTGGCCGGACCGCGCCAGGTCACTGAACCTCCGGGCGAAGGGAGCCGTCAGGGCGTACTGGCCTGAACAGACGTCTGGGAATGACTTGCGGTAGCGGTCGTTGAGGACGCGATCCTTGACCGTGATGTAAGGCGGGTTGCCGACAACGACGTCGTAGCTGCCCTCCTGCAGCAGCCGCTCGTCGGCGAAGTCCCCGATGTCCTCCCATGGCTGGTCGATGCCGAGCTGGGAGTCCAGTCCGGCAAAGGACTGGTCGCGCTTCTCGTGCGGCAGCAGGGAGTCTCCCACGGCGATCGCCATCCGCCAGCTCTGGCCAGCCGCCTGGGCCAGCGTCGTCACGCCGGCAACCCGCCAGGCGGCGAGCAGCAGCCGGAACCGGGCGACCGCGATCGCGAACGGATTGATGTCGACCCCGTGCACACTGTCCAGCGCGCGGCGCGCAAGCGTGGTCGGGTCCAGGCCCGGCGCCTGTTCCCGCCACGCGGTCACGAGCCGGTCGAACGCGCCGAGCAGGAAGTGCCCGGACCCGCACGTCGGATCGATGACCCGCAGCCCGTCCAGGCCGAACTCGCGCATCGCCGGGTCGAGGGTGAGGGACAGGATGAAGTCCTCGACGAACACCGGCGTCTGCAGCAATGCGTACCGGTCCTTCGCGTCCTGGGACAGGTCCTGGTAGAGGTCGCCGAGGAAGCGGGTGTCCCACCCGGGGTCGGTGAAGTCGTGCACCACGCGGCCGTCGGCGCCGGTGGTCCGCCAGTACGCGATCAGTGCCCGCGCGCCGTCGTTGGACAGCGGGATCCGCTCCGCCGGGTTGTGCCGGGTGTCGAAGAGCATCGCTGCGGCGTCGCTGGCCGCGAGGACGCCGAACGCCTCGCGCAGCCAGTCGGTCGACGTGCTCAGCGGGTGCGCACTGACGAACGCCTGCTGGGTGTCCTGGGCGTCGCGAGCCGCTCGCCCGGCCCGGACAGTCGCGGCTCAACCAGCCCGTTGTCCTCACACCACCGGACGAACACCGTCCCGAGCACCCAGGCGACCGCGGACAGCGTCACCTGCTCGTCCAGCCACTACGACCAGGTCGCGCCGGTGCGCCGGACCGCCGTCGCGCGGCCGTGGTCGGCTTTCAGGTTGGCGCGCAGCTCGGCGTCCTCGCCGACCGTGCGGTGCAGGGCCTGCTCAGCCGATGTCACCTGGGCGGCGAGCTCCCGGGTGAGCCGCGGCCGGTCCAGCCGGCTGCCGCTGGTCGTCCCGTCGGTCCGCGCCAACTCGGTGCTCACGCCGCCCCCCCGCTCGCCGCCACAGCCGCCCGGGGCTCAACGCCGGTGCCCCACCCCGGGTCCGCGACCACCCACTCCTCCCGGCCGAGCAGCACCACCGGCTGTCCGCCGATCCGTGGAGGCCGGCGCGCGTCGGTGGCCGCGCACAGCAGCACCACCGTCCGGGGGTTCCCGTCCCGACCGCCGCGACGGGCGCGCTCGGCCAGGTCGACGACCAGCCGCAGCGTCGGGTCGTACCGGCCCAGCGGCGTCAGGTTGTCCAACAGCAGGACGGCCGGGGCATCGACGCCGAGCCACGCGGTCCGGAGGCCGGTGAGGACCTCGCCGACCAGGTCGCTCAGCATCCGCGCGTCCGGAGAGTCCGGCGCGCTCGCGTCGGCGTCGAAGACCACCGACAGGTCCGCGATCTCCCACTCGACGGCGACCCGGCGGACGCCGTCGAGGAAGGCTCGGGTGGCGTCCACGGCCGGGACACCGAGCAGCTCGCCGACGTGCTCGCGCGTGCGAGGCAGCCGACTCAGGCGGGCGGTGACCGCCCGGAAGCCGCCGGCCTCGCGCGCGTGGCGCAGCCGGTCGTCGGCGTCCCCCACCCGGGGCACGTCCACGTCCTCCGCCGATCCTGCCGTCGTGCCCGTCGCCGAAGACCCGAGGCTGGTCGCGGTGCGGACCGGGTCGACGATCGCCGTCACTGGAGCCGTCTGCGGGACGATGCGGTCGCCGTCGGCGCGGACCAGGAAGCCTGCCTCGCGGAGCAGGTCGAGCAGCGGCTGTCCGTCCGGCAGCTCCGGGAGTCCCGGCAGCCGCGCACTCGCTCGTTCTCGGACCTGCTCGGTGCTCAACCCACCCGGCGGCAGGCCGGCCCCGGCCTGGGCCAGGCGCAGCGCCCGCACCGGGGACAGGTCGCGCGGGTAGAGCTCGAGCCGCGGACCGGCCAGCGCACCATCGGAAGCTGCGGCCGCGAGCCCGACCAGCCGACTCTCGCTGACCACCAGCCCTGCTTGGGCCGCCGGGCCTTGCAGCGTCCGGACGACGGTGGCCGGCGCGGGCAGCGGGTCCTGGGTGGCGAGCCGGTCGGCGGCCACGCCGAGGGCCGCCGCAGCGTCCAGCAGGCCGGGCGCGGACGGGGTGTCCGGCGAGTCGTCGTCGGTCACCTCCAACGCCAGCAGGACGTGCCGCCCGACCCGACGCTGCCGGACCTCGTCGTCGCTGCGGCCGATCACCGCTCGTAGCACGGCCCGGGCCTGCGCCATCCGGGTGTCGTGCGCGGTCTGCGTGCTGCCGTGCCGGAGCAGCAGCTGCCCGGCGACTTCGTCGACCTCGGCAACCCGACCCAACTGGTCGAGGATGCCGACGGTCTCGGTGACCACGGCGGCCAGGACCTCGTCGGCGGCCCAGTGCGCCCTGGCCTGCATGGCGATCTGACTGACCCGGCCCGGGGTGACCCCGAGCGCGTCGGCGACCTCACGGTTGGTGGGCCAGCGCGGCGCCGCTGCCGGGCGGCCCGTGTGATCAGCCGTCGCCACGGCATCCGCTGCGTCTGGCGCGCGGGTGGGCAGTGCGAGCGAGGTCAGCCCGAGCAGGCTGCGGGTGAACTCGACGACCCGGGTGTTCGACCGGGCCTTCACCACGGGGACGAGACGCTCCACCAGGACGTCGAGGGGGTACTGCAACGGGTCGACGCCGACGAGCGTGACCGAGGCGTCGTCGCGCCCAGCGGAGGTCTGCGGAGCCGGTGTCGACAGCGTCGGCGGCGGGGTGTCGGCGGCCCCCGGGCGGGTACGGGCGAGGTCGAAGTCGATGCGCCACTGGCCGCGCCGCTGGACCAGTTCGGTTCGCGTCGCCCGGGACAGGCCGCGGGCGGTCCACAGCGTCCGGTTGTTCAGCAGCACCAGGTCGTTGACCGTCTGGGCGCCCAGCCGCTGCGCCACGGTGACGGCCCGCGGGCTGAGCCCGGCGGCGTCGAGCGGGGTCTCCGGGCGGACCCGGTCCGCTGCGCCCTGCCGGGCATCGTCCAGAGCACGGGCGTCGTTGCCGGTCGTCGTGGCCGGCAGCGTCTGGTCCACCTCGGCGAACACCCGCGACCACGCGCGGCCCATCGACGCGGCCGAGTCGAACCGGCGGTCGGTGTCCGGGTCGAACGCCCGGCTGAAGAATCGGGTGAGCGGTGCTCGCAGCGGCGCGGCAAACAGGTCGCTGGCGACGGTCACCTGCCGGCCGGGTGGGCCCTCGGACACCTCCGGGACCAGCAGGCTCGCCATCTCGTGCAGGGTCGCCGCCGCCGCGTAACGCTCGGCGGGTGCGTCGAACTCCGGTCGGCGGGGTTCACCGAGCCACGGGTCGAGGTACCCGCGGGTGCCGGCGTCGAGGCGGCGCAGCGGCACGGCGGCGAGGGAGAAGTCGAAGAGCACCAGTCTCGCGCGTTGTTTGTGCGCCGGCTCGAAGACGCCGATGTTGTCCGGCTTGATGTCGCGGTGGAAGACGTTCTCCTTCTCCAGGTACGCGACCGCGTCGATGAGCTGCCGGCCGAACCGGTCCAGCTGGTCGGGCAGGAACTCACCGTACTGGCGCAACCGTCGGGCGACCGAGTGGCGGCCGGCGAAGTCGACCTCGATGGCCGAGCGGGACCCCAGGGTGAACAGGCCCCGGCGGACACCCGCGATGTTCTCGTGCCGCAGGCCGTCGAGAGCGTCGTACTCGGCCTCCAGTCGCTCCTCGGCCGCCTCCGAACGGGCCACCTTGTAGACCGACTTGACGCCGTCGTGGTCGACCAGGAACGCCCGGGCGGACGACCCGGTCCCGAGCACGGCCTCAACCCCCGTGCCGTCCGGCATCTCCTCACCTGCGAGGACGTCGAGCGGGTCGACCGCGGGCTCGGCACGCGGCCCCGTGACAACGGACGGCAACGCAGTCGAGAGCAACTCGAGGAAGTCGTCGGTGGAGTCGATGCGGTCGCTGACCTCCGGCGCGGTCGCCAGAGCAACGATCGCGTCGAGGTCGTCCGGGACCGCGGCGTCGAGCGCCGCCGGGTGCAGCCCGGTCCCGGCGCGCAGCTGTTGGAGCACTCCGGCCTGGTCTGCTGCCGGCGGCTGACCGGTCAGGATCAGGTAGGCCAGGGTGCCGAGGCCGTAGACGTCGAGCGACACAGCGCCCTCTGTGCCCTCGCGGAACTCCGGAGCCAGATACGGCGAACTGGCGGGGTCCAGGTGGCGGCCGGCATTCATGGTGACCTCGACCACGTGCGTGCCCCCCACACGCCCGCGCGACGCCACCTGCCAGTCACCGATCAGAGGCTGCGGGCGCGACCACTCGCCGTCCGTCGGCTCGACGAGGATCGCTCGGGCGGACAGCGCGCGGTGCACGAGCGACCGGGAGTGGGCGTAGCGCACCGCCTCGGCGATCTGGCGGACGAGGTCGACCCGCTGCCCGAGTCCGAGTGCACGACCGTGCGTGGCCATGTACTGATCGAGCCGTTGGGCCTCGCGGCGGTGCCCGAGGACCAGCGCCGGTCCTGCCTCGTGCTGCGCCAGCTCGGCCGGCGCCAGGATCGCCGGGTGGGTGATGCCACGGGTCGCGGCGAACTCCCGCTCGGCGACCTCGCGGATCGACCGCTGCGTCTCCGCGTCACCGCCTTTGGCGGTCAGGTAGATCCGGACGCGGCTGTACTCGTTCGGCATCGACTGATGCGTCGCGTGGTAGTCCTGCCACGTCGGGCCCTCGTCGAACGGGCGGGGGTCCAGCTGCCACGGACCGACGTGCATGGACGCACGCGTCCGGCTGATGCCCGCGAGGACGACGAGCTCTGCGAAGTAGCGGGCGACGTGGCTGTTCACCTGCTCGGTGGTTGAGCCCGTGAGGAGGGTGGTGATGTCCGGCAGCGGGGGTGCGCCCGTGCGGCCGGCGGGGCTCGCTGACACCGGCGGCCCGTAGAGGTGGTGACGGTCTTCGTCGGGGAGCGTGCAGGACATCGTCGGGTTGGAGAAGAAGACCGCCGCCCGGAAGTACGGCAGGCGGGGGAGGTCGCGGTGGCGGGGGTCGCGGCGGACAGCCCGTTCGATCAGGGACTTGAGCTCCTTGGCCTTCTGGTTGGCGAGGATGAGCGGGTTGTCCCGGGGGCGCTCGTCGGATCCCGGGCGGCTGAGCCAGACACCGCTCCCCCGCCGGGTGGTCAGCTCGCCGTGCCAGTCCTTGATCTCCACGACCACTGGACCGGTCAGCGTCATCACCAGCAGGTCGACCTCACGGATGGCACCGTTGGTCGAGACAAAGCTGAAGTTGGACCACGCCGCATAGGGGTAGGAGTCAGGGAGCAGCTGGCGCACCTGCGACAGCGCCGCCGCCTCGTGCGCGAACGCTGACGGCGTGACCTCGGTCCACCGTTTCGACCTCGCATCCAAGACCCAGGACCTCCTCGTCACCGTCGTTGAGCGGAGAGTGCCACAGCCGCAGGTAGCCGGGGCAGGCTTGTCAACGACGAGGCAGGTCCATGGTCACGTGTCGCGGGCTTGGGTCTGCGGTCGAACCGACGGGCCTCGTATCGATCAGTCACCGGAAGGTGCCTCATCGCGGACGATCTCGGAGCGAAGGCTTGGAGCCGGCCGTCCCGCTCTTGACGCATGGCGACCCCAACGACCGCGCGGAAAGCGCGCGCGTGCTGCGGGACATGACGAGCTGCCGCTGTCCAGGTGGCTCGTCGCCCCGACCTCGACCGGCGCACGGGCGGCGACGTTCCGACCGGAAGTCGAGCTCGGCGGACAGCTGACCCGGGTCCTTGCCGAGCAGACGACGTCGATCGACCCCCAGCGCCTCGGCGCCAGCGCCGGCTTCCTCAGCGGCTCCGAGCTGCGGCGCGTCGACGCGGCCCTCCGCCTCGTCCTCGACCTCTGACCCGGCGCTTGCTGCCATCGCGGCGGCAGCCGGGTGGGTGAGCGACCGGCACGGGCACAATCCCCGAGATGAGTGCGGCGTCACCTGCGGACTTCGACGGTGAGCTGCGGGCCGCGGCCGTCAGCTGGCTCGACCAGGTGTCCGCCCTCGGATCGCAGACCGTCACCCGGGACCAGCTCGCAGCGTTCGAGTACGCGGGGACCCGCCGCCCGCTGATCGCTGTCCAGCAGGGGATCTGGAAGCCGCGCGACCTGACCGCGGCGCTGAGCATCCGGACCGGGTTCACCCGGCCGGGCGCGGCTCCGCCCTACCTGGACGCGGAGGGCCCCGACGGGCTGCTCCGGTACAAGTGGCGCGGCACGGACCCGCAGCACTACGAGAACGTCGCTCTCCGGACGGCGATGCGAGAGCGCCGCCCTCTGCTGTGGTTCGTCGGGATCGCGCCCGGCGTCTACCTGCCGCGCTACCCCGTGTGGCTGGTCGCCGAGGAGCCCGCGGACCACCAGTTCGTCGTCACGGTCGACCAGGGGCAGCGCGTCGTCGGCGGCCCGGTCGTCGACGCGGCTCAGCGGAGCTACCTGGAACGCCTGACCAGGCTCCGCCTGCACCAACCCGTGTTCCGCTCCCGTGTCCTGTTCGCCTACGAGAAGCAGTGCTCTGTCTGTCGGCTGCGCCACCTCGCGTTGCTCGACGCGGCGCACATCGTCCCGGACTCCGACCCCGACGGACTGCCGGTCGTCCCGAACGGCCTGGCGATGTGCAAGATCCACCACGCCGCCTACGACGCAAACCTCATCGGCATCCGGCCGGACCTGACCGTCGACGTCCGGGCCGATATCCTCGCGGAGATCGACGGCCCGATGCTCCGCCATGGCCTGCAGGAGATGCGCGACGTCAAATTGCTACTCCCCCGCGCCCGCGACGCCCGCCCCGACACCGCGCGACTCGAACGCCGCTATCGACAGTTCCGTCTCGCCGGATGACCGCTCCCGCGGCCCAAGTCCCGATAGGCCCGGCGCGCTTCGGCTGCTTGCGCGGCGGTGACCGGCTCGACGGTCAGACCGATGGCCGCGACGAGGTCGTCGAACTGTCGGCTGGTTGCGGGGTTACGCCGGCCGTCGAGGACCACGGCAGCTTCCAGCCAGGAGGCTGTCGACATCCGGACATCGTCGGCCGATGCGGAGCACCGCCGCTCAGCCGTCGCCCGGTCGGACCGTGTCCACGGTCGGAAAGCGCGCGAAGTCGCGGTCCAGCGACACCACCGTGCAGCCGTGTTCGACGGCGACGGCCGCCAGGACCGCGTCGGGTAGCAGGTCACCCGAGGCATCGGCCTCCTGGCACATCCGCTGGAGCAGGTCGAGGTGCCGCCGGCCGGGCTCGGTGGCGACGTGATGGGGCTGTGCGCGCACGGCGGCGAGAAACTCGAACGCGTCCGACCGGGGTGTCGGCCGAGGGAACACCCTGCGGTTCGTCGCGAGCCGGAGGAACGACGCCCAGACGGTGAACGGCACCGCGAACGGCTCGTCCCCGGCGAGCAGCCGGTCGAACCACCCGCGGACCCTGTCGT